>Ga0172364_10002348_pt1 | contig 15024 bp, 15 predicted proteins | sample LakKivSesite10cm_FD_114545 | JGI IMG/M metagenome (GOLD analysis project Ga0172364, IMG submission 114545) | Sediment microbial communities from Lake Kivu, Rwanda - Sediment site 10cm | ecosystem: Environmental > Aquatic > Freshwater > Lake > Sediment | place: Rwanda: Western Province, Lake... | reverse complement strand
CGTCGAAATCGACCAAGAATGCCCCTCGGCCGGTTTGGACGTACCCCCGTACGCCCAAGGTGCCGTTCGTGGCTCCGGCGTCCGTTTCGACGCCGCCTGGGCATCGAAACGAGGCACGGCTGGGGCGAGGGGCAGCGGCGGAGCCGGGAACACGGAAGACGGAACACTGAACCGGGAACACGGAGCCGGGAACACGGAACGCGGAGCCGGTAGCCCGTGGGTGGTAGCCCGTAGCCGGGAACCGGGAAACGACCGATCACGATCACGATCACGAGTACGATCACGAGCGGGAACCGGGAACCGTGGACCGGGAACATGGAGCCAAGGGAAACCGAACGCCGAGCGCCGAACGTCGAACGCGAGGCGCCTGTCACCCGACACCCGACCCGCTAAAGGCGAAACACGCGATCCCACAGGCGTTCGGGGAAGCGTCCGCGGCGGCGTCCCCAAGGGACTTACGCCGCGGCTCCGCTCCGTTACCCCCGGCGACGTCACCTGACACCCGACACCCGACACCCGACACCCGACCCTCGACACGTGGCTCTCGACGCTTGACCCTTGGCCGCGGGCGGGCGGGGAATTAGCATTGAGCAGGCCCGGCTTCGCTTCGCTACGCCGTGGCAAGCAGGGCAGGCGGCATGGCAGAAAGCGCACAGAACGGCGGGGCGGGGCGGGCCGAGAGCCCGGGGGGGCTGCTGCGCCCTCGCGCGGCCTGGCAGGGGCGGCTGTCGCTGGCGGCGAACCTGGCGGGCTTCGCGGCGGTCAACGTGTTCTGGCACTACTTGACGACGGGTCGGGCGGCGGACTTCCGCCTGGCGAGCTACTATCGCGACCTGACGACGCCGCTGGCGGAGGCGTTCCTGCATCCGCTGAACGTGCTGACGCACCCGTGGATGCTGCTGGTGGGGGGGCTGCTGCTGGGTCTGCTGCTGCTGGTGCCGGTGGCGGTGTCGGTGCTGTACCGCTCGCTGGCGTCGCTGCCGTTCGTGGCGGCGGTGGTGGTGCTGGGCCACGGGCCGGTGCTGGCGCTGGCGGTGGGCGTGGGGTGCGTGCTGGCGGGCCGGGGGCGGCTGCGGCAGGAGATGCCGTTCGTGGCGGTGCTGGTGGCGCTGCTTCCGGCGGGGGCGTACCTGGCGTTGTCGGCGACGGCGGGCACGGACGCCGAGGCGGTGCTGCCGCTGCAGCGGTGGGCGATCTACGCGCCGCTGGTGATTGCGGCGGTGTCGGCGACGATCGCGGCGGCGGGCGTGCTGGCGCTGGCGAAGCTGCTGGCGTTCCGCCCCGGCGTGCTCTGCCCGTTCCTGGTGGGCCTGCTGGCGGCGCCGCTGACGGTCTTCTACGCCGAGGTCGGCACCGACGAACTGGACTACTGCCTCCTGGCGGCGCGGATGCAGAGCAGCGAGTCGCTCTTCGACGACGAGGCGCTGGGGCCGTGGCAGCGGCGGGTGCGGGGGGTGGGACTGACCGGCGAGGCGATCGAGAACGCCGTGGCCGAAGACCTCGCCGCTCGGCGCGACGAGCTGCTGGGGCGATGCCGGCGGTTCCTGCGGCGCCACCCGACCAGCCGGCGCAAGGCGGCGGTGATGTGGCTGCGGGCGCAGGCGGCCAGCCTGCGGGTCGACCAGCAGGCGCTGCGGCGCGGGCTGGTCCGCTGCACGGCGGCGTATCCGCTGGACTCGTCGGCCGACGAGTGGGAGGCGCTGCGGGCGGAGTGCCCCGGCACGCCGCAGGCGGCGTTGGCCGAGGCGCGCCTCGGCGAGCTGGCGCTGCGGCGCATGGGCGGCAACGACGCCAACGCGCCCGCGGCGGCCGAGGAACTGCTGCGTGGCGCGGGCGAGGCGCTGGCGAAGGCGGTTGCGGCGGGGCGGGCCGCGCCGGCGACGGCGCAGGTGTTCGCGGCGCTTCCGGACCAGCCGTCGGCGGAGCACCTGCGGGCGGCCCTGCTGCGGGCAGCCGAGTTGGCGTGGCTGGCCGGGCAGAACGACGTGCGGGACGACGCCGCCGCGGCGGAGGCGATGGGGGCATTCCTGCGGCTGGACCCGCGGGGCAGCGGCTACTACGGCCAGCTCATGGCGCTGCTGGCCGACGGCGACAAGAAGCGGGAGCGGTCGCGCTTCGGGGACAACCTGAAGCTGGCCGTGGCGCTGAACACGCCCGACGTGTACGACCGGGCGGAGATGCTGATCCAGCTCGCCCGCGACGAGCGGACGGACGCGGCGATCGCGGCCAACTTCGAGCTGGGGCTTCTGGCGTTGAAGACCGCCGACGCGAGGGCCATCCGCCTCCTGCCGGGGCTGAAGGCGCCGGAGGAGTATTTCCGGACGGTGCTGGCCTCGCCGCCGAACCCCTACCAGGTGAAGGCGGCCGAGCTGCTGGCGTCGCTGGCGGTCAAGCCGGCCGAGAGGCCGTAGCTACAGAGCCGCGGCGTGTCGCCGCGGATGGCCTCGAGCATGGCGCCGGCTGCCCGGGCATCTGCGGCGGCGTGCCGCGGCGGCGAATGCAACCAACAGCGGCGCGCTCGGCGAATCCGCAGCCGCCCGGCGGCGGTCGGACTACCGCAGGCGCCAGGACTTGTCGTCGGCGGCGAGGAGGGCGTCGGCGGCCTTGGGGCCCCAGCTCCCGGCCGGGTAGGTCGCCAGCAGGCTTGCGGGCTGGTCGGCGCAGCCCTTGAGGATGGGGGTGATGAACTGCCAGGCGGCCTCGACCTCGTCGGCGCGGGTGAACAGGGTGGCGTCGCCGAGCGCGGCGTCGAGCAGGAGGCGCTGGTATGCCTCGGGCGGTTCGGCGCCGAACGACTCTGCGTAGGAGAAGTCCATCTGGAACGGGCGGATTCGCGTGCCGAGCCCGGGCTGCTTGACCTGGAACTCCACGGCGATGCCCTCGTCGGGCTGGACGCGGAGGGTCAGGACGTTGGGCGGCAGCGGCGCGGCCGGGGGGGCGTTGAACAGCACCTTGGGCACGGGGTTGAAGTGGATGCTGATTTCCGTGCAGCGTCGCGGCAGGCGCTTGCCCGTGCGCAGGTAGAACGGCACGCCCGCCCAGCGCCAGTTGTCCACCATCGCCTTCAGGGCGACGTAGGTCTCGGTGCGGCTGTCGGGGGCGACGTTCTCCTCCTGGCGGTAGCCGGGCACGTCGTCGCCGTGGATCCGCCCGGCGGCGTACTGCCCGCGGACGACGTTGGCGGCCACGCACCCGGGCGGCACGGGGCGCAGGGCGCGGAGGACCTTGACCTTCTCGTTCCGGACGGCCTCGGCCTCCAGGGCGATCGGCGGCTCCATGGCCACGAGGCACAGAAGGTGCATCATGTGGTTCTGGACGATGTCGCGGATGGCCCCGGCGTGGTCGTAGTAGCCGCCGCGGCGGGCGATGCCGTCGCTCTCGGCCACGGTGATCTGCACGTGGTCGACGTACTTCTGGTTCCACACCGGCTCGAAGAGGCTGTTGGCGAAGCGGAAGACCAGGATGTTCTGGACCGTCTCCTTGCCGAGGTAGTGGTCGATGCGGAAGATCTGATCCTCGCCGAAAGCCCGGCGGACCTGGCGGTTCAGCTCGCGGCAGGTCTCCAGGTCGCGGCCGAAGGGCTTCTCCACCACGATCCGCGTCCACGAGTCGGCCTTTTCGCCCTTGTGCGCCAGGCCCGCGGCGCGAAGCTGCTCCACGACGGGCGCGAAGGCCGACGGCGGCGTGGCCAGGTAGAACAGGCGGTTGGGGGCGATGCTGCGTTGGCCGGCGAGGGCCTCCAGGCGCTTGCCCAGCGAGCGGAAGCCTTCGGCGTCGTCGTAGCCGCCGCGGACGTAGAACAGGCGCTCGGCGAACGTGCGCCACGCGGCCTCGTCGGCCTCTTTGCCGTCGCAGCGCAGGGCATCCCGCGCCGCCTTCCACAGGTGCTCGCGGAACTCCCCGTCGTTCATCTCGCTGCGGGCGTAGCCCACGACGGCGGCCTTGTCCGGCAGCAGGCCCTGGCAGTACAGGGCATGGACGGCGGGCAGGAGCTTGCGGCTGGTCAGGTCGCCGGAGGCGCCGAAAACGACGAGGAGGAACGGCCCGGGTGTTCGCGGGCGCGTCTCGCCGGCGGCGGTCGTGTTGTCGTCGGTGCGGTCGGTCATGTTCGCTCAGGGGCGCCGGGCGGGTAGCGGCTCTCAACTCAGCGCCACGTCCAGGAACATCATAGTCGCGAAGCCGGCGATGACGCCCAAAGTGGCCAGGTCCACGTTGCCCTTGCGCTGGCTTTCGGGGATGAGCTCCTCGGCCACCACGAAGATCATGGCCCCGGCGGCGAACGCCAGCGCGTACGGCAGGACGGCCGAGACCGCGATGACCAGCGCCGCGCCCACCACGCCGGCGACCGGCTCGACGACGGCGGAAAGCTGCCCGTACCAGAAGCTGCGCAGGCGGCTCATCCCCTCGCGGCGGAGGGGCAGCGCCACGGCCGTGCCCTCGGGGAAGTTCTGCAGTCCGATGCCGATGGCCAGCGCGACGGCGGCGCCGAGCTGGGCGGCGCGTTCGGCCCCGGCCAGGTCGCCGGCGGCGCCGAACGCCACGCCGACGGCCAGGCCCTCGGGAACGTTGTGCAGCGTGATGGCCAGCACCAGCAGCGTGCTTCGCTGCCAGCTCGTCTTGATGCCCTCGACGACGACCAGGTCGGGGTGCATGTGCGGCAGGACCTTGTCGATTCCCCAGATCACCGCCGCCCCCAGCAGGAAGCCGACCACCGGCGGCAGCCATTTGAGGGCCGGCCCGTAGCGCGGGTCGGCGGCGGACAGATCGATCGCCGGGGCCAGCAGCGACCAGAAGCTGGCGGCGATCATCACGCCCGCCGCCATGCCGAGCGAGGCGTCGAGGTACTTCTGGCTGAAGCGCTTGGAGAAGAACACCAGCGCCGCCCCGGCGGCCGTCACGCCCCACGTGCCCAGCGTCGCCAGCAGCGCCTGGAGGACAGGGTTAAGTTCCTGGAACCATCGCATGGGCGGCACCCATTGGCGGCGGAGCCTGCTCCGCGCGTCCTGCCGGTTGGCGGCGGAGCTTGCTCCGCTTCTCGTGTCGGCCGCAAACGCCCATCAGACGGGATACGCCTCAAGCCCCGCCCGCATCGCGCCCTCGACCGTGCCGTCCACCAGGTCGTCGCCCGGAAACATCCATTCATCGGGATCGTATGTCTCGGAACTCCATTTGAAGATGGCGAACTCCCATCCGTCCATCTTGCCGGTATAGGTCAGGCGGCAGATCGGGCCCAGGCGCCCGTAGTCCGACCGGTAGAGGTAACAGTGCTTCCCCTTGAACCGGGCCTCGTAGTAGCAGTCCTTGCGGGCCGAGTTCCGCCGGCTGAACCGCTCCACGGCGGCCTGGACTTCCTTCCGAACGTCCTCGGGTATTTCACCCGCCCGCCTTCGTTTGGGGCTTTTGCTCCGCTCGCCCACGATGATCTCCTCTACGCGCTCAGTCCTTTGGGCCGAACCGGTGCGGCCGTCATTCTCCGCAACCGCTCCCTCCGGAACAACCCGGCATCCGCCTTCGCGGGGCGCTTCGGGGTCAGGTCCCCCGCATCCCAGCTATTTCCTCTTCCCCGCTTCCGCGTCGCGTTTCATTTTCTCCAGCGCCTCGCGCTGCTCGCGATCGACGACGTCGCTGGTGCGGCCGAAGTTCGGCGTGCGCGCGGGCTCCTCGGCCAGCGGGGCCTTCTGTCGCGGGTCGGCGTGAAGGTGCACGTTGTCGAAGAGGTACTCCCCCGGCGGCCAGTAGGCGTAGATTTCGATGCGCAGCCAGCGGACGGCCTCGGGCAGCCCGCCCCGCGGCGGGAACGGCGCGGCGTAGTGCTTCCAGACGCCTTCCTCGTCGCGGCAGGCGAGGTACCACCGGTAGCACTCGCGGCGGTAGCGGTCGGCGTGGGCCTTCTTGTCGGCCGCCAGCAGCGCCGCCCGGCGCGCCGGGGGCAGCGCGGCGAACTGCTCGGCCGTCATCTTCCGCTCCACCAGCGACTGCTCGCTCAGGGCGTCGATGCGGCTACTGTCGTCCAGGAAGCCCTTGACGAAGATCTTCGGGAAGAAGATGCCCGCCGTCTTGCCCTTCATGTCTGCCGTCAGCCAGTAGCGCCGCCCCGGCGCCGCGTCGAGCCAGCGGCTGCGGTAGAACACCCCCTCCATGCCCGCCAGCGACGCGAAGGAGGTGTCGCGCCCGATCGTCGGCGGCTTGTTGGCGTCGGCCGTGCCGAAACGCAGGCCGCGCACGTAGTCGATGTACGGCCAGCGGTCCAGGTCGGTGCGGATGCGCAGGACGGTGCCGTGTGCGCCGCCGCTTGCGGTTCGCAGAACCCCGCGGTCCAGGAAGGTCGCAACATTGTCTGGCGCTTCCCAGCCGCCGCGGGGCGACTCGAAGTCGCCGTTGGCGTTGAGGGGCTTGGCGGGCCAGGTCTTGGGCTCTTCCTCGTCGCCGTACTCGGGCGGCTTCCACTGGGCCTGCCCACGGAATCGCTCGACGATCTTCGTCGCCAGGATGCCGCGGGCGCGTTCCGTGTGGTCGGCGAAGCTTTCGGCCCAGCCGCCCGGGCGCTTCGGGTCGCGCAGGTCGATGCACCGAACGTCGGCCCGGACGATCCCGCCGCGGTCGGCCAGCGTGCCGTAGATGGCCACGTTGGCGCCGAGCGTGTCGGTCATCAACCGGCGGACGGCGTTGGCGTCGGCGTCGCGGGCGGGTGCGGGGCCGGCGTCCTTCGTCGTCAGCTTGTCGATGACCTCGCAGTCGTCGTGCCGCCGCAGCATCAGGCGAATGCTGTGGGCGAGCTGCTCGCCCGCCGCCGGCGGCTGGGAGACGAAGTCGAACACGGCCACGTAGGATTTCTTCGCCGCGGGCGGGCCGGCCGGCGCCGCGCCCGGCGAGCCGAAGGCGCCCGCCGCCGCGGCAACGGCCGCCGCCAGACACGTCGCGCCGAACGTGCAGGTCCGCATCGCCTGCTCCTTGCGCCCCGCCGGGCATGTTACCGCCCCCGCGGCCGCGCCGGCAAGACGGCCCGGCGCGAAGGTGCCTTCTTGACCGCGGCGGGGCCGCGGCGGTATCGTTCGCCGGCGCGGGGCGTGCAGGCGCCCTTCGGGAAAAGGCCAACGGCATGAAGAGGATCACCAGGGACCGCACGGTCCCGCCGCAGAGGCGGCACAAGGTTCGCGAGCCGGCCGCCGAGGTCGAGCTGGGCGAGACCTTCCTCGTGGAGACCGTCAACTTCCGCACGCCCGTCATCCGCACGCCCGCCGACGCCAATCCCGCCGAGTACAAGGAGCGCGAGGAGACCGGGCCGATCTTCGTCAAGGGCGCCGCGTCCGGCGACGTGCTGGCGATCGAGATCCTCGACATCCGCCCCGAAGGCCACGCCAGCGGCGGCTGGTGGCGCGACCCGCACGAGAACTCCTTCCTGGAGATCGCCGACGGCAAGGTGCATTTCCCCGGCCGCCTGCGCACGGCGGTGCGGATGATGATCGGCGACATCCGGGTCCAGCCGGAAATCGGCGGGCCCAACCCGTGGGACTACGGCGGGAATATGGATTTCAAGGACGTCCGCGCCGGCAACACGCTGTGCCTGAAGGCCGAGCTGCCCGGCGGGCTGCTGGTCCTCGGCGACATGCACGCCGCGCAGGGCGACGGGGAGATCCTCGGCCTGGCCGCCGAGTGCGCCGGCGAGGTGACGCTGCGGATCACGAAGGACGCCAAGTACCGCAGCGACCGCCCGCTGGTGGCCAAGAAGGACTCGTTCGTGTGCATCGCCTGCCGCCGGCCGTACGAGGCCGCCCGCGACCTGGCGGTCAAGGACGCCGCGGGCGTGCTGGCGCGTCTGGCCGGCTGCACGCAGGAGGAGGCGTACCTGTACGTCACGACGCTGGGCGACCTGCGCAACGGGGCGGTGTGGATGATGGGCCGCACGGAGCAGGAGTGGTACAAGCAGGTGCCGCTGGTGGTGGGCGTGGAAGTTCCGCTGCCGGTGTGACGGTGGCAGGGGCATGGGGTAGCGGCGCGGCGGGATCTACTGCTTGTCCGCCGGGGCGGTGGTGGGCGGCGGCAACTTCAGCTTGCCTTGGCGGACCAGTTCGTCGCGCCGGGCGATGAGGGCCTTGGCGCGGTCGATGGGCAGCATCTTCTCGAGCTGCTGGCGCTCGTCGGGGGTGAAGGTGGCGACGACCACCTTGAGCCACTCGGCCCGGCGCTGGAAGTCGAGGCGCTTCTGCTTGCTGAGCGCCAGGTAGGCCGAGTACTGCTGCATCAGCTTTTCCTGCTCCGTGGGGTTCTTGCGGAGGAAGGCCAGGGCGTCGCGGCGGAACTGCTCGCGCTGGTCGGGCGAGAGCATCATCCACTCGTGCTGGTTGTGGCCGATCGCCGAGGCCAGCGTGCCGCCGCGGGGAAGCCGCGCCACGGCCTCCAGGCGGAACTTCAACGCAAGCTGGCCCGCCCTGCTGCCGTAGGGCGGGGCGTTCATCGCGCCGGCCAGGCCTTCACCGTCGGCCAGCGCCGCCTCCGCCAGCAGTGCCGCCGGCAGGGCGAGAACCAGGATGTAGCGGCCCAAGCGCAGCATGTCTGGCCCTGTCAGGTTCCTTTCTGCTCAAGCTGCTCGATGGCCTTGAGCGTCTCGAACTCCTGCACCACGTCGATGTTCTTGAAGAACCCGAGGTTCTCGATGATCAGCGTTTCCACCTGGGCCCGGTCGGCCTCGGGCAGCTTGTCGTAGGCCGCCGACCGCTTCACCTCCGTCGGCACCTGGACGAGCACCTGCGGAGGCGTCTGCGTGGGCTGGCGGAACAGCGTGAAGCCGATGACGACGGCGGCGGCCGCCGCGGCGGCGCCCGCCAGCCACCCGGCCACGCGGAGGCCCATGGCCCTGCGCTCGGCACGGAGGATCTGGCGGATCAGCGTGTCGGGCATGTCGGCCGGCGGCGCCGGAGCCGTCCAGGCGCCCAGGGCGGCATTCAGGGCGGTCAGCTCCTGGTGCGCCCGTGCCCAGACCGGATCGGCGGCGATGCGCCGCTCGACCTCGGAGGCGCGGTCGGCCGGCAGCTCACCGTCCAGGTAAGCCGAAAGGTCATCGAAATCAGCCTGTCCCAGTTGCCCGTTCATCGTTCTTGCCAAAACTGAAACGTCGTTCACGTCGCGGCAGTTCCGGTGCCGAGCGAACGAAAAACTACTTCTTCGCCCCGCCCCTTCAACATCCGCCGCGAAGTGCCGCCCGGTCCGCGGCCTCAATCGGCCGCCGCCGAGCGTTTCTTCTATGGATTACAACCCTGACCGCCTCTAAAGGATTCGGCCGATGCAAGACATTTCTGCGGATTCGTGCAAATTTTTTTGCTTCTCTTCAGTCGGGCCGGACGTACCTGCCGAGAGCGGCACGCAGGTTGCTTCGCGCGCGGCTCAGCAGGCTCTTGACGGCCATCGTCGAGCAGTTGAGGATGGAGGCGATGTCATCGTAGCTCTTTTGCTCATACTTATTTAGGATGATCGCCACCTTCTGGTTCTCCGGGAGCTGGTCAATCGCAGCCGCCACCTTGTCGCGCAGCTCTTCCCCGTTGAGGTGGTCCTGCGGCGGGCCCAGGCGGTCGTCGGGCACGTCGCGGTAGTACGGCTCGCCGTCCTCGGAGTAGGAAATATCGAGCTGCATCGGCTGCCCGCGGCGCTTGGCCCGCAGGACGTTGAACGACAGGTTGGCGGCGATGCGGTACAGCCAGGTGCTGAACTTCGCCGTCGGCTGGTAGCGGGCGGAGGTGCGGTAGACCCGCATGAACACCTCCTGCGTGAGGTCCTCCACCTGCCCCGGATCGCCCAGGAAGCGGTAGATGAGCGTGTTGACCTTCGGGGCGTTGCGGCGGACGATCTCCTCGAAGGCCGACCGGTCCCCGCCCTGGAAGCGCAGCATCAGCTTGACGTCTTCGTCTTCCCGCGCCCAGCGCGTCAGCCCCTCGGCGTTGATGTCGGGGCTCTTCTTCCTGTTGGCCCTTACTGCGATGGCCGGTCCTCCGCAACTGCACCCACGGCGGCGCCCGCCGCCGCGCGAAGTTGCCCGCAGGCGGCCGCGATGTCCAGCCCCCGGCTGCGCCGCACCTGCACGTTCACCCCCCTGCGGCGCAGGCGCTCGGCGAAGGTCCGCACGGCCGCCTGACTGGGACGCTGGTAGCCCCGCTCGGCTACGGGATTGTACCGGATGAGGTTCACGCTGCAACGCAGGCGGCGGGCGATCTGCGCCAGCGCATCGGCGCACGCCTTCGTGTCGTTGACGCCCGCCAGCAGGACGTACTCCAGCGTCAGCTCCCTGTGGCGGCTGTGGTAGAACTCCTCCGCCGCCGCCAGCACGTCGGCCAACCCGTGCCGCGCCCCGGCCGGAAGGAGCTGCGCGCGCAGGGCGTCGTTGGGGGCGTGGATGCTGATGGCCAGCGTGACGGGCAGCCCCTCGCCCCCCAGGCGCCGGATCTGCCGCGGCAGGCCCACCGTCGAGACGGTGATGCGCCGCGCGGAGATGCCGCCCCTCTGGGGGTCGACCATCGCGCGGATGGCGCCCACCGTCGCCGCGTAGTTCGCCAGCGGCTCGCCGGTGCCCATGAACACCACGTGGCTCACCCGCCGCCCGGCCGCACGCTGCACGTGCAGGACCTGCTCGACGATCTCCCCGGCCGTCAGGTTCCGCTCCAGGCCCGCCTGGCCCGTGGCGCAGAACGCGCAGCCCATCGGGCAGCCGACCTGGGTGGACACGCACGCGGCCAGGTGCCGCTGTGTGGGGATGCCCACCGTCTCGACGGTCCGCCCGTCGGCCAGCTCCAGCAGCAGCTTGAACGCCCCGTCGGTCGAGTCGGCCCGCGCCGCTGCGCCGGCCGTCAGGATCGCCAGCTTCCCGGCCAGTTCGGTCCGCAGCGCGGCCGGCAGATCGGTCATCTCCTCGAAGCTGCCGGCGCCCTTCTGCCAGACCCACGCGGCCACCTGGCGGGCGCGGTAGGGGGGCTGGCCGCGGGAGGCCATCTCCGCGGCCAGCTCGTCGCCCGTCATCTCCAGAACGTGCTTCATCGTCACTGTGGTGAGCCGCCCGCCGGGGAGGTTACGGACGCGCCGCCGGTCGCCGCGCTGCGCCGGCGTGCCGCCAGCAGCCGCTCCAGCCCTCCGTCGGCCAGCAGCGCGTCCAGGGCGGCCACGTCCGGAACGACCGCGTCGCTGTAGGCCCGGACGATCCAGTTGGCGGCCATGGGGCTGACCGTCACCACCACCGCGCCGGCCCGGGCGGCCTCGTACATCTCGATGGCCGTGCCCATCGACGCGGCGGGCAGGTAGGCGACCAGCAGGTCGCACTCAGCCGCCTTGCGCAGGCCATCGCGGAGCGTGGCGCGGATGGCGGGCAGGTCGTATGCGATGCTTTTGGGGTGCCGGCTGTAGTGGCAGTAGATTTCGGCGTCGCCCAGGCGGCGGGCCAGGACCGCGCGGATTCCGTCGCGCCACCCCTGCGCGTGGATCGCCTTTTCCACCAGCGAGCCCTGGATGATTCCGGCCAGGAAAACCTTCATTCCGCCGATCCTGTCGCCCGCGCCCGGCGGGAGAAATGGGATTGTACCACAGCGGGGCGGCAAACCGGCGCGCGGGAATCGCGCGGCGCCGGGCGGGGGACGTGTCACATGGCGGCGGCTCGGTCCCTGCCGCCCGCGCGGCGCCCACCCCGCCACCAGTGCACCAGCAGAACGGCGACGCCGACGACCAGCAGCACGTCGGCCACGTTGAACACCCAGGGGTAGCCCAGCGCCGCGCAGTCGATGAAGTCGCGCACCTGCCCGCGGACGGCTGCGCCCGTGCCGGGGATCGGCACCACCGAGAACATGCGGTCGTAGAGGTTGCCCAGCGCCCCGGCCAGAACCAGCGCCAGCGCGACGTGGACACCCCAGGCGCCGGCGGCGGAGGTGGCGAAGAAGCAACCCACCAGGGCGATGGTGGCCAGCGTGGCCAGGGCGACGGCCCATCGCGCCATGGGCAGGCCGAACACCACACCCGGGTTGGTCGAGAGCGTCAGTTTCACCCCGTCGGCCAGCGTGCGGGAGGCGTTCAGCTCGTGGAGGAGCTGGTCGGGCGGCGTGCTGCGGGCCAGCGGCGCCAGCGCCCGCCCGCGGGCGATGACGGCCGGTTGCGACAGCAGCGACTGGAAGACGGCGTGCTTGGTCCACAGGTCGGCGGCCAGGCCCGCCGCGGCGACGAGCAGGAAGGTCGCCACGGCTGCGGGGCGGCGCAGCGCCGCGGCGGCGTGTGTGCCGGTCGGGGCGGACGGCGCTGTGCGGGGTTGAGGCAATGCAGGTTGTTCCGCTTCTGGCGGGCGGGCAGGTCGCGTCGCGGGCGGCGGGGCGGGACTACTCGTCGGCCTCGTCGCTGTCGCCGTCGGCTTCGCCCTCGGAGTCCTCCGCGGGCTGGGCCAGGCCCTTCTCGATCAGCCGGGCATACTCGATGCAGTACTTCGACCACGGCCGGGCGTCGAGGCGGGCCTTTCCGATGGGCTTGCCGGTGCCCAGGCAGATGCCGTAGGTGCGGTCGTCGATGCGTTGGAGGGCGTCGTTGATCTCGCCGAGGATCTGGCGCTCGCTTTCCAGCAGGCCGAGGGAGAACTCCTGCTCGAAGTTGTCGGTGCCGGCGTCGGCGGGGTGGTCGGAGATGTCGCCGGCGGCCTCCTGGCGGTCGGCGCCGAGGGCCTCGGCCTCGATGCCGTTCATGTCGCCGATGATCTCGCGGCGCTTGTTCAGGAGCTTGCGGCGGTATTCCTCCAGCTCCGCGCGCGACAGCACCGTGGTGGCCTTGGGGGCTTTCGTCGCGGTGGCCTTGGCGCTCGCCCCCTTGCCGCCGAGGGACTTGCGCTTCGCGGGGGCCTTCTTGCCGGCCGGCCTGGCCGCCGCTTTGCGCTTGGTCCTGGCGTTCGGGCGGGAACTAGACTTCTTGGCCACTGTGCCACGTCCTTTCGTGCTTCCTGGCCGGGCCGGCAACCACGCGGGCGTGCCGCCCGCCCCGGTGGCATTGGCGGGGGAGTATAGGAATCGTCCGGAAGGCTGTCAAGGTTTGGCTAAAACCCCGCCGCCCGCGCAAGTGCTGTAACCCGCGCCGAGCGCGCGCGGACCGCCGGGCGCTACGAAAAAAAAGCCTCTTGAACTCCGCCGCCCGGGCCAGTACAAGGAAGGCCATAAGAACGGGTCGTTCACAAGTGAAGAGGGCCAACGGAATGGGTAAGCTCCTTGAAGGATTGCTCAAGCTGCAGTCCATTGAACGAGACCTGGCGCACGTGCGAAGGCGCCTCAAAGCCCGGCAGAACGCCGTAAGCATCCAGCAGAAGCGGATCGACCAGCAGCAGGAGAACTGGGAGGCCCTGAACGCCAAGGCCGCCGCCCGCCGAAAAGACGCCGACCGCATCGAACTTGACCTGCGGGGAAGCGAAGACCACGTCGCCAAGCTCCGCACCGCCCTCAACACCGCCCGCACCAACAAGGAATACGCCGCCATCCTCACCCAGATCAACACGCGCAAGGCCGACAACGCCAAGCTCGAGGACGCCGCCCTCCGCATCATCCAGGAAGTCGACGCCATCCGCGCCGAGGCCGACAAGGTCCACCAGCAGATCGACCAGGAAAACAGACGCCTCGCCGAGATCGAGCAGACCAACGCCCAGGAGGTCGCCCGCCTGCGGGCCATGATGGACGACCTGACCGCCCGCCGGGCCGAGGCCGCCGCCGGCGTCGAGCCCGCGGCCCTCGCCGCCTTCGAACGCGTGGCGCCCAGGTACGACGGCGAGGCCATGGCCGTCGTGGAAGTCCACGGCAAGAGGCCCCCGCACGACTACATCTGCGGCGGCTGCTACATGAGCCTCAACGCCGAGCACGCCAACGCCCTGAAGGTCCGCGACGAGGTCCGCACCTGCGATAACTGCGGACGCATCCTCTACATGGACGCCGCCGCGGGCGTGCAGGCGTAGAAGAACCGCAAGACCGCAAGACCGGAAGACCGAAGACCGGGGACCGGAAGACCGGGAACCGACAGACGGGACTTGGTCGGTATCCGGTATCCGGTTTCCGGTATCCGGTCTTCGGTTTCCGCCGCCCGGTACGGGCAGGAAGGACCGATGGCATCGCCCCTTCGCATCACGGCGCACGTGGACGGCGGGTCGCGCGGCAACCCCGGCCCGGCGGCCGCCGGTGTCGTCCTGACCGACGAGGCGGACTCCGCCGCCGTCTTCGAGGGCGGCTTCTACCTTGGCCGGGCCACCAACAACGTGGCCGAGTATCGCGGCCTGCTGGAGGCGCTGCGGGCGGCGAGGCGTCTGGCCGCGCGCGAGGTGACGGTCGTCAGCGACTCGGAGCTGCTCGTGCGCCAGATGAACGGGCAGTACAGGGTGCGCAACGAGGCGCTTCAGCCGCTGCACGCCGAGGCGGCCGAGCTGGCGGCGACGTTCACCCGCTGCACGTTCCGCCACGTCCGCCGCGAGCACAACCGCCGCGCCGACGAGCTGGTCAACGAGGCCCTCGACGCCCGGGGCAACGTCGAGGACGCCGCCGGGGCGGCGCCGGCCAGGCGGGCGCAGTCGGCGCCGTCGCCCCCGCCGCACAAACCGCCGCCGACGCACGGGCTGAACCGCATCGCCGTCCGGGCGGGAAAGCCCTTCATCCGCGACACCGACATCACCGCCGGCGAGGTCGCTCAGCTCCTCGTGGACGGCATGAGCGACGCGAAGGTGCTGGAAGAATACGCCGAGCTGGACGACGAGGACCTCCGCCAGTGCCTCCTCTACGCGGGCAGGATCGTCGCCGGCGCGGCCGCAGCCGGTCACTGAAGTGACCAGCGTTCCTCGATACATTTGCGTCGGGGGAAGCGCCGGCGCAGAATCTGCTGCATGATGCGAGATGGTGAGATCGTCTTGGACCGGATCACGATGGGTCCCCGCGTATGCGCTGGGACCGCGTGTGTCCGGGCAATGCGCATGCCCGCCTGGTTGGCTATCAACCTCGTGGCGAGCGGGCTCACCACGGCCCAGATCATGGAGGAGCACCCGGACCT
>Ga0172364_10002346_pt1 | contig 15026 bp, 13 predicted proteins | sample LakKivSesite10cm_FD_114545 | JGI IMG/M metagenome (GOLD analysis project Ga0172364, IMG submission 114545) | Sediment microbial communities from Lake Kivu, Rwanda - Sediment site 10cm | ecosystem: Environmental > Aquatic > Freshwater > Lake > Sediment | place: Rwanda: Western Province, Lake... | reverse complement strand
CTTTTTCATCTTCAAACCTAATTTCATCGGCGAAAGAAACATACATGACAAACATATCTCTCATGGATGTTTTTTTAATTCCCATATTTTCCCATTTGGATTTTGATATTATTATTTTCATTTATCTCCTTTTTTGATATTTTAGGACCTGCATTATTATTTCTTTCTATTTCCAAGGTATGTTTTTTTGGATATATTGATTAAGATTTTTGACAGATTCATTATTATTAGATATTCCCCGATTCATTAATCTCATCCAATCTGTTTTTGTTTTTTCAGGACAATTTGGATTATTAGCAGCATAATAAGAAACATCGTCATTAATTCCTTTATTTAATATCATTTCTAAGGCTTCGGGAGGACAATTGGGATTTGAAGCAGCAAGTCGAGAAACAATATCATTCTGTCCTCTTTTTAATACTTCTGCCAATGCTTCAGGTGGACAATTCGGATTTTGAACAGCATACCTAGAAACAGAATCATCTTTTCCCTTTTCTAATATCTTTTTTAATATTTCAGGACTTGTATTTGGACTACTTGCTATTTCTTCAGTATAATTTTCCCCCGCTAATCTTATCCAGCCCGTTTTTTGTCCTATTAACTGCCATTGAGATTTTGATAATTTTATTTTCATACTAATTTCCTTTTTTATGTTTTGATTTTTATTTATAATACTAAAAACACCAAAGATTACTTCTTGATTTTCATATTAATTTCCTTTTTTAAGATTTTGGTTTTTATTCATAATTCCCAAAAATACCAAATATTCCTTCAATCCATCCAAGTCGTTCTTATGTTTCATCCAACCATCTTCGAAAACATCAAATCCGTGTGTTTCCCATATTGTTTTCCCATTTGAATTTCTTACATCGGCGTAAAATTCTCCACGTTCATCTAAATTGATATAATATTCATAAGTCTGTGGTTTTAAAAAATTCGCCTCTATTCCCTCATAATTTTTTGGATACATTTCTTTTATATCCGCTTCTTTTTTAATGTTTTTGTTTTCTGTTTTGCTATATTTTTCTATTACTTTTTGTATTAATTCGCTTCGTTTTGGTTCTTCAACGGATACAAATTCTCCATCTGTTAAAATATCTAATAATTCTGTGGCAGCAGATTCTTTTGATTTTCCTTCTTCTAAAAATTGTCTATATAGTTCCCTTAATTTAATTTCTTTTGTTGCAAATCTATATTCTTTCAAATTAAACGCATTCTTTTTTCTTTGATTTTTCTTTCTTCTTTTTTCTTCTTTCTTCACAATGTCTCTATCGCATGGTGTATTTTCACACTCTGGATACATCTGCGTATCTAAATGTCCCTTTGGTTTTTGGAATCCTCCGCAATCATTACTTCCTGCTTCTTTTTTCATTCCTTGTTTTTCTGCAAATTCTCTTAACATATTTTCAAGTTGATGCTTATTAATTTTTCCTTCACTAAACATATCTAATATTTCGTCTTTAGATATCGTTTTTTCCTGTACATCTAATTTTGGACCCTTAAATAAATCTATATTGGTTGGAGCCTTTTGTTGTTGAATAGATTCGGTAACTTCTTTTAATTCATCTTTGGAAAGTAATAAGCTTAAAAACTGAAAATAATCCGAAGCCTGTTTGACAAGAGTAGTTATTGCCTGATATCCACCTGCCCATTTTTGTACTTCTGTCATGGCAAAAATATAATCTTCTTCTGAAATTCCTCGTGGTGGTTGGGATAATACTTTCAATAGACTTTGAATATAATCTTGTTTTCCATAGGTTGTAAATTCTCCACCAAATTTCTTTGACATTTTCTTCCAAAAAGTAGGCGAATCTTTAACAATTTCTGCCATTTCTACTAATGATTTCTTTAGGTCTTTAATATATTGTTCTTTCATCTTATTCGCATCCTCCCTTCAAAAGCCTGCCATAACACGGATGACAGTTTTTTAATATTTACCTTATTATCAGAAGTAACGGGTTGTTCTATTTTTTCTGTTTTTGTTGGCTCTGTACGTTCTGGGCTTACCTTGTCTTGTGTACCTTCGGTTATTTTCTTTATTTCTTGTTCAACTGACAATATAATCTGTCTTAATGCAACCGACACCAAAGAATTCCCTAATCCAGAAGTTGATGCAGAAAACAATTTTGGATTAATTTTTACCTCATCGCCCTCTTTAACAAATGGATCGGTTTTATATCTTCTTATAAATATTTTTGCAGCATCAATAAAAGCCTGTATTTGACTTAATCTAACCGAACCTTCTCCTGTTATATAGACATTAGATTTGTTTGGAAGATCTATAATTGTCTGTCTTGCTCTTGTTAGGGTTGCTAAAACTTGCATTAATTCATCCTTATCTCTTTCTTGGGTTTCATCGGCTTCATGTTTGGACGATTCTGCAAATTCTGGACCATAATATCCTGTTGACTTCTTATATTTACCAGGAATTGTTTCTACTCTCTTAATTTTTTCAAGCACTAATTCTCTTATTTCATCTAATTCTTGGTCTTCTATTCTATTTGATCTTTCGACATCTTCCTGACCTTTCTTAGCTTTTTCATCATTTCTAGCCTTTATTTGCCAATCTACAACCGCCAACATATATTTTTTTAGTATAGAATTTGCATTAAGATCAAAGGGCATATCTGCTTCATTTAAAGATGCTAATTTTGATTTCAATTCTTCTAAGGTTGGGACGCTATGAAATGCTTGCTCTAAAATAGAAACCACATAATTTGCAGGAGTTGTTTTAATCTTGCCACTAGATACATCTTCGGTTAAATTTTTTCTTACTTCTTTAACTTTTTCAAGGGTTTCTTTTTGTTTATTTGCATTATCATCCCTACTTTTTATCATTGAGTCTAATGTTTTTATTCTCTCTTGTATTAATCGTTCTGCCCAATCTATCTGTAATGGAAGTGTCGTAACCGTACCAAACTTTTTATCCTGAGATTTATCAACAAAATCATTATATTTATCAACAAATGCATTAACCATATCGATTTTTTGTTTCAATTCTATAGGAGATTGTGCTATTTGATCTTTATACTGATTATAAGATACTTTAACACTTGTATTCCCTGTGTTTTCATGATCTATTTTTCCGTTAGAATCTCTTGCTACTGGACCCATCAAAAGAAAATATCCATCTCTTGTTTTTGTCGATTTTTCTGTTTCCATCAAAAAGTATTCCTTGCCATCTATAGAAACAATCCTGTCATTTTTTGGCATATAAATCTTACGAATCTTTGGGGTATTTTCTCCGAATATAGTGTCAGCACCAGTGTTTTTAAGAATTTTAGTATGTGGAGTTTTGCCACCTTTTGGAAATTCATCCGTTACATCTGGAATGCTATAAACTCCTCTTCCAGCCAAATCCTTACTCACTTCTGGAGAAAACGGTTGAGCCATCGCTTGTTTTGTATTTTCTTTTGACATATAATCTCCTTATACTATTTCTTCATAAACAACTGTATAATCTACCACAATTGCAACCCCAGTACTGGATTCAATATGTAGGGCTTGATCTACTGATAATGTATGGATGTCATCGTGATAATGCTCAACCACTGTAGATGCTGTTTGGTTAATAATTCCCGTTTCGGTATTAAGTCCATATACTGCGGTATCACTTGTAATTGCTGCTAAAAACGCCGTATTAGCTGTTAATCCAAACAAATATCCAGCTATAGATTCTCTATTTTTCGGTATTTCATTAGCTTGATAGTCTAAATACTGAACGGTTCCTGCATTTGGAGTAATTGTGAATAATCCGGTAGTTGTAACATAAGCGACCGTAAATGTTATCCCAGCAGCGAGAAAAGAAGCGTTGGCATTTAGTCTGGTTTGTAATTCGGTTGCCAATTGAGCCCCGGTATAAAATCCAGCGGTCAAGGTAATTTTTTGAGGACCAATATCTGCTGTTCTTATATATAAATAGTCATTGAGGGTGGAAACGACCTTTCTTCCATTTCTAATCCTAACCGAATAATTTCTTGCGGTGGCTGCAGAAAACCTTAATGATATATTGTCCACGATCCAATCCGAGTCTGCAGAAACAATTTGATCTAATGCTGCGGCGGTCGTATCTTGGTGTCCTGTAGCGGTTTTAGTGGTTCTTTTTGCCATAACCCTATCAATGGCTGGAACCTTACCCTTTATAATTCTGTTCGGGAAGCATTTTATTGGCATTTGTTATTCTCCTTAAAAATAGAAAAAAGTACACTATTACTATGAGATTAATTCTCTATAATAATCTAATTTTCCTCTTTTATATTTTCAGAACTTTTTAGCTATTTTTGGCATGCTTGAAGTTCTGGCGGAAGGATTTGAGGATGTATGCTGTGTTATTCTTGTCCCATTAAGTTCTTGCGTTGCTCTTTCTCTTCTTTCAGTAGGCATATTCTGGGTTAGGTTAATGATTGTTTCCTCTTCTTCGGTTTTTTGATCCATGTTTCCTTCATTGGTTTCTTCGGCATCATCTTGTATCATTGGGGATGCGTGTTCGTCATCTTCCATTTCTGTTTCAAAAGAGGCGGCAGCAGCTTCTCTTCCATAGGTTTTTAATCCGTAATTTCTTTTTTCTTCCATCAATATCTTTTTCTTATATTCTTCGGTTTCTTGAGGGTCTATAATTTTAACATATCCAGATCGCATTAGCCCGATTAAATCCTTACTTGCTGCCACACGTCTTGCTGATATTCTGGACAAATCAAATGGAATATTAAGTGGCAATACTATTCCAAGATCTCCAACCGACAATGCACCAACCTTATCATTAACAATATAGGCTGGAATATCTAACGCCTCTTCTCTTTCTTTTTGTTCTATCAATACTGCTCGTTCTCTGTCGGTTTGTGCGGAGGATGGGTCGATAATGCTTTGTTTTGTCTTTGCCTTGTTGAGTTCTGACATCAATTCATCGAAATTCCTAATATATTCTACACATTTTGGATTTTTAAGCTGTTTAAATGGCTCTGGGATTTTTACATTTTCTTTCTCTACAAATGCCTCTGATGGCTCTACTTCTGGGTCTATTGCGGCTATTTTTTTAATAACAGGGCTTTTTTTACCGGGTCTTGTGCTATCTAAAAACAATCCAGAGACACCATTTTTATTTGAGTTATCAGAGCCATAATAATCACTTGTTTCGGTTGGGGTTAATATGACAAAGGTTTCTCCAAGTGATAATAAATCATCTTCATTAATTTCCGAATCACAATCTATATTAAGTGTTCCAATTCCTTTTCCATCCTTAACCTCATCTAATATTAATGAAATTTTTCCATCGGTAAGAAGTTTCTTTAATTTATCACTTAACGAGACATTACATTTTACGGATATATTCATTTTTACATCTCCTCTAGTCTATTATATATTTTATCCACCATATTGTTCCAGGTATATTTTGCTTTTATCTCTTTACCAAATTGTTTTGCTTTTTGTTTTGCAGAATCATAATTTTCATAGATATATCTCATATGTTCTTTTGTTTGATTTATAGATGCTTCTCCAAATTCCGGGAAACTTTGATTTTCATAGAAGTGACATAATTTAGCCATTCTTGATAATTTTCCATTAATATCTGCACTTACATATCTTTCTGGCTCAACTAAATATGAATTATCTTTGTTTAAATAATCGGTTTGTCCAGAACAGTTAGAAGCAATAATAGGAAGCCCACATATTCCTGCTTCAATAAATGGCAATCCAAATCCTTCGCCTTCAGATATTAAACAAAATGCATCCCCAGTATTATAAACTCTTGGCATATTTTTTTCTGGTATTGGTTTCGTATAAAGAGCTATATGTGGTAATTCTTGGTCTTTCTTTTCCACAAAACTTCTTATACTACTATATTCTTCAATAATTTTTTGTTCTCCTGTAGCCTGATCATATTCCACCGCTCTTGATACAATAAGCAAACTAACGGGTTCATCGCTTGAAAATTCTTCTAAAAATGCACGAATTAAAATATCAGGACGTTTTCTATAAGACCATCTAAAAACCGAAAGAAAAACGAAATTATCTTTAGGCAATCCCATTCTCATTTTTTCTAGTCCGGGCTTATATCTATCGGCATCAACCCCCAAAGGCATAACATGAATCGGCGGATAAACCTTATTATCTTCAAAAATATTCTTGTTATAATTTGTTGGAACCCATATTTCATCAAACAGATTAAGCTTTTCCCTATAGTCCTTATGTATACCATTACTATTTTCTATCATGGTAAATAATATCTTTTTTCCGGTGTGTATCATATTAATTGGAACGGTTACACTGAATATTTTTGGAGCGTGTTCTGAAACCTCAACATTGGATAACTCTTTTAAAATATCTTGGGTGGACTGATTAATGTGAGTTGTGGTTGAAATATCTTCTATTCTAACCCTTACATTTCTATTAGACAAACCAAAAGCTAGCGTCCTGTTAATTCTTGAAAATCCTGTAAAATCAGAAAAAGATCCATGTAATAACGCTTCCATATTTTTATCCTCAAATGTTTTTGTCACATCCCTCTCTTTTTCTATTGTACCTATTGGCTTGGTTTCTTCAGCATATTCTCCATCATCCGAAAACCCACGAATATCTATTGCTTTATTTTCCTTGTCTTCAAACTCAGGAATACTAATAAAATCCATTACCGGCTTTTCTTCTTTTTTTGAGAATTTTGGGGCTATAATCCCACGTTCACAAGCTAAATCATAAGCTGTTTTTAATACGGGCACAATACACCTTTTTATTATTATACAAGAATGTTATAAAATTTGTATAATAATTTAAAGGAGAATATTATGAGAAAATATACTATAAAAGATAAAAACGGGAACACATTCGAAGAGGATAAAATAAAATGGAAAGACTTTGAAAACAATATTTCCGAATTATCCCTAAATAATAACGGACAAATCATATCCCTTCCTAAAAATATGGAAAAATATTATCAAGCAAAAACAGCAAGCGCAGATTTAAACGGATCAAATATTCAAATAGAAAGTAGGTATATCGGCTTAAAATTAGGAAATAATATAGTTAGGATAAGAGTAGACGAAAAAACAAACAATATCTCTCTTGAAATAACACCCATATAGGTTTATCATGTCTTATTACAATCTCGGCAATATAACCATAGAAAATTTAAGCGGACGCTATGAATACTCCTCTCCCACCCAACTTTTATATACTGACTTAACAATAATTCGCTTATTAACCTATCCAGAAAATAACCCCTTTGATTTTAATGAGTGTATATTAGAGCTAAACCTACAGCTAGACGACAACCAAACAGTAAATGGGGAAATATATCTTTTTGCAACAATGAACCCCAATACAGATTCGGTACTTAAAATATATTTATATCGACAATTATCAGACATCAAACTTGGAAGCTTGCTGTGGGAAGCGGGGGATCAACTTCCTAGTCTTATAATAGGATATTCATATATACCACCATTGGAAAATAGCAATGCAGAAGGTCTTAATACAGTTTATGGGAGATTTACCGGAAATACAGATTACCCAGTTTATGGCGTTTCAAGCTACGAAAACACACAACTAAACAATCTTATAGGCACAATAAAAGTAAAACCAGGTTTTGAAATCCCATACGACCCTAAACGTTATCCAGTTATGCGTGTAGCAAAAACAACTTTAAAATTTACCGATGAAACCACAACAACACCCACCACGACTACGACTCCACTTCCCGTTCAATATCAATCAACCGGTACTGATTATATATGCCTAACCAATCCTAACATAACTCCCATACCCTCTACCTTCCTACCCTGCCAATTTTTCGATGAACTTGAAATAATACTAGACGCTGACGAAGTGGATGCAGATGGAAAAGTGACCTTAATTTTCGATCACAATCCAAGTGGTGTTTGGGGAGATTATCTTTTAATTTATTTCTATGGAAAAACAACAACCTCTACGGATTTGGTTGGATTGGCTAAAATACCAGATGTAACCACTGCAGGTTGGTTTGATATCAATCTATATAATCAAACCACCGGGGCATTAATAGAAACACAGGGAAGAATACATTTCGTTGGAGGATTGGTAAATGCAACCACCTATTATGGTTCTTGCAAGGTCCAGTTAATGGCGGTTTCAAATCCAACCACTCTTCCAGATACCGTAAACATATTGGGCGCAGAAATATCCTTGTCAAGTTATAGAGATTCCGGAGATGAAGAAAAAACATTAACCATATTAAATGCAATAAATGAGTCAACAACAACCACCACAACACCGATAACCATTAATCCTATCGTTATAACACCAGAACGCTCTATAAAAACAATTATGTATGAAAAAATAGGTGATGAGTTTGTTGAGTTAGAATATAGTGACGGTTCAGACTCAATGAATACGGAAAAAACTCCTTTTGCAAAAGCGTTTAATTTTGGAACCATTGCACCTGGAGAAACCTCAAAAACCATCATTATTTCTCTTTATGTTCCCTATGCTTCTGGAATTAATAACATAAAAATAGCATGCATAAATTCAGGTGGACTTACATTTACAACTACAACATTTGGAGTTACTACTTCTTCTGAATTAAGAACCGATATAGAACCCGACACTTATTTTACAGGAATTAATACCTCAAAAGATGCCACAAGTCTTTTTAATGTTTCGGTAGCTAATAATGGACAATATAGATCGGAATATGTATATCTTAACATAAAAACACCACTAAACAATGACTTAATTACCGGAGTTGTAAGATATGTATGGTTCATAGATTATTCTGATTGAAGGATTTTTACTGAATTTATTGAATAATATAATAATGGAAATTGATACAAATATATTCCAAAAACTTACCGGTGACGAAAAAGAATTGTTTTCTATTATTGCCGAAGTTATTAAAAAATACTCTCCATCAACCCAAGCCTTTGTTGTAGGTGGATGGGTAAGAGATAGATTATTAGGTAAAAAATCAGAAGACATAGACATAATGCTTTCCAATATTAGCGGGGAAGAATTCGCAAGACTATTAACCTCTTATCTCAATATTAAAAATGCACATACCATTCAAGCCAATCCTGAAAAATCCAAAAACATAACCACCGCAAAAGCCCATATCCCTCTTTCTTCCGGTAAAATTCAAGAAGTAGATTTTGCACAAGCCAGATCCGAAGTATATAAGGAAGACTCAAGAATTCCAGACATTAAACCAGCAACTCCAGAAGAAGATGCATTTAGAAGAGACCTTACCGTTAATAGCCTCTTTTACAACATACTTACTAACAAATTAGAAGACTTTACTGGAATGGGAATAAAAGATCTTATATCTAATACCATAAGAACTCCTCAAAATCCATTAAAAACCTTCTCAGATGATCCATTAAGGGTTTTTCGAGTTTGTAGATTTTATGCCAAATTAAATGGAAATATAGACACAGAAACGTTACAAGCCATGAAAGATCCAAGCCTACGAGAAGAAATAAAACAAAAAGTATCTAAAGAAAGAATCGGGCAAGAATTCCTAAAAATGATGAAAACCCCAAATCCAGATAAAGCTATACAACTTCTTTATGATACCGGTTTATTCCAAGACATTATTTCAGAAGCCATAAAAGGAACCGAATACGAAGGAAAAATGGACCCGCTTTATATGTCACAAAATAATACATGGCATAAATTATCAGTCTGGGAACACACTATGGAAGTAGTTAAAAATATAATGGAAACCTATAGTGATGCAGAACCAGAAAAAAGAACGGTCATGATATTAGCCGCCTTAATGCATGATTTGGGAAAAACCTGCAAAAAAATTCAAGGAGAAAGCAAATCCCATCCCGGTTCCACTTCTTATATCGGACATGACCTGGAAAGCACAAAACTACTTAAACTCATATTCAAATACCTTAAAATTGAACCCTATATAAACGAAATATCAAAACTCGTATTTCATCATATGCGTCTCCATACCCTTCATAATAACGCCGGACAAAAAGCATTAAGAAAATTTATACGGGAAATGGGGGAAATAAGCGTGGACTGGATGGATATGTTTAATATGGCGATTGCAGATGCTTATGCTAAAGATGTCGTGCAAGATCCAGAAATAGGACAACAATATCAAGCCCTAAAATCAAAACTAGAAGAAGCGGTACATTCTATTTCAGACCCGCAAACCAAAAACCAAAATTTTAAACCTATACTCAACGGCGAAGAAATAATGAAAGCCCTTAATATAAAATCCGGACCCCATATAAAAACTATGATAGATTTCCTAAAAGACCTTAGAGACGAAAATCCAAATATCACTAAAGAAGAAGCCACAGAATTACTTAAACAAAAATTTATAGCAGAAACAAAACAATTTCAAATACAAACGCCTATGGAAACGCCTATTGAAAAACCTATAGAAAAACAAGCCCAAACAGAAGAAATAAAAGAAACAAAAAAAGGAGTATGCCCAGTTCATTTACTAGAATCTAAAATCGAAGAAATAAATCAACTGTTTAAAGAAGAAAAATATTACGAAATTATCACCAACCTAAATGAACTTAAAAACTATGACGACGAATATATCAATAACTTAATCGCTAAATCCCTTTTCAAATTATTAACCCTAAATCAAAATATAAATGACCTGGAATTAGTACGATATATAACCAAAAAAGCAAACGAAAATTTCTTCGACTCAACCCTCTGTAATTATGTCTTAGGTATTCTATTAACCATAAAATCAAAAATAGATAGAAAATCCATAGAAATTGTAGCAAAAAGAATGAAAAAAATGAACCCAAAACTACTCAATACCATCATAGAAAATATACCTGATAACGCATATAACAAGGAAATTATAGAAAAAATAAAGAATAATGTAATATGAAAATTATTAAAACATCAAATAAATATCCCAACCTAGAAGAAATATTAGCCCACGTAGATTCTTTAAAACTATATGCAGAAAACAAAGACATAACCCCAGCCATAAAATGTACTATTGATAACCTTCCAACTTCAAGACAAATCCAATTACATATGTCCAATGAAGAAATAAAAATACTATGGGAGACCGTGGATTGGCTTTGGAAAAAAATAACCGGGAAAGATATAATATCCGAATCCACTATCATAGAAAAACCAGATACATTAATAGGAAATTATTGGATATTTAATAAGGGAATTTTATTAAGCGGAATTAACCATTATACCATTATTAAAAACAATGCGTCTTTTATTTGCAGCCTTCTCGGAATTAATGGATTTGCACTACAACAATACCTTCACCAAGACCCCAATAACCTAATGAAATTTATAATAGATAATGGCGGTATAAGAATGTTTGTAAGAACCAATAGAGAAATGTTCGCCCAATTATCTCCACAGACCTACAGAAATTGGGGAAAGAAAAAGCTAAAAACCTACGACTTCCACAAAAAAATATTGAAACTAATAGGCCCAAATTCAAAATATAATGGCTGGAATTCCGGTATTGATATTATAATCGGTTGAATATCTAATGAATAACCATTAGAATTCACTAGATTCTAAATATTTTCTTAGTTAAATCTTGAGAAGCAAAATGTCTCAATAAATCGTTAATTCTTCTTGTACCCGCTTCTCCCTCTTTATTTTCCTTAATCCATGCATCAATATCTTTACTATCATCGGGCAAATCATTCATCATGTTCGGATTAGCTAATAATGCCTGTTTTAATCCCTCATTCGATTCTACCCTATCTACCCAGTTTGAACGATTATTTGCGACCAACATATCTCTTAGGGTTTCAAATGTCATTCCAACATCTTCTTTCTTGCCCTTCCACAATTCACCCCTAAGCTTCTGATACCTATTTAAACAATCCGTCTGTATCTCATTAATAACCCATATATTATTATTAAGTTTAGATACCAACGCAAATCCAATAACATCATTACCAAAATGTTGAGATTGGGATAACATTAATGACCAAAATTTTAAAAGCACAGGATCTTCAGCTATAAATGACTGAACATCACTGGGTATTTTCTGTAATACAACGGTTTCATTTACTTTATTATGAAATCTCTGACTACCACTCCATTCCCTGCTTTTCCAGTCATAATAATACTTGTTCATTGACTTGGATTTTTGTCCACTCTTCTTGTCCAAAATAGCTAAAACCTTCTTAATTTCTTCAGAGGTATAACTAGGCTTCCTTCCCAATATCCCAATAAATGCACCTTGATATTTTTTAGGAATTGAATCCAAAGTAATAGATTGACAGAGCTTAATCATTTTTTTAGAAGAAGCCTCAACCACATCCAGGTGATAAGCCCATAACGTCTCTTTTCCTTTTCCTCTTAAATTAGCCTGTTCTTTTTTAAATCCCATAATCGGAGGTAATCTCTCATAAAAATAATCTACCTTCATTTCTTGAGTATCCCCAGAATCTAATGTGTCTACTGTATTCATATAAACAATAGATACTCCACTTGATCTGGCTTGGGTTAAGATATGATTGATTAAATGTTTAGCCCAATCAAATACAACAAAGCCAATCTTTTTATCAATCACCGAAATTTCTTCTGGGGTAAATGCTATATCAGACATGTTAATTCTCCTAATATAATATTATAAATCTGTTATTCTGTTATATAATTCATAATATCAGTTCAAAAATCCTCTAACTAAATAAATTTTCTTCTGCGTTTAATTCGTTTAATTCGTTTAATTCGTTTAATTCGTTTAATTCGTTTAATTCGTTTAATTCGTTTAATTCGTTTAATTCGTTTAATTCGCCTATTTCTACTTTTTCTTTTTTTGATTTCCCATTAATGAAGGTATCAGCAATTTCAATATTAGATGGCGATAACTCAAAACCAATCCACTTTCTATTCAATTCATTACAAACCTTAGCCGTCTTTCCAGAACCCAAAAAAGGATCTAATACCAAATCACCGGCCCGACTATAATTCCTAACAATAATATCAATCAGTTTTGAAGGAAATGAATCTTTGCTCGGATATCCCTTTATCTTATCCCTTTCAATCAATAAAACATCCGGATACCACTCTTCTACCTTATTATTAGTTATTCTAGATTTTGGATTCTTAAAACACAATATATGACAATAAGTTAATATGTATAGGTTTGTCCCAAGCTTTTTTGCCCATATCTTATAATTAAATAAAACCTTATCCTTCATAGAGTTAATAATATCTATGTGCTTGGTATAAATTTTACCTTCAATTTTTCGATCCGTGGTAATAGAAACCAATACCCCATTTTCATCCAGTTTATTCATGCACTTTCTGTAAATATTAGATAAAAATTCCCGATATTGCTCTTGATTAAACTTTGTCTCTGCTGAATCTGGAGGAGACATAATAATCAAATTTGGAGATACCATTAATTGATCTATTAAATCCAATGCGTCTCCCTGATAGATCTTATTTGTCTCATTTACCATAAAAATATATTCCTTCGGGCTTGGTTAGAATTTGGCTTTTCTTTTTGTTGCTTAAATGAGATCTCGAAGTACGCATCCACCATACCTCTTTTAACCCAAATCCCTCTTGCTCTATCACACCCTTAAAATCTTTCGCTATCTTCCTCATAAAATCATTAGAATCATTTCCTATATTAACCCCAAAAATACCACCCTTTACAAGCATTTTCTTAATGTTTTTAACCGTTTTCCTCCAATATTCCTCCAACCACTCATCATATTGACCATACCTTATATAACATTGCGAACCCTCAGAACAATACTTTTCTTTATCAAAATAACACGGAGAAGAAAATGCAAAATTTATATTATTTAGCTCAATATCCTCAGACCCCATATTAATTATATCAACCCCATCCCATTTAAAATAGTTCGTCATTGCTTTTAAATTATTATAAGTCTCAGTATTAGGTTCTGCCCCAATATATCGATTATTATGATTTAAACACTTAAGCCCCAATAATCTTCCACCAAACCCACAAGAATAATCATAAACAATATCCCCAGGTTTTACCCAATAATTATAAATAGTCTTGGCTACAACCGGCTTAAATATAGAACCAACACTCGCCAATCCACTACATTTAGCCCCTTGTATCATTTGTCGAGCAGAAATTGACATCGGCCATTGTCTCGCCTCTTTTCCCTTATTGTTGTAAAGTAAGGTATTTCCAACCCGATTCCTAATAATATCAAACAATATCTTCTTGTCCCTTAACGCATCATAAACCGAAATCTTATTATCCGTGCTTATCTTTAATATGTTAGGAAAGAAATATTTGTAAATCTTATTCCCAGTAGAAGCCATATTGCTAATTTGTTTACTGCCATCAATTTCTTTTATTGAAACCGGCGCAGTACATAATGAAACCCAATCCCGATCTATATTCTTTTTTTCAATATTAAACTTACTAAAATCATAATCTAGAAAATAATTCAATAAATCTTTTGCAATCTCATCCCTTACCCCCTCATCCACACTCTTTAAATATTTGTAATCTAATTTGTTTCCCTTCCATACAATTAACCCATCCATTACACAATTACGAGCATTGGAAATATTATCGGTCAATGGAAAATCAATAGGAATAGTATCATCCCAAATCAGCTTTCTATTCATTAAATTCGATTTATTAGACATTAAAATCCTTTTCGGATATTATACCCATTTTTCAAGCAAAGACAATATGTTTTGTATTATGCCAGCCCAACGACCTTCTCTTAATATCCCTTTCTTTTAGTATAGCTTTAATTTTTTCATATTTTTCATGTTTTCTTTTCAGGTATAAATCGTGCGAATCGGTTCCATTATAAATCCATTCCAAAAATTTCAAGGATTGTTGGGTTCCAGATATTGTTAAGGTTCTATTATTGTTATTATTTTTAGGACGTCGGCAGGATAAATAGGTATTAATATCCAATTTTTCAAATAAATAATTCTTTAAATAAGTACAAAAATTCAAGGTTGATGTGAAATTACAAACCGCACTGACACTCTACTGGGGTTAAAACCCCGTAGGTTCTTGGTTAAGCAACAGCCTTCATAGGCTGTTGGGTTTCCAAATGGGGGTTATCAGTATT
>Ga0172364_10002343_pt1 | contig 15034 bp, 13 predicted proteins | sample LakKivSesite10cm_FD_114545 | JGI IMG/M metagenome (GOLD analysis project Ga0172364, IMG submission 114545) | Sediment microbial communities from Lake Kivu, Rwanda - Sediment site 10cm | ecosystem: Environmental > Aquatic > Freshwater > Lake > Sediment | place: Rwanda: Western Province, Lake... | reverse complement strand
CAGGCAGAAATTGCTGGAGAAATGGGTGAGTTTCAAATTGGTCTTCAGGCCCGTCTAATGTCGCAGGCCTTGCGGAAGCTTTCCGGAATTATTTCGAAAACCAAAACTATTGTCATTTTTTTAAATCAAACCAGAATGAAAATCGGAGTTTTATTTGGTAATCCCGAAACAACCCCTGGCGGTTTAGCTCTAAAATTTTATGCCTCAGTCAGAATTGATTTAAGAAGAATAGCTCAGATAAAACACGGGGATGAGATTATTGGCAATAGAATCAAAGCCAAAATTGTCAAAAATAAAGTGGCCGCTCCCTTTAAAACTACTGAGTTTGATATTTATTATAATGAAGGAATTTCTAAATTCTCCGAAATTTTGAACACCGGAATAAAATTCGGGATAATAAAAAAAGCCGGGAGCTGGCTGGAATTTGGAGAGAGAAAGCTTGGTCAAGGATTAGAAGCTGCCAAAACCTTTCTAAAAGAAAACCCCGGAACAGTAAAAGCAATCGAGGAAGATTTAAGAAAAAGTTTGAACCCTACCCAGTAGAGCAACCCCGATACTAGAAAATCCTTCGGATTTTCAGTACAGGGCTCCGCTCCTGTTGTCGCTCCGCTTCGGAAAAATGTCGAAGCGAAGCCCGGTAGCGAACTAGAAGTTCTGCTACTGGGTTGTCATACTGGGCCTACTTTTTAGTCGGCGCCAAAAACCCAAAGTGCCTCGCTCTTTTGATGGCCTTAGCTAACATTCTTTGATGCCGAGAGCAGAGGCCTGTTTTATTTTTACCCCTTATTTTCCCTAGACCGGAAATAAATCTCTTCAAACATTCGGTATCTTTAAAATCAATCTCTTGTACATTTCTTTGACAAAAGTAACACGCCATCTTTTTTATTTAAATTAGAAGGGTATATCTTTCACGTTAATCTCTCCTTCGTCTTCAATCACTGGAATTTCTTCTTTAGTGCCTTCAGTTGGTGCGTCCTGAGGGTAGCCGACTTTTCCGGCCGCTTTCGGCCCTAATTGCATTCTCTCAGCCACAATTTCAGTTTTTGTTCTTTGATTACCGTTTGAGTCTTGCCAAGTCCTCGTTTGTAATCTTCCCTCAATCATTGTCAAGGCTCCTTTAGTTAAATATTGAGAAGCGATTTCGGCCAATCTGCCAAATAAGACAATATTATGAAATTCGGTTTGCTGTTGTTTTTGACCTGATTTATCTGTAAAAAATCTGTCAGTGGCTAATCCAAAAGAACAGACCTGTTGCCCTGAAGGCAAGGCTCTAACTTGGGGATCTCTGGTAAGCCGGCCAATTAAAAAAACTTTATTAAGATTCATGAAATCCTACTATTTACGTAGGGGTTTTTAATTCGACCTTTTTAAGTTTCACCTAATATTTCCTCTAATTTTTTCTCAATTTCTTTTAACTCAACTTTTTTCTCCAGAACTTTTTTAGGGATAATTTTTCTTGGAATAAATTTAGTTTCCCTAATTTTAGGTTTGCCTGAAATCAAGTAGCGAAGAATATTTGACTCCGCTTTTAATCTTTTATGAAGCAGATCCAATTTTTCAGGCGGTAACTGAAAACTCAAAGTAGCTAAAAAAGCCGAAGTATTTTTCTTAATTGGGTAAGCCAGGGACTTTTTAATTATCCCCAATATCTCATTTAGAATTCCTCCGATTTCTTTAATTTGAGAGACAATTTTCTCTTCTAAACTTTTTAATTCTTCTTCAGAAAGTCCCGGAGATATTAGACATGTTAATTCGTAAGTTTTCATTTTTAAATTTTAAACTCAACAACATCGCCATCTTGGACTATGTAATCCCGGCCAACTACTTTGAGCCAGCCAGCCTCTTTCGCTTCTTTCCAGTTTCCGATTTCCAATATTTTTTGCCAAGAAATTACCTCAGCTCTAATAAATTTTTCTTTAAAATCAGAATGGACTATTCCTCCGGCTTCGGGTGTCCTCAGTCCTCTTTTTAATGTCCAAGCCCGAGCTTCTTTTAAACCGGCTATAGTATAAAAAGTGATTAAATCAAGAATATTGTAACAGGCAAGAATTAACTGGTCAAGCTGAGACCTTATTCCTAATTCTTTTGCTTCGACTTCTGAGAGTTCCGAAAAACCTACTTCATCTTTTAGATTCATCTCTAGGTGGGGAATTTCTGCCCTTAGACCCTTGCCGCCATCGGTGTTTAAGAGATATAAAATTGGTTTTTGAGTTAAAAACTGATATTCCTTGATTTCTAATTTTTCTTCGTCAGTCAAAGGAATCTCAGATAATAATTTTCCCTGAGAAATTGAATCCTTAATTCTTTTAAATACCCCCCTTTTTTTTATTACCTTTTTGTCTTTTGTTTTAGCCTCTTTTTCTACTTTTGCTAAAACACTTTCTAAAGTTTCCAAGTCCTTCATTAATAACTCAATTTTAACTATCTCAATATCTCTCTCTGGGTCAATCAGGCCAGCGACATGTTCAACATTAGGGTCTTCAAATCCCCGAATCACTTCGATTATCCCATCACAATTTCTAATTTGAGCCAAAAATTGATTACCCAAACCCTCACCCTTATGGCTGCCCTTAACCAAACCAGCAATATCAACAAATTCAATGACGGTGGGGGTAACCTTTTCTGGTTTAATGACGGCAGCTATTTTTTCTAATCTCCCATCAGGAACCTGAACCACTCCCACATTAGGATGGATAGTGGTAAAAGGATAGGCAGCAATATCAACCGGTATTTTCGTTAAGGCCTTAAATAAAGTAGATTTGCCAACATTAGGTAAACCCACTATTCCCACTGAAAAACTCATGCAGTTATGATATAATAAATTATTATGAAAATCAACCCGTTCGACAAGCTCAGGATAAACCCTGAGATTTTTAGAGCCTATGATATCCGAGGGATGGTGGATAAAGATTTAAATCCTGAAATCACCGAATTAATAGGCAAGGCATTCGGCACCTATCTTTTAGAAAAAGGAACTAAAGATGTATTAGTTGGGAGAGATACGAGGGCAACTTCTGAGGAGTATCAAAAAGTTTTAATTCAAGGATTACTTTCCACTGGTTGCGATGTTTTCGATGTCGGTCTTATCCTTAACTCCTTTCTTTATTTTGCTCGGCAACATTATAAAATTGATGGAGGAGTAATAGTTACCGCAAGCCATAATCCTTCGGAATGGAACGGTTTTAAACTATGTCATGGAGTAAATGCAATTGTCGAGGAAGAAATTCAAAAAGTAAAAGATATTTTAATTTCAGGAAGGTTTAAATTAGGCAAAGGAGAGATAAAATCTCTGGACATTTTTCCAGCCTACCTCAAGACAATCAAAGAGAAGGTTAAAATCAAAAAGCCGCTTAAAATAGTAGTCGATGGTGGCAATGCTACTCCATCTATTTTTCTCCCTAAAATTTTAAATGAATTAGGATGCAAAGTAATCCCAATACATTGCGATATCAATCCCTCACCTCCCCGCGGATTTTTAGACCCCATTAATCTTTTACACTATCAAGATTTAGTAAAAAAGGTTCGAACTGAGAGAGCTGATTTAGGGATTTTATTGGATGGCGATGGAGATCGGGCGGGATTTGTAGATGAAAAAGGAAATATCTGGCTAGGAGACATAATTTTACTTTTATTAATTAGAGAAATAATCCCTAAAAACCCAGGTAGAAAAGTAATTGTTGAAGTAAAAGATTCTGAGGCAGTAGTGGAAGAGACTCAAAGATTGGGCGGCGTTCCCATTTTCTGGAAAACTGGCCATGCCCTTTTAGATCATAAGGTTTTTGAAGAGAAAGCAATTTTATGCGGAGAAATGAGTTGTCATTATTGGATTACCGAGAACTGGTATTATTTTGATGATGCTATATATGCCTTGGCTAGAATTCTGAAAATTATTTCCGATTCTGGAAAAACTCTATCAGAGTTAGTTTCAGAACTGCCGAAATATGAAGCGACTCCTGAGTACAGAATAGCCTGTCCCGAAGATAAAAAATTTAAATTAGTTAAGGAATTAGTAGAATATTTTCGAGGAAGATGTGATAAAATTGTCGATATTGATGGAATACGCGGTTATATTGGAGATAGTTGGTTTTTAATTCGTGCTTCAAATACCCAACCTTTAATCGCAGTCCGCTGCGAAGCCAAAACCAGTGCAGGCTTAGAGAAAATAAAAAAGCTTATCAAAAATAAGCTTGATGAGTATCCCTATATCCGTCTTGATTGGAAAAAACAACTTTAAATAAGTCCCATTTTTTTTCGGACTTCCTGCATAGTTGATTGGGCGATGATTTGGGCTCTTTTTCTACCCTGTTCTAAAATTTCTTTGACATAAACTTCTCTGGAGAGAAGTTCTTTTCTTTTCCGGCGCAATGACTCCAAAGAGGTAATAAGTAATTCAGCTAAAGATTTTTTAAATTTCTCATAACCCCCTCCTTTAAATTTTTTCTCTAATTCTCTGATTGACTTTCCAGAAAAAAGAGAAAAAATCGTTAAAAGATTAGATATGCCTGGTTTTTTCTCCGGGTCATAAATTATCGTTTTACCAGGGTCAGTTACGGCAGCTATTATTTTCTTTTGGATAATTTCCGGCTCATCGAACAGTTCAATGCATCCCATTGGGTCATCGGTTTTTGACATTTTCTTTTTTGGATTTTGCAAAGACATAATTTTTTCTCCAATTTTTGGCAACAATACCTCAGGCGCTTTAAAGACCTTACCAAATTTAGAGTTAAATCGTCTGGCAATTTCTCTGGTTAACTCAACATGCTGCTGCTGGTCTTTACCAACTGGCACCAAATCAGTTTGATAAAGCAAAATGTCAGCTGCCATTAAAAGGGGATAGTTGAAGAGTCCGGCATTAACGTATTCTGGATGGCGCTTTGATTTTTCTTTAAATTGGGTCATTCTTTGGAGTTCGCCCAGAGGAGTAATGGTTCCCAAAAGCCAAGCTAGTTCTGAATGCTCTTTTACCTGGGATTGGATAAAGAAGATACATTTTTCCGGGTTAAGACCGGAAGCTAAATAATCAATAGCCAGCTCAATAATATTTTTTGGCAATTTTTCAGCTTTATAAGGGGTGGTGACGGCATGCAAATCAACAATACAAAAAATACACTCAGCTTTTTCCTGGAGTTCAATCCATTGCCTAATGGCTCCTAAATAATTTCCAATATGTAATTCTCCTGTTGGTCTGATGCCTGAGAAAACTCGCATAGTTCGTCTTAAATTTCTAATTTCTAAACCTCTATTATTACGGGAAGAACCATAGGCCTTCTTTTGGTTTTAGAAAAAAGAAATTCTCCTAATTTATTTCTTATTTCATCTTTAATGTAGCTCCAGTTTACCGCTCCTCCGGCGCCGGCTGCCCGATTGATTATCCCGATTACCTTTTTCCGGGTTTCTCTTAACAACTCCTTTGATTCTCTGAGATAAACAAACCCTCTTGATATTATATCAGGAGAACCCCTGACCTTACCAGTTTGTCGATCAATCACTGCCACAACAACAAACATTCCATCTCTGGCTAACATCTGACGGTCTCTTAGTACCACTTCTCCGACGTCACCAATTCCCAAACCGTCAACCATGACATAATTTGAAGGCGCAGTTTCTTTTTCAAGATAGATTCTTTTTTGCGACAGGTTAATGATTTTTCCATTTTCGGCAATAACAATATTTTTTTCCGGGATACCTGCTTCTTTAGCCAATTCTCCATGGGCTACCAACATTGAATATTGCCCGTGGATTGGTAGGAAGAATTTCGGCTTCATAATTCTAATCATTTCTTTAAGCTCCTCTTTTTGGGCATGACCTCCGGCATGAATATCCATCATCTTATAGTGAAAAACTCTGACTCCCTGGCGCAGAATATCGTCTTTTAAAATCTGAACTGTTCTTTCATTTCCCGGAATAACTGAGGAAGAAAGGATAACCGTATCTCCTTTCTTAAAACGCAAAAAAGGATGTTCTTTTTGGGCAATTTTCATTAGAATAGCTGTTCCTTCTCCCTGGGCTCCGGTGCACAAAATAGTGACTTTTGAATCGGGATAAGATAAAACCTCTTTGCCACTAATTAGGGTTCCTCTTTTCGATTTGATATAACCTAAAATTTTTGAAATTTCAACATTGGTTTTCATTGAATAACCTTCAAGAGAAACCCTCCGGCCATATTTTTCTGCCAAAGAAATAATCTGCTGGATTCGATTAATTAAAGAGGCGAAAGTGGCTGCAATAATTCTGCCTTCGGCTTTTTTAAAAATCTCTTCCAAGTTTCTCTCAATAGTTTTTTCTGAAAAAGAATGACCCTCCTCTTCCGCTCCCGTTGAATCCGACATCATTAGTAAAATTTTCCTTTTCCCGAGTTCTTTTAGTCTCTGAAAATTAGTCGGTAAATCATTGACCGGATTCGGGTCAAACTTAAAGTCAGAAGTATGGAGGATATTGCCAATTGGAGTTTGCACGAATAACCCCAAATTATCAGGGATATTATGGTTTTGCTTGAAAAATTCGACTCTAAAGGGGCCCAACTTAACAATTGAGCCGTCTTTAACTTCACTTATTTCTAATTTCGGCAAATTAGAAAAATCTTCCTCTCTCTTTAAGATTATTCCGCGGGTGAGAGGAGAAGCAAAAATCCTTAAATTTGGGTGCCAAACCTTTTCAATTAAATAGGGGATAGCGCCAATATGGTCATAATGACCGTGAGTAAAAACTAATCCCAAAATATTTTTTTCTTTCCCTTTCAAATAACCAATATTGGGGATAATATAATCAATTCCCGGCATACCTTCTTCTGGAAGGCGAAATCCCATATCGCAAATCAAAATCTTCCCTTGCCATTCAAAGAGTATCATATTCCGACCAACTTCTCCGAGTCCGCCCAGGGGGATAATTCTGAGCCCCGCACCAGAAGCTTTACTTCGATGCGGGGTAAAATTTTGTTGTTTTTTCATGTGCGGACGGAGAGACTCGAACTCTCATGAGCTTTCGCTCCTTGGTTCCTGAAACCAAGGTGTCTACCAATTTCACCACGTCCGCGCTTAAATCTTTTTCAGAAATTTTCTAAGCTCTTTTCCAAATTGAGGATGCTTTAAAGAAAGATAGAGATTTGATTCTAGCCAGGCAGGTTTATTCCCGCATTCTAACCACCTTCCCTCAAATTCATAACCATAAATTTCTTTACCTTCTCTCGCCATTTCGGCAAGCGTTTCGGTCACAGTGATATCGCTCTTTATAGAAAAGTTAGTTTTTTGAAGATAGTTAAAAACTTCTGGAGTAATAATATATTTTCCAACAACCGCTAAATTAGAAGGAGCTTCACCAATCCGAGGTTTTTCCACCGCATTTTTAATTTGATAAAGCCGAGGAGCAATTTTCTTGACTTCCACTACTCCATAGGAAGGAAGTTTTTCTTTTGGGAGTCGATAGATGGCCATGACTGGTTTTTGATAAATTTTGAAAATCTTAATTAATTGTAAAAGGCATGGAACTTTAGATTCTACAATATCATCACCATACAGAACTGCATAAGGTTCATTTTTAATTAATTTTTTAGCCTGTAAAACTGCGTGGCTACTTCCAAAAGGCTCTTTTTGAAGAACCTGGGAAAAAGAGAGATTCTCTTTAAGTTTTTCAATGATTTTAAGTTCTTTTAGAAGATGATTCTTTTTTCTCGTTTTTAAAATTTCTTCGAGTTCAGGAAATCTCCTGAAATATTTTTTAAAATAATTCAAAACAATCTTTTTTTCTGGCTGATTAACAAAAACTATTTCTTTTATCCCTGAAGCTAATACCTCCTCAACAATGTATTGTAAAACTGGCTTATCAACCAAGGGAAAAAGTTCTTTGGGTAAAACCTTACTCAAAGGTAAAAATCTCGTTCCTAAACCAGCAATGGGTACAATAGCCTTTCTTACTTTGAGCATTTTTTTAAAAAATCCAGGTTCTTAGGTGTTGATTTGAGAGGTTTTTCAAAACGCAACTTAGGAATTATATCATAATTTTTATTTTTAATCCAGCCAGATTTAGTATAAAAATAGCAAGCCCCACCCATTTTTTCAATAAATTCATATTTCCCCTTGCATTTTTCATCAATCCAGTTAGCAATTTTTAATTTTCTTTTAGAAGGATTTATTGTTATGTGGGCATATCCTGTTGGAGCAATTATCACTTCACCGCTTTTTGCTGGAATGGTGTATACATCTTTAACAGATTTTCCTTTAGTTTTTTGAAATAAAAAAAATGCCTTTCCCTCATGGACAATTATTAATTCCGAGCAACTATCCGGATGCTCATGCCCTTTTGTTTTAGAGAATTCTTGACCTAATACCCTTGAAGTAATATCAGTAATATCATATCTCAAGCCATTTTTTTCCTTCAAACCTCTCCAGATATAATAAACCGGAAAATTTTTAGCATTTTTTACCCACTTTTTATCATAAAGAACCTTCCTCATATCGTATAAATAGCGTATCTCCGGTTTTAAATTTTGGATTTTGGACATTAGAATTTTATTTAAATGCCCTTTTAGTTTTAATATACCACCCTTCAATGTTAGAGAATCTTTGAGAGGGGTCGGTAATTATTGCCGCCCCCACCCCCTTTATTTCTTTAGAAACAAAATAAAGATAATCTGGATTATAAAGGAAGACCGCTGGCGCATCCTCAATTAAAATATCTTGGAATTCCTCTAATTTCTCTTTCCGAAGATTTTCATCCAAGTTTTTTCGGGCTTCTTCTAATAGTTTATCACATTTTTTGTTTTCATAAATTGCTAAATTTAGACCAGGGTCATTTTTTTGGGAGGAATGCCAGAAAGGAAAAGGGTCGGGGATAGCCCCTAAAACCTCACCGAATAAAAGCATTTCATAGTTTCTGGGTTTGATAACCTCTCTTTCTAAAGCGGAAATATTAAAGGTTTTAATTTCCACTTTTACGCCCAGTGCTTCCCATTGCTGCTGTACTTGAGTAGCTACCTCTTTTAAGATAGGTTGGTCTACTGTAGCTAAAGAGAATTCTAAGGGGAATACTTCCTCAGAACTTTCAAAACAAACCTCGTTCAATTTTGTCCGAGTAGCTTTTAAAACATCGCCAGTTCCCTTTTCCAGACCCTGGGGGTCCAAGATCTCTTTTTTATATTTTTCCTGGAACCTGATTACCGCCTCTTTTGTTTTTGGGCCGAAATATCCACTAATCTCCCCTTCAGGATAAATTTCCGAGTCTCGAGATAAGCATTTTTGAAGTTCCTTCACTTCCGCACCCTGGGAAAATACTCTAAGATTGCTCTTAAATTGGAAAGCCGGCTCCTTTTTGATGATTTTTACCAGTTTGCCGCTTTCCGATTCAATAAATCCAGCCTTTTTTAAAATTTCTTTGGCTTTTTCTACATTATATTCATAAATTTTTGCAGGTTTTTCAAATCCATAAATTTCTGGCAGAATCGGAGACTCGGTAATCTTACCTTGATTTTTTAAAACTTCTTTTAAAATTTCTTCCTTATTTATCCCATAATTCAGAGCCTGTCTGACTTCTTTTTCTGAAAGAATTTTTGCCTTTTCTGAATTAAAAAATATAGCAAAATATCTGGGCAAAGAAAGAGAGTAAACTACACTTCTCTCTTCACTCTCTAAGTTATTAGTAAAGTTTTTAGTAGAAGTTAAGGAAAATCCTTTGATTTCTCCTTTTTTGTAACTCTTAATTAGTTCTGTTTCGTCTACAAAAAATTGAAAGGTAATCTGGGAGAGATTGGGGCCGGAATCGAAATATTTTAGGTTTCTCACCAAATCCAGGGAAATGATTTTTCCCTGCTCGTTTTGGTTTAAATTTTTTAATTGAAAAGGGCCCGAGCCAATTGGTTTTAAATTTTGGATAGCTAAAGGAAAATTCTGGGGAGAGATGTCCTTCCAGATATGTTCGGGTATTATTTTCAGAGTACAATTTTCCAGGAAAACGGCGGAAGGATTTTTTAATCTAAAACTGACTGCATTTTCAGAAATTTTTTCTACCTCGACTCCCAACCAGTTTACCCTCAGGGGACTTTTTATTTCCGGATTTTGGATTGTTTTAATGGTAAAAATCACATCGTCGGCGGTCAGTTTATACGGGGCGGTGGGTGGGTTGTAGTCTTGCCAGAAAAGATTTTCTTTCAAATAAAATTCATAAACTTTCCCCTCATCAAGAATTTTGTAATCTTTTGCTAAATCTGGAATAATTTTCCCTTCCGGGTCGTACTTCATTAAACCCGAATAGATGAGTTCAACCAAATCCCGGTCAACATCGGAAGCAACGTAAATAGGATTGATAAATCGCGGCGAACCTACTACCCCTTCAATATATTTGCCGCCTTCAGCCGGCTGGATTTCTGTATTTTTAAAATAAAAATTAATAAAAAGAAAAGAAAGGGAAGCAATAAAAAGAAACAGAAAGAGAGAAAAAATGATTTTTTCTTCTTTGGATAGAATTTTTAAAAACTGTCGCCATTGATACTTGCTCGGTAATTTCATACTTGGGTTACCTCAGTATGTCCCTGAATTTTATCGCCCTTCAATTTTCTTCAGGGCGACCCTGAGGAGTCGAAGGGGTCGAAGGGCCATTTTAAAAGATGAGATTGAGTATGGCTAAAATTACAAAAGCCGCACCTAGGAAGCAGGTTAACCAGAAGATCTTTTTCTGAATACCTCGGCGGGTAGCATAAAATCCACCTTCTCCGCCAAAAGCCGAACCCAAAGCCGTCCCTCTTTGCTGCAAAAGAATGAAGGTAATTAAAAAAACAGAGACTATAATTTGCAAAATAGGTAGAGATTTTTCCATGCCCCGTAGTAGATTTTCGACAAATTATTATTTCTTTGCTGCCCCGCAGCAGTCGAAAATTCACTACGGGGCATGCGCCTATTCTTCTAAAATCATCTCCCTGGTTTTTTTGCTCCCAAATCCTAAAAGAAAACTTAAAATCCAGACAATTATACTTAACCAAAATAGGGGAACCAATCCTTCAATAACCAATTCGAGAAATAAAATATCAACAATCCAAATCATTAACATATTGATTACCAAGCCGAACAAACCAAAGGTGAGGATTCTAAGAGGTAGGGTTACTATTTTAAAAATTGGCTTAATAAAAAAATTAACTAAGCCCAAAGCAGCTCCTATCAAGACCAAAACCTGCCACCCCTCGGTTAATTTTATTCCCAAGAAAATAGTTCCTTCCGGCGGGATAGCCAGACTCACCCCCGGAACGAATCTCATTCCTAAAAAAATCCCCAAGATACCAACTACAATTTGCCAAAATAATCTATTCATATTTTTTAATTTTACCAAAGATTTATTTTTCTAGCAATACCTTAGTCCTCAACTTAAGATGGTAAGCCCTGGCGAAACGGTGAGCTTCATCTCGCAGTTGCAAAATCAAATTAAAAATTTCCCGTGGCAAATTTTTTAACAACATCGGCTCTCTTTTACCTTCAATATATAATTTATTTTCTTTTTTTGCCAAAGCCGTTACTTTAATATCTTTAATTTTTAATCTTGAATCTTTAATCTTTATTGCGGCGTTCAGCTGCCCAATTCCACCATCGATCAAGATTAAATCAGGATATGGCCATTCTTGATGTCTAATTCTTCGAATTAAACACTCTTTAAGCATGGCAATGTCATTTGGTTTTCCAGCGACTCCGATTTTGAATTTGCGATAAAAGTTTTTATCGGGAAGACCATTAATAAATGTTACCATAGACCCCGTTGCCTCTTGTCCCTGGATATTCGAAACATCGTAAGCTTCAATCCTTGAAATCTTATTTTTTATTCTCAAGATTTTCTTTAAATCTTTTTCTATTCCCCGCCAACTGTCGTCAAATTCAGGCGATCGCCTGAATTTAACGATAACTTCTGGTTGAAAAATTTTGGCATGGGCCATTATTTTTTCTAATGCGCTAATTTGGTCCCTGATTTTGACTGCCATTTCAAAATTTCGGGAGTTAGAGGTTGCCTTCATTTCTTTTCGTAAATTTTTTAAAACCCGAACTCTCTTTCCTTGAAGAATTTTCATTAAATTTTTAGCATTGGCTTTACACTCTTTTTTTAATTTTTTTTCTAAATTTATTTCTTTTGCCACCTTTAATTTTGTCAAACAGGGAGCTGGGCATCTCTGGAGTTGATGCCAAAGACAGGGTCTTTTGGGAAGGGCTTTGCAGGTTCGGTAAGGAAATATTTTTCGTAAAACTTTTAACGTCTGTTTTAAAGCTTTTCCATCAACAAAAGGACCCACAAAAATACTTTTGACTTTTGAGTTTTGACTTTTGACTTTGGTTTGGTGAGTCCAAAATACTCTGGGAAAGTCTTCCTTGGTTACACCGACATAAAAATAATTCTTATCGTCTCGCCAGACAACATTGTATTTTGGCTGGTATTTTTTAATTAAATTTGCCTCCAAAATTAAGGCCTCAATTTCGGAATTAGTTTTAATGAAGCCAACTCGCCCTCCGAAGCCTTGGCGAAGGAGGGTTTGCTCCCACATAGAGTGAGGCCATAAAAAATGGCTCTTCACCCTTTCTCTGAGATTCACCGCCTTACCAATATAAAGTAGCTTAACCCCCTTTTTAAAGGCATAAACTCCCGAAGTTTTGGGTAGCTGAATTACTTTATCTTTGGCAATAAATTTAAACTTCATACTCTCAACTTTAACCCAAATTCTTAATTTTTCAATAAAAACAAATGGTCCCAGCTCGTTGGACGGCTGGGACAGAAGGTAGAGAGTCAAAGATTAGATTACCCTTTTCCTTGGGACGTTTGGGAGTACACCAGGAAGGTTGGCCCGAGCACGGTCGTCTCAATGCTGGCATTTATGACTATGCTATTTGCCCCTATGGTTGACCACCCCTGGTACAAAGCCGCTGGAAGATAAGGGGTAAGATAATACTCCCCCTCTCCCGAAGGGAGTAGTATCTTATATTTCCCATTATCAATTACGGAGAGAAAAACTTCAGTGTTGTTAAAATCCCTTATGGCCATTACTCCCTCCTGAATCGGCCAATCGGCCTGATCGAGGGCCCCTGTCTGGCCATAGGGAGAATCCTGAAAAATCTGCCCAATCAGTAGCGTTTCTCCTTTTCCACCCCCCGCTTCAGGAAGTAGCTTTGCGAATATCCCTATTGTAAAACAAAGACCGATTATTACTAGGGCTAGGATAACCCTTAATAGGACCCCGTTTTCATTCTTCATAGTTTGCCTCCTTTTTTCTGACTCTCTACCTTTTATTATAGGGTTCCATATCTGGCTAGAATTTTTCCAGATAATTGTATTATATTACCTTCTTATAATTTGTCAAGACTTGTTACTTTTTTAACATCAGAATTATAACAAACACTATCTGTCGCATTAAAAAACCGGCGGTTTAACCTCCGTTTTTTTCTCTTTTATTTTTTGGATTATTGCTGGTAGACCGAAATAATCTCCGTCTCCGGTTGAAAATATTGATTAATTTTAGTTTTTACAGGAATTACTTCTTTTATCTTATCGTTTTCTATAACAATTTTTAATAAAAGACCATTCATCGTTTCTTCTGCAAAACCTTGGTCAAAGACAAAGTTTCCTAAAGAATAGGCGATATATCCTTCTCTGTATTCTTCTACCGACTGGACTACGTGAGGATGATGACCAATGACTAAATCAGCCCCGGCATCAATTGCCATTTTTGAAAATCCAACTTGAAATTCTGTCGGTGTTTTCTGGTATTCTTCGCCCGAGTGCAAAGAGACAATTAAAATATCAGAGTTTTCTTTTGCTTCTTTGATTTCTTTCTCTATTTCTTTGAGATTATCCCAATCGGCCCAAGAAATCCCCCAATAAGGAGAGCCGAGATTAGTGTAAGACAAAAAGGCAATTTTAGTATTTTTAATTTCTTTAATAACTGGAGAACCAACCCCCGCAGAATCAATTCCCGCCTCTTTCAATCTTAATAGAGTATCTTCTAAAGCCGCTCTACCATAATCAAAAGCATGATTGTTAGCTAAGGACAAAACATCAAAACCGGCAAATTTTAATCCTTCAATTGCTTTGGGCTCGGCCCGAAAAGAATAAATGCTACCAACTTTTGTTCCTTTATCAGAAATTGGGCTTTCTAAATTACCAAAAAGAATATCAGCCTCATTTAAGTAATCGGCGATTTTTAGAAAGGGAAATTTGAAATCTCCATTTCCTTGCTTTTTAACCATATATTCTACTCCTCTATTCAGCATTATATCGCCAACCAAAATTATAGTGATTGTTTGACTTTCAGTTGCTGAAGAGGGAATTAAAGAGCTTTCCGAAACCTGTGCCGGCGGGGGCGAAATTTCAACCACCCTTGATTTAATCAGAAAAAAGCTTCCTGCAAACAAAACTACTCCTAAAATAAAAAATACGAAAATCCACCTCATCTTTTTATTATACTCTATCTAGCCTTTTGTTTTCGAGCGCAGTGACAAGGGTTCTTCTATTGAAAGTTTTTAAAATTTGGAGTATAATATCTAACTATCATGGTTGAAAACTCCATTAAAATTCGGGGAGCCAGAGTCCATAATCTGAAAAATATTGATTTAGATATTCCTAAAAATAAATTGGTGGTGATTACCGGAATTTCCGGCTCTGGCAAATCATCATTAGCTTTTGATACTCTTTATGCCGAAGGCCAAAGAAGATATGTTGAGTCACTTTCAGCTTATGCCCGTCAATTTTTGGGAGTAATGGATAAACCCGATGTTGATAAAATTGAGGGGATTTCTCCGGCAATTTCCATTGACCAGAGAAAGGCAACTCATAATCCTCGCTCAACCGTCGGAACAATCACGGAGATATATGATTACCTCCGTCTTTTATTTGCCAGGATTGGAAAACCTCATTGTCCAAAATGCGGAAAAATTGTCACAAGACAAACAATAGACCAGATTACTGACCAAATTCTAAAATTTCCTAAAAAAACTGAAATTACCATTTTGGGTCCGGTGATTCGCGGTAAAAAAGGAGAACACCAGGGAGTTTTAGAAGAAATTCAAAGAGCCGGATTTGT
>Ga0172364_10002340_pt1 | contig 15036 bp, 17 predicted proteins | sample LakKivSesite10cm_FD_114545 | JGI IMG/M metagenome (GOLD analysis project Ga0172364, IMG submission 114545) | Sediment microbial communities from Lake Kivu, Rwanda - Sediment site 10cm | ecosystem: Environmental > Aquatic > Freshwater > Lake > Sediment | place: Rwanda: Western Province, Lake... | reverse complement strand
TTCTCAATCTTGGAAGTTGCTGCGATTACTAATCCTCTTTCTTCTCTAGCGTCCATTTCGTTTCACCTCTTAATCTCTATTCTGATTCTATAATATCATACACTGTATGAGTTTATCAATAGGCTAAATAAATATTTATTCCCTATTGACAATATTGGACATCGTATGATATACTACCAGTAATGACAGAGATACAAGATAAAATCACTCTTCTATTACAGAAGGGCTGGACGAAAATCGCCATCGCTGATGAACTAGAGGTATCTAGAGATGCGGTGGACAAATGGATGGCTGGAGATAGGTATCCGGCTAATGCTAAAGGAATTAGTACAATTCTAGACCAATTAGCGAGGAGAAAGCGTGTACCCAAGAAAAGACGATATTCAAAGGGAAGCCGAAAAACAACTACCCCTGATGGACAATAATATTAAAGAATATTGTAACCATAGGGCAGTTGATTGCTTTGACTGTGCAGAGACCGATAATTGTCCTATTTTAAATGAATTAATCACTAGAATCGTTAAGAAAAATGGTGTTAATAACCACAATGCTGATAGGAATAAGGAAACACACCCGAAAAACGCTTTGAATGAACTGAGCGGGGATAAATGGATATATTTCACCAAAACACTTTTGACTACTAACTACTCCAGAAAATATGGTCATGAGTTAAGAAAGGCTCACGGCGCAAATAAACCCCCAGAATTAATGAAATATTTAATTGAGTTTTTTACTAAACGAAACGATGGGGTGCTTGACCCATTCGCCGGTGTAGGCGGAACTCTCATAGGAGCTGCGATATCTAATCCTCCCCGTGACTGCATAGGAATAGAAATTAACCAGAAATGGATTGATATTTACAACCAAGTTATTGATAAATGTACCTCGGAAGGAACACAATTAAAAAGATATGAGATGATGCAAGGGGATGCCATCGAAATGCTGAAAACATTTCCCGATGAGCATTTTCAGTTCATTGTTACCGACCCGCCATATAATTTGCATTTAGAAAAGACCATGTGCAATGGCGATTACAAGGAGTTTGCTAATAGACAGACTGATTATGACATGCGCTCTGAAGACCCCCATGATTTGGCTAATCTTCCAACCTATGAAAACTACCTAGACTCAATGGAGAAGGTATTTGGCGAGTGTTTTCGTGTACTGCAAAAAGAGAAGTACATGGCTATAATTATTCGTGACGCCTACCAAAAAGGCGAGTATTTATTCACACACGTAGACCTTACTCAGAGAGCCAGACATCAAGGTTTTATTCCAAAAGGTGAAATAATTTGGTATGAGGCGGGGACTAAATTGAGACCATATGGCTACCCATATGCTTATGTGCCTAATATCGCCCATCAATACATAGTGATTTTACAGAGGCCAGGGCAAGCTAAAAGAGTGAGAGTTAAGCGGTCTAAACCTTCCTGATAATCTGTTTTAGCTCTTCTATTGAAAGCATTGGCTTATTCCGGTGAATTATCCGATGGCAGTTTGGACAAATGGTGAATACTCGCTTCAAAGCATCTTCGATAGCAACCTTCTCACCTTCAATCTCCATCATGTGCATGGGTTCTGCATGATGGATTTCGATAAAGTCTTTACCTAATTCGCCGTAGAAATCAAGGAAGTTGAAACCACAAGCAACGCAAAATAGCTGGCCGTCATGTTGCTTTTTAAATTCCGCTATGGCGATTTCTCTGAGCTTGCTAGACCTATTTCGTTGAGTGGTCGTACGTTTGTCTAGCGAACCTTCCTCAATTATCAAACCTTCATATTTCTTTTCGGTCTCTTTTTGTATTGTGTTTTGCCCAAAACCTTGTGTGTCTAATGCTACCATAGCATCTTCAGGCTGAGTATCATCAATCAGCATTTCTAAGTAGTCTAGACCCTCCTGAGTGATTTTCCATATCCCTCGCAATCCAGAAATAGTAGCTAGGTTATGCCGTGTGAACGTATCATGCGATTTAAGGTTTCTTACTTTCTGGCTAAAATAAGTATCGTGCCTGCCTGAGATTATCTCCATGTCATGCCCTGATGGTTTCATCACATCAATAAGATGTTTTATAAGTTGTGAGGTAGTAACACCACTAGGATTAGCTTGCATGAGTTTTAGAGCGGGAAAGATTAACTCGGACTCGCTATATTGACTCACATACCCATGATAATGCTAAGATATGGTAAAGTCAATATTTGTGCAGAGTGCTGATTATTTGTGCAGAACGGATTTAATGTGCAAGGCTGTTCTTACCTTACTGGACACCAGGCTCAGGGTGAATGAATTAATAAACCTGAAAATGGAGAACGTCTGGCTTGACGAAGGTCTAATCAAGGTTCTGGAATTTGTGAAGATAGGGGTACCGCGGACAATTGCTAACGCCGTAATCTATTGGCTATTCTTGTTTCAGATATAAATTGTTAGCAGTATCCTCTGGAAGGTAACAACATACTATCTTGTTACCACTACACGAACATCAGCATGTCTGTATTTTTATCGTAACCTCTAAATCTAGTACTGTTTATCTCAGAGGAAGGGAGATTGTTCAGTTAAGTATGAATTTCCTATTTTTTCTTATCCTTCTATCCCTTATCCTTTCCCTGATCATGTGGCACAACAACGTCAACGCTGGCACTATCTGATAGCCCAGCAGCGTCGTAAACAGTTACTCTTATTGTATAGACACGCCCATCTTTGTCTTTCCCGTCTCTCTCAGGTATCAGGGATATAACGCCATTCTCGGGTAGATCTTTCTCTGCTACATCGTATTCGCCATATTCATCTGCTACAGAGTATGTTATTTTAACGATGTCCTCAGGCCCATCTGGGTCGGTGGCATTTACGGTAATGGTGACATCCATAGCCTTGTGATTTGGTGCCCAGAGTCGCTCAGGGTCGGTAGTTGTGGTGTTTATTATCGGTGACTGGTTCGTCACTACATTGGAATAGCCCCACAACGAGACGCTCCTACTTATGTCTTCTTCCCACTGCCAGTTATAATCGCCAGCTGCACTCCAGGTCCAAGTACCAAGCTCGGGAAAGTAATTCTACAAGATCTGCAGATACAGGTTTTCTATCCGGGCAGGGGAGTTCAACCTTGACTACTCCCATCAGTGGATAATCTAGGTCCTTCTGCTCCCACATTCTCACATACCAGAAGGCGACCTGCCCATCATACGCTTTGAAAGCTGCTGTCCGGTGAGCATATTGTAATCCGGCCAGAATTGTGGTAACGTCTCGTTTGTCAGATTTCTTCGTTCCGAAGTAGAAAGTGGGTTCCTTGCTGAATGACTTTGCAACGCCTATCAGATAGGGAGCAGAGATGAAATCACCCAGTTTGACTGCGCCATCCAGAATTAACCAGTTGTCAGAGTCCCTAAGTGAGTCTGTGGACTTGATAAGCCCAGTCTCCATCTCATGCATCAAGAAGCGAACCTTGCCCCCTGCTTTATCTCTCGGGTCCTTTTTTGCGTCACCGCTAATGATGTCAGGAAGGTCAAAGTCAACTATCTGGAGTAACCCGTCTGGTATATGAAGCTTCTTGAGTTGCTCCCACACAGTGTCTGATATGCCACGAGCGCCCTTTGGAACAAGTAACAGGATATTGTGTCCGTGGCCATTCTTCAACACGCTAAGGCGACCCTTCTCGTCACGGAAAACTACCGATGCACCGATCTGTGCTAGTTCGATAGGAAATGTACGTGTTCCCTCAACTCCCGTAGCTAGGAAATAAGTTCTCAGGCTTCCATCGATGAAAAAGCGAAAGAGGCGGTGTTCAGTGCGTGGCAAAGGAGGCGTCGCTTTGTAAATATGGGTGGTTGATGGCTCAGGGATTTCAGCGAAAGCCGTAATCTCCTTCCCCATTTCCCGATGAACAAGGACATCATCAATTTCATCTTGGTTGGGGTGCTGGAGGTCTTCCACTGCAACACCGGTCGCTGGCAATATGTTAACATTCTTGCCAAGCAGTTCAAGAACTGGAGAGATTATCAATAAAGGATTAGGCACAGTTCAAATCCTCTGCTTGAGTCCCAAGGCATCCCGCAGGTTGTCTTCAATTCCATGCATGTCAGGCTGTGACATAGTTCCGAGCTTTCTGGCTATCATGCCTTGTTTTATTGTCCTTACGATGCCGGTCGCCACCGACGGAAAAAGAAGTCCAGCATCTTGCCAGTCACTAATGAGATGATCACCCACCAATATTCGGTCAGTTCTGCTAGTGATTGCCGCAATTATAGCCTCTTGGCGACCATGGTGATAGGCATCTGAACTTACTATGACTGCCGGGCGCCGTCTTTCCCCAGTTTCATCAGAGAAGATAAAGCTAACAAGGACTACATCACCCCGGTTATACTCGGTCATAAACTGCGTCCTTTTCATTATCCCAGATTTCAGCGAGCACCGGGTCAGCTTTTGCAGAGAGTCTGAGAAGTGCCTCTAAATTTCTGATTTCCTCACCAGGACGAGGCACTTTATCCAGGTCTTCTTTGCGGAATCGGCGGTGACGTTCCTTACCGATGCGAAAAGCCGGCAGCCTACCTTCCTTGGTCAATTTGTAGATAGTCCTCTTTGATACACACAGATATTCGGCGGCGTCCTCGACCGTAAACCATTCCTTTGCGATCACCATGAACATACCTCCACGCAAGCTTATATTCTTAAAGTTAGTATCATTGTAGCACTTATAGGCAAATAAATGCAATACACCAACCAAATAGTGTTCTGTGTGATGCGCCCGGTTATCGTTTCACATGAAACTGACGAGTGTGCAACGATAATCTGGGACTTCTCTCTTTATGCTTTAGCCCAGCGCTGCCACCCGTTTGGCTCTTCTGAGAGACAGCGCCACCGCGCCGAGCAGCAGCAGGTCCAGCACTATCAGGATAGTGATGTTGGTAGCAATAGCTTCCAAACCAGCGCCACGTTGGCTTATTTCAACTATAGGCTGCAGGATATAGTAGGTCGGGAAAAGCCTGCCTATCCACTGCGGGATCTTTGGAAACATGTAGATAAAGGCCGGCCCAAAGAGGAGAATACCGCCAAGCTTCCACACGGCAAACAGGGTGGTGACATCCTTTAACGCTATTCCCATGAGTAACCCCATCCCTGCCGCCATGACCGCGCCAAGCGCCAGCACCATGACCAGTAACAGCGGCTGGGCGCCAAAAGCCTGGTTCAGGAGCAGGATGACCACGCCGCTGAAGAGGCTGAGGACGATTCCTACGATTCCCTTGGTTAGGAACACATCTTCAGGAGTGGTCGGCGTAATCAGCAGGGCAGTGAGGGTGCGCTTTTCCTTCTCGTTAATAATAGAGGTCGCCGGCAGGAACAGCCCGCCGAGAAACACCGCCATGAGCACAATGAACGGAAGCAGGCGCTCGTTCCAGGGGATAGTAACTTCTTCGCCCAGGGTGATGCTGTCGACCTCGATCGGCGGTTCCTGCCCGGCTATCTCCCTCACCAGATTGACTATGGTCACACCCAGTATGGTTCGGCTCCGGGACGAGCTCTCCCCCCAGATGAAAGCGGTAACCGAGGTCTCTTCTCTCTGCCTTACCGCAGCATCAAAGCCAGCCGGCAGGATGATGCCCATGTCCACGCTGCCACTCTCAACCGCCTGCCTGAGGTCAGTAACGCTGCCGTACTCCCGCAAGGTGATGGCGGCAGTCTCTCTGCCAATGGTGGTCAATTGAGAACCGCCTTCGTCAACGATTCCCAGCCGGGGCTGCTCCGAAAACAGCGTTCCAAAGATCAGCGATACCACGAAGGAAATAGCCACGGGAGCCACAATCGCCCAGACAAAAATGAAGTTCTTGGGACCAGTGAACAGTTCCTTTCCCAACAGTACGCCGATACGTCTTAGGCTCATCTCATTCGCCTCCTCAGGACAGCTACACCCGTCCACGCCAGCGCCAGGTCAAAGCCAGCAAGTATCAGCAGGTTTTGCCAGACATCGCCCCAGCCCGAGCCGAAGTTGGAAGCACGGTGCACTGTGTCAACGAGGTAATGAGTGGGCAGTGCCTCAACCCATCCGGTAACGCTGCCGGGGAAGGCAATAGCTAGGGAAGGGATGATAAGAATGATGATGACCGGAAGGCTCCAAGCTAGGACGGAGAGCATATCCTTAGCCACAGCGCCGATGATAAAACCGGCGGCAATCACCAGTATCGCCCCCAAGAGTAGCGCCGTCAGCACCACCAGTGGCTGCTGGCTCAGGCCACCGACAATCGCCATGAACAGGGCTGCCTGCCCAAAGGCCAGGCTTATCCCGGCAATCCCCTTGGCAATGAAGACATCGGCAACAGTTGCCGGCGTTACCAGCAAGGCATTTATGGTGCGCCGCTCAATTTCCGCGCTGATAAGGGTGGCCAACCCCATAGTCTCCACCATGATCAGCATGACCGCCAAGAGCGGGCGCAGGCGATCCCGTGGCGGCAGCGGTGTGCCACCCAGGTCCAGCCCGAGCACCTCCTCTGAGACATCGATGTCAAGCGTCTGCCCGGTTGCCGCGTAGCCCAGCTCCTGAATGACCACAACCACGGCATCTTTTATCTCCGGTGGTGCGTCAGCACCGAAGAAGACATTAACACCCGGTCTTTTACCAGCAATCAGGTGGGTCAGGGTATCAGGCGGCAGGGAAATACCAGCGATGAATTCGCCGTCAATGACCGCCTGCCGGAGCTGCTCCTCAGAAGAAACCACTACGAATTCCAAGCCTTCTTCATCAAGCTTGGCGAAGGCAGGGATACTCACAGGTGAATATATTCCAATCTCTAGCGTGTCATCCACCGCACCCGGCATGGCAAAGTACACGACCAAGTAAGCGATGATACCCAGCACCGTGATGATGGCAAAAAACCGGTTCCGGAAGAAGATAGATAGGTCTTTCTGCACCAAGGAGCCGATGAGGCGGGGGTTCATTCCACCAACCCCCGCCCGGTGATGTTGATGAAGATATCCTCAAGAGTGGCTTCCTCACTGTGGATGGTGACCACCTTTTCTCTGGAGAAAAGCTCTTGCACTGCTCGGGGTGTTTCCGGGCTGTCCATGACGACTTCCCTATCCTCAAGCCCGCCGTTAGTGTTCAAAACCTTCGCCTTAAGGGCGCGCTTGCCGTACTTCTGTTTAAGGTTGTGCGGCGTGTCTAGGGCGACAATCTTGCCTTGGTTCATGAAGGCTACCCGGTGTGAGAGCTTGTCTGCTTCCATCATGTCATGGGTGGTCAGAAAAACGGTGGCCCCCCGCTCCCGCTCCTCAAGGATTATGTTACGAATGGCTTCTGATGAAGTTGGGTCAAGCCCGGCGGTGGGTTCGTCTAGGAAAAGCACCTTTGGTCGGTTCAGGATGGAGCGTGCCACCATCAGGCGCTGCTTCATGCCTTTGGAGTAGGTCTCCACGCGGTCCTTGCCCCGACCGGCAAGACCTACTCTTTCCAGCAGGGCTTCGGCATCAAATGGATGTACACCGAAGAGGCGGGCGAATAATCTCAGGTTTTCCACGGCCGTCATCTGCTCGTAGAGGTTGGTCACCTCGAAGCAGATACCTAACTGTCCCTGTACCTTCTCCACGTTACGGGTGATATCCATGCCCAGCAGATAAGCCCTGCCCTCTTTGGGCTTGATCTGCCCCGTCAGCATCTTTACCGTGGTGGTCTTGCCGGCGCCATTGGGACCAAGAAAACCCAGGATTTCTCCCTCTGCCACACTGAAGCTGATATGGTCCACAGCGAGCAGATTATCGTAACGATAGGTCAACTCTTCGGCGGTGATCGCCTGGTTCATGTCGCCTCCTTTTCTGTTCCGAAAGCACCGGTAAAATCGAATTCTTTCTGGAAGAGTCCGTAATAGAAGATTCGGATCAGCGCCGTCATCAGGCGTCTGTCGCTGGCAATGCGCTGGAGTTCACCGGCATAAGCCGTGCCGCCTGCCTTCATCATATCAAGGTAAAGCATTATCACCTCGTCAGGCAAATCAGCGTTGATGTAACCCTGTTGTTTGCCTTCCTCAATAATCGCGGTCATCATCGGCTTCATCTCCGACTGGTATATTTCATCCAGATATTTGCTGACAACGGGGTCCGTGCTAAACTTGTCCAGCAGTTCGGTCTGCATATCCTGCATTGTAGCCGTCTTGACGGAGAGCATGGTCTGCATCTTCAGGGGAAACGGCAGGTCACTCTTTACCGCAGTCCACTGTTTGTCAAGCAGTTCCCTCGTCAAATGCTTGACCACTTCCCCGACCAGGCCGTCACGCGTGCCGAAATTATTGTAAACCGTAGTAGGTGAAACGCCGGCTTGCCGGGCAATATCTTCCAGGCTGACCTTGTTCACATTATGCGTCTCCCGCCACAGTTGAACGGCAGCAGCAATAATGCGCTCTTTTTTCGTGCTTCGTCTTGACATTGTAGTAAAATTAGTATAATACTACATAGACTACATGTCAAGATGTTAGAATTGAGAGGTCGAGCTAATACGGAATCATTGGGAGGTGACCGAAATGCAGGGTGCTCTATATGAGGAAAGAATCTACTCCAGGTGGAATATCTTCATCATGAGCATAGTTGTTTTAGCGCTATCGGTTGCGCTTATCTGGCAACTGGTAGTCGGCCCGCTGGGGACACGACCCGCCCCGAACTGGTATTTCGTGGGCATGATTGTATTCTTTCTTGCAATCGGGATTAACTTCGCTACCCTCACTATCAGGGTAACAACGCGGGGCGTTACTGTGGGCTACGGACTCATCCGTCATTACATTCCCTGGAGCAATATCACCGGGTGCCGTCTGGACAAGGCCTCATCTGTGAGATATGGAGGCTGGGGCATCCGCCTGGGCTGGGCAGATGGCAAGAAGCGGCTGGTCTATAATATCCTCGGTAGCCCGAGAGTGGTGATAGAGAAGAGACAGGGCAGCTACCCTGAGTTTGTCTTCTCCACAAGGAACCCGGAGGGCGTGATGAAGGCGATCAGGGAGGGGATTGGAGAAAGAGGATAACTGAGATGGCATACCGTAAGCCGACTAGGGCAGACTGGAAAAGAACCGCCCTTTATCTGGCTGGGTATATCATTGTTATCAGCAGCGGAGCGTTTCTTCTACTGCCGAAGGGTAGTGTTGGAGCTTTACTATGGGCGGTGATAGTCATAGGTGGTCTTTTCCTGCTGGTGAGGTGGCATGTAAAAAGTACTGCTTATCGCTGCACGAACTGCGGTCGTGAATTTGAAATATCCTTGTTCACAGACCTCATAAGTCCTCACGGTATCGGTAACGGTGGCTGGAAGTATCTTAAATGTCCACAGTGTGGGCGGCGGATGCGAGCTGTGGTATTAGTCAAAGAGAACAAGTAGACACAGCACTCCCTAAATGCAGAAGGTAATTCAATTACCAGAAACTGAGTTGAAAGATATTCGAAGGGTAGGAAGAAGGACATTATCCGTATTACCTGTGGCAGGCCTATTGCTGCTCAAACTTCTGTACAAACACTCATATTGTTAGGCAGCATTGTCCTAGGTAAAGGTCAGTTGTAGAATATGTGCAATTGAGATATTTTGAAAAAAGCTAGATTTCATTTATGATACTTATTGACCGTTCCGCGGAGGTATCATATAAATATTTTGTCGAATCTCAGGAAAGAGTAAAGGGTGTTTCCAAGTGTTTGCGGTACATGTAGAAAATCTAGTTAAGACATATGGTAACCGATGCGTACTCGATGGAGTTAATCTAAGTGTGCTAGAGGGTCAGTTCTACGCCCTGATGGGACCAAACGGCTCTGGCAAGACTACGCTTGCTTCAATAATCGCTGCGGTACGAACGCCAGATAGCGGTATTGTTGAGGTATATGGCAGCAAGCCGGCACAAGCTAAGGAACTTATAGGTTACATACCACAGGAGAATTTCTCTTCTCCCAAGCTTTCAGGCAAAGAAAACCTGATGTACTTTGCTAGTCTCCTTGGTTATTCCCGCATTGAGGCGAATCGATTAGTGACTGAAATGCTGAAAAGTGTCGGGCTTTCTGAAGAAGCGGATAAAAGGGTTGCCAAGTACTCCGGTGGGATGAGGAAGCGGCTAGAGGTTGCCACGGCGACTTTCCCTGATATAAGGGTACTAATCTTGGATGAGCCAACAACTGAGCTTGACCCTGCTGCAAGAAGGACTTTCTTTGGTATGATTCAAGAGATCATGAACAAGAAAACAACCATTATCCTGATTACTCATATTGGGAGTGACGCAGAGCTAGCCTCAAAAGTAGGGCTCGTTGACAATGGTAGAATGATAGCTGAAGGTACGCCTGATGAGCTTAAAAGGAAGCATGCTGTCGAGGATGTGATAACCGTGGAGACAGCCGCAAAGGCAGACAATGTAGTCCGTGTACTGAGTAATTTCAGTAAAAATGGCAAGGTGGCAGAATCAGGGGCTGGCTACAGAATTTACTCGCAAAATGGGGGTAAAATACTAGCCGATGTGGTAAGAAGTCTTGATCAGGCTGGTTATAAGGTGATGCGTATTGAAATGGCGCGGCCAACCCTTGAAGACGTCTTTTTCAGACTAACCGAAAGGAGTTTACAGGAGGAAATCGGATAGTTGAGACAGATATCTGCGGCTTATAACAAGGCAGTTAAGGAGTTGCTAAGAGAAAAGGCGGCACTATTTTGGACCATAGCCTGGCCGATAATCTGGGTAGTTATTGGCAGCTTCTCATTCACAGGCAGCGCCCCTCAGGAAGTAATCCCTTATATCAAAGGTTCTATTACCATCTCTATGATGGTTTTTGCGCTGATGATAGCCGGTATGTCTAATCTACCTGCCAGTATCGCGGGAGATAGGGCAAACGGGCTACTTGCCAAACTTATGTCAATGCCTATTAGACCCTACCGGGATTTCATTGGCAGAATCTCTGCTGTTATTACCCTCTCTTTGCTGGCAGCAGCCTTAGTTATAGTAATCGGTATAGCAGTCGGTGCACGTTTTACAGGAGCAGGGATCGAGATTGCACAGGCAATCGGATTCATCTTTCTGGTGATTTGTGCCTCTGCCGGAGTGGGGCTTATGGCAGGCACGCTGATTAAGAACCTTCAGGGCGCTATTATGACAGGGGTTGGTATCGCAGTAATAACGTCTGCCATATCAGGCTTATTCGCTCCGTATGAGGTTTTGCCCGCTCCACTCCAGATGTTTGCTCGTATTTATCCGATTTCTTCAGCACAAGCATCGATCGTAAACTTACTGGCTGGGCCAGATATGGTTGCGTATAATCCTTTAACTTCCAGTCAGATAGCTCTGACTATAGCTCTTTCTTTCGTGCTTCTTATTATCGGTACGGTCCTATACTCAAGACTCGGTTGGAAGCTCGAGTAAACAAAGAGCGTCAAGCTACATACGGCTAAGTCTCCGGTCCATCCTTAGCAAAGTAAAAGTCGTTGAACATGCTAGGAAGGCTGATCATTCAAATCAATGGCCGAATGGTTGAATTGGATAGCTAGAAGGGCTATTGTGTTGTATATAATAGGTCTAAGAATATGATTAAGAAAGTAATACACTATTTCTCAAAATTCATTACAGATCCCAAAAGAGCCGCTGAAGAAATCGCTCAGGATAAATCAGGATTATGGGCTGGACTCTGGTGGGTCATCATTTTCTGCGTGTGCTATTCGGTTACCGTTTTGATCTTCTATTTACTCGGGCATACTCCGGTATCAAAACCATTCTTAACAATCCCTCTTGAAAAATGGTACCTGGTTCAAACCTTCACTACTTTACCAGTAGGCCTTGCTGGTTTCCTTTCATATGCCGGGCTGGCATACATTCTTTGTAAATCAGCCAGAGGAGAAGGAAGTTTTGATCAAACCTTTTCGTCACAGGCGTTCACCATCCATATACCTACTTTCATTTTCATGTGGATACCAGAGACTCTTTTGGCTCCGATATTAATTGCCATGGCATACACACCCTTCCTTGGCCAGACTGGGTAGAGAATCTCAGGATATTTGTTTTCCCATTCGCCTGGATATTTATCATTTCAACCATCTCTTTGAGTCGAATTCATCATATCCCTTGGTGGAAGAGCTTGATTATCATACTGGTGTCATTTATCCCCACAGCTGGCATCATGGCTGTATTTATCAGATAGAAAACTACCTATACTTCGTTAAGTTAATGATCTTGAAGGAATACTATCGGGGGAATAAAAGATGATTTCTGTAGAAGATGTACTAGAGAAATTAAAGAAAAAGGCTGGGCCTGACCAGTTGGAAGGGATGGCGAGATACGGTATGGTAGTTGAAAAGAGGCTGGGAGTATCAGAAGCCCTATCCCTCACCCCAAGGCATATTGGCAGGTATGAGGGGTTACCAGTTCTAACTATAAGGGGTAAAGGCAATAAAGATAGGCTTGTAGCCCTGCCTGAACCTCTAGCTGATAAGATGAGAAGTTATGCCTATCAGAAAAATATTGAGCTTGACTCCAAGTTCTTTCCTATAACCCGACTTAGGGCTTGGCAAATTGTTAAACAGGCAACGATAAGGGCTGGGATTATCAAAAGGGTCTATCCTCATCTCTTCAGGCATTCTGATGCTGTCTACAGACTCAGGGAGACTGGTAACCCAAAGGCACTTCAGCATCACCTAGGACATGAAAGTCCACTAATGACCATGAGATACCTATCCACATTGCAGCAGGAGGATAGCCTGAGGATTCAGCAACAGGTGGAATTTGAACGCTAAACGTGCAGCTAAGAGGACTATGATAGCCGCAAGAATAAATGTAAGCCGGCTACCACTTAGTAAGGATGGATCCGCTGACTAAAGCACTGTCAGACCAGCCGTCCGTGTTAAATACTGCCTGCCAGACCAACCGTCCGCCTTGCCTTCCCCTAGCAATAGCATATAACTTATGAAGCTTAATGCCTAACGTTCTGGGTGATGTCTCGGTTATCGTTGCACAACTGACTAATGTGCAATCACGCCCGACCGAAGCAGAGCATTTTTGGTTCGAATCCTCGCGGGGGCTGGAAATCGATACTTGCTTGCGGACATGAGGCAGTAAGCAATACAATATAATCACTGCAAGGTTAAATCTGAGTTCATGGACTGTGAGGAGAATAGACAAATGGCGAAAAAAGTCATCATCATTGGAGCGGGGATTGCCGGTCTCTCTGCTGGGTGCTACGCCCGCATGAATAGGTATGAAGCAGAAATATACGAAATGCACGATAGGCCCGGGGGTCTTTGCACTTCCTGGAAACGAAAAGGCTACACCATTGATGGTTGTCTCCACTGGCTGACCGGGTCAAGTCCGAGAGATAGTTTTTACAAATTATGGGCAGAACTGGGAGCAGTGCAAGAGCGCCGCATGATTGATCACGACATATTCTATCGTTTTACCGGTTCGGATGGAAGAACTTTTGTTGTTTATTGTGATGCAGATAGGCTCGAAGCGCATATGAAGGAACTATCCCCAGAAGATTCTAAGACCATTGAACTATTATGCCGGTTAATTCGTCGTTTCACAAAATTCAGCATGCCGATTGGAAAAGCCTTTGAACTGTTCAACCTCTTCGATGTCATGAAGATGATTGTTAAGCTGATGCCTTTTTACAAGGACTACACCTTTTGTAACCAGATGAGCATTGGCGAGTTTGGGCAGCGTTTTAAAGATCCGCTCCTCCGTGAGACTTTCCCAATGATACTATATGAGAAAGACTATCCTCTCCTTAACCTAGTTATGACTCTATCGTTACTACATAAGAAGGCCGGTGGCTTCCCAGAGGGAGGCTCACTCGAGTTTGCCAGGGCTATTGAGAAACGATTCCTTAACCTGGGAGGGAAGGTATTCTACAGCCAAAAGGTAGCGAAAATTCTAGAAGATAATGCTCAGGCTGTCGGTATCCGCTTAGCAGACGGCAAAGAAATCAAGGGTGATTACGTAATATCTGCCGCAGACCTTCGGACGACGCTATATGAGATGCTAAATGGTAAACACGTTGACCCTATGCATGAAGAACTGTTCCGAACCTGCAAACTCTTCCCTCCCTGTGTGCTGGTCTCCTTTGGGGTCAACATGGATCTTTCCTTAGAACCTTCATGCTTGAGTGAAATCTATAAACTAAAGAATCCCCTTACCATTGGGAATCAGAACGTTGATTGGTTGATGGTAAAGAACTTCTGCTATGACCCAACACTTGCTCCGAGAGGAAAATCTGTAGTTCAAAGCATTTTCATGATCAAAGACTACCAGTATTGGGAAAAACTGGTTGCTGACAAAAATGCCTATCGTGTGGAGAAGGAAAGGATAGCGAAAGCAGTCGCTAATGAACTCAACCGCAAGTACCCAGGGTTTGAGTCTGCTATTGAAGTGACTGATGTAACGACGCCGATGACGTATGTGCGCTACACAGGAACCTGGAAAGGCACATACATGACCTGGATTATATCGCCGGACAAAGTGAAGAAATTCCGCATGGTAAAAAAGACAGTCCCGGGCCTGGACAATTTTTGGCTTTCTGGAATGTGGGTACAGCCGCCGGGCGGTGTTCCTACTGGAGCAATGACCTCGCGCCAGGTTATCCAGCTAATATGCAAGAAGGATAAGAAAGACTTTCATACATCAGTACCAAAAACGTAATAAGTAGAATTGTATTGTATAATCTACAGTGAGCTATGGTCATCATCAAAAACACTAGGAGCTATCAGGTGCAGCCTTATTTAGAAGCCTACCTTGACATTGAGACAACAGGACTGTCCCCGAAATACTGCGAGATCACTGTGGTCGGCATCCATCTAGCTAATGAACACGAAACCAGGTTTGTTCAACTGGTAGGAGAAAATATCACCGCGAGTAGGATACTTCAAGCTCTGGAGCCAGTAAGTACCATCTATACTTACAATGGCAGTGGCTTTGATCTGCCGTTCATCAATTCTCGTTTGGGGATTAATTTGGCCAAGCTCTTTGACCACTGCGATTTAATGTACCACTGCTGGAAAAGCAACCTCTACGGCGGATTCAAGGCAGTTGAACGGCAGCTGGGGATAGAGAGACGCTTGAAAG
>Ga0172364_10002337_pt1 | contig 15042 bp, 17 predicted proteins | sample LakKivSesite10cm_FD_114545 | JGI IMG/M metagenome (GOLD analysis project Ga0172364, IMG submission 114545) | Sediment microbial communities from Lake Kivu, Rwanda - Sediment site 10cm | ecosystem: Environmental > Aquatic > Freshwater > Lake > Sediment | place: Rwanda: Western Province, Lake... | reverse complement strand
TGGCGGGAGCCGCCGACGTGGCGGTGAGCCCGGCGGCCGCGATGCCCGCCGCGGCCTCGGGCCTCTTGCCGCTGGCAACCGGTGCCCTATCCCTCGAGGTGGTGGATCTCATCCTTCGTCACCTGCCCATCGACATCTCGTTCGTCGACGAGAACGACGTCGTCCGCTACTACTCCGAGGGCAAGGAGCGCATCTTCCCGCGCACGCCCGCCGCCATCGGCCGCACGGTGCAGAACTGCCATCCGCCCAAGAGCGTGGCCACCGTCAACCGCATCCTCGAATCGTTCCGAGACGGAAGCAAGGACACGGCCGAATTCTGGATCAACTTCGGCAGCCGTTTCGTTCACATCCGCTACTTGGCCGTGCGCGACAGCGGCGGCAAGTACCGCGGCTGCCTGGAAGTCACCCAAGATGTGGGCGCCATCCGCGCCCTTTCCGGTGAGCGCCGGCTGCTCGACTGGCATGAGTAGCAACAAGAAAGGAGTGAACGTGTCATGAGTCTTCCGCAAGCCCCTCTCGCAAGTGAACTGCCGACCGCGGAGCCCGTCGAACTGGCCAACCTGGTGGCCTACCAGGATGGCGGCGTGGTCAGCCGCACGCTGGTCAAAAAGAAGGGTGGCACGCTGACGGTGTTTGCCTTCGATCAAGGGCAGGCCCTGTCCGAACACACCGCCCCCTTCGACGCCATCGTGCAGGTGCTCGACGGCGAGGCGGAGCTGGTCATCGGCGGCAAGAGCGTGTCGGCCCGGCTCGGCCAGACCGTGCTCATGCCCGCCAACGTCCCCCACGCCGTGCATGCGACCAGCAAGTTCAAGATGCTGCTCACCATGGTGCGCGAGTAGCCTGGTACCTTTCCAGATCCGCTCTACATCTCTTCGCCGAATTCGAGGGGGAAGCGTTGTTTCATGGTCCGGTGCACCACGTCCTCGATCTCGTCCTCGGTGCGCAGGTGCATGACTTCCTCGGTCAGCTTCTCGGCTTCGCCGAGGCGCGTGGCGCGGATGATCGACTTCACCACCGGGATCTGGCGCGGCGCCATGGACAAGGAGCGCAGGCCGAGGCCAAGTAGAACCCAGCAGAAGCGCGGGTCGCCGGCCATGTCGCCGCACATGGCGACCGGCCTGCCGCACTGGTTGGCGGAGGCGACCACGCTCTTGACGGAGCGCAAGATGGCGGGGTGAAGCGGGTGATAGAGGTATCCGACATGCTCGTCCTGGCGGTCGGCGGCAAGTGAGTACTGGATGAGATCGTTGGTTCCGATCGACAGGAAGTCGCATTCCTGGCACAGCAGATCGACGGTGAGGGCGGCGCTGGGGGTCTCGATCATGGCGCCGAGGGGCACGTTGCGATCATGTTCGAGCCCTTCCTTGGCCAGCTCGTCGCACACGCTGGCGCACACCTCGCGCACCACGTGCATCTCGCCCACGCCTGAGATGAGCGGGAACATGATGCGCAAGGGACCCAAGGCCGCGGCCCGGTAGAAGGCACGCAGTTGGGCGCGGAAGAGATCCCGTCGCCACAGGGAGTAGCGAATCGAGCGCAGTCCGAGGGCGGGGTTGTTGCCGGCGGGGATGCGCACCGACATGGGCAGCTTGTCGCCGCCCAGGTCGAGAGTGCGGAAGATCACGCTGCGTCCCTCCATGGCGCGCAAGGCGGACACCGCGTGCTGGTACTGCTCTTCCTCGGTGGGTAGGGTGGAGCGTTCGAGGTAGAGGAATTCCGTGCGGAACAGCCCCACGGCATCGGCGCCGAGTTCCACCGAGACCGGGATCTCTTCCAGGAGCTCGACGTTGGCCGCGAGCTGGATGCGCACGCTGTCGAGCGTGGTCGCGGGCGCCTCGCGCGCCTTGGCCAGGCGCTCGGCTTGCACCAGGTCGCGCGCGGCGCGATCGGCGAAGCGCTCTTGGATGCCGAAGTCGGGTTCGAGAATGACCTCGCCGCGGCCGCCGTCCACGATGACGGTCAAGCCGCTGCGGATGTGCTGGACGAAGTCCTGGATCCCGGCCACCAGGGGCAGGCCCAAGGCGCGCGCCACCAGGGCCGCGTGCGAGGTCTTGCCGCCGCCCTCGGTGAAAAAGCCGCTCACCCCGGCCCGCCCGAGCTGGGTGATGTCGGCGGGGGACAGGTCGTGCGCGAACACCACCGCGCCCTTGGGCACGCCCTCATGGCCGGGCGGGGTCATGCCCATCAGGTTGCGCAGGATGCGCTCGCCGATCATGTCGATGTCGCTGCGTCGTTCGCGGAAGTAGGGATCCTCGATGCTGGCGAACACCAGTTGGATCTGATCGAGGGCGCGGCGCAGGGCCCATTCCGCCGATACCTGATCGTGGCGGATGATCTTGCCCGTCTCCTCGACCAGGTGGACGTCGGCCAGCATCATGCGGTGGGCTTCCAGGATGCGGTACTCCTGGCCGTCGCCCACCTGTTCCACGATCTGCTGCTGGATGCGACGAAGCTGGGCATCGCTGCGGGCAAGCGCGTCCTCGAAGCGGCGCAGCTCCTGATCGACCTCGTCGGCGAAAATGCGGCGCTCCTGCACCTCGACGCGCCCGCCGAGGAAATGGGCCACACCCATGGCGATGCCGGGCGATGCGCCGACCCCTGCGAGCCTAATCATTCACGATCCCCTCCCCGAATCCATTGTCGATCAGGTCGGCCAGCGCGGCCACGGCCTCCGCGGCATCGGGCCCCTCGGCCTCGATGATGATGTTGAGGCCGACGGCAGCGACCAGGGTCAAAAGCCCCATGATGCTCTTGCCGTTGACGGCAGACCCGTCCTTGATGACCCTGATGTCGGACTTGTAGTGGCCGGCGAGCTGCACGAATTTCACCGCGGCCCGCGCGTGCATACCGGCGCGATTGCGTATCTTTCTTTCCTGGCGAACGACCTGCAGAGCGGGCTCCGCCACGTCAGTCTTTCCCTCCCACCGGGAACTTGTTGGTCATCTCCGAGCCGATGCGGATGGAACGTCGGCCGCATTCCTGCATCTCTACCGCCAGAGCCGCGGGCGACAGCCGGCAGCGGTCGAGGGTGGCCAGCTTGAGCAGCATGGGCAGGTTCACCCCACACACCACCTCGGCGGCGCGCGTGCCGTCGGCCATGGTCATGGAGACATTGAAGGGGGTCGAACCATGCACATCCACGAGGAGCAGCACGCCCGCCCCGTCGTCGACCTGGCCGCAGGCCTGCGCCACCTTGTGCATGATCGAGGCGCTGTCCTCGCCGGCCGACACGCAGGAGGCGGCGATGTTGGGAATAGTCCCTACCACCCGGCGCGCGGCCTCGATGAGAGCGAAGGCGACCTGGTCGTGCGACACCACGACCACGCCCACCATCGGCTCAATGGTTCTGTTGCTGAGGGGAGACATCGTGCTTCCGAGATCGGGCTTTGGCGAATCCGCGTGGTCCGCGGCGAGCTTCGCCCGACGCGGACCTTCGTGGGAGGGTTTGGGAACCCTCCCAGGGTTCCCATGTTGTAGATACCATGGGATAGCTTACAACTTCTGACGAGGATAGCGAGTGGGTTTGCGACGCCGACGTCACTTCTGACCTTCAAGCCCGGAGCGGCCGCGGGCGATATCGCGGTGCTTGACCTCGACTTGGAAGGCGCGCAGACGCTGGCCGAGCTCGCTGGCGATGACCACGGAGCGGTGCCGGCCCCCGGTGCAGCCGACGGCGATGGTGGCGTAGGTCTTGCCCTCGCGCTCGAAGGCGGCGACGCACAAGGTGAGCAGCTCCTCGGCCTTTTCCAGAAACAGGCGTGTCTCCGGGCTCTCCATCACGTAGGCGCGCACGGCCTCGGCTTCGCCGGACAAGGCGGACAAGGAGCTGACGAAGAAGGGGTTGGGCAAGAAGCGCACGTCGAGCACGATGTCGGCCTCGGTGGGCAGGCCGTACTTGAAGCCGAAGGACATCACGGTCACGGCCAGGTTGCCCTCGGCGCGGCCGTAGCGGCCGAGCACGATACCGCGCAAGCCGTGCACGTTGAGCTCACCGGTGTCGATGATGGCGGTGGCTTCCATGCGCAGGGTGGCAAGCCGGGCCCGCTCGGCCTCGATGTCGGCGCGGATGTCCTTGCCGAGGAGGGGATGGCGCCGCCGGGTTTCCGAGAAGCGTCGGATGAGGATTTCGTCGGGTGCGTCGAGGAAAAGGACGTCGATGGAATGCCCCACCGCGCGCAGATCGGCAAGCACGCGCGAGGTATCGGTCAGGAAATCACCGCTGCGGGCGTCGACCACCAGACCCGCCCGCGTGACTTCTTCGCGCCCGGCCAGAAGCTCGATGAACTTGGGCAGAAGCGCCATGGGCAGATTGTCGACGCAGTAGAAGCCGAGATCCTCGAGGGCGCTCTTGACCGTGGTCTTGCCCGCGCCCGAGACCCCGGTGATCACGACCAGCTTCACGGCTACTCCACATCGCCCCGGAAGCGGCGCTGGCGGGCCTCGGCCAGGGCTTGATCGAGGCGTTCCTGGAACTCGCGGGCGGCGTGGTGGCCGCGCACCTGCAGGAGGCGGTTGCGCGCCGCCACCTCGACCAGCGAGCTGACGTTGCGGCCGGGGCTCACGGGGATGCGCAGCATGGGCACGGACACGTCGAGAATGGAGTAGGTCTGGTCGTCGAGCCCGACCCAATCCGCGGCTTCGGATTCATCCCAGCGCACCAGCTCCATCACCAGCTCGACACGCTTCTCGTCGCGTACCGAGGCCACCCCGAACATGTCCTTGATGTTGATGATACCGATGCCGCGCACCTCCATGTGGTGCTTGATGAGCTCGGCCGACCAGCCCACCACGGTGTCGTGGCCGGTGCGCCGGACCTCGACCAGGTCGTCGGCCACCATGCGGTGGCCGCGCATGACCAGTTCCAAGGCGGCTTCCGACTTGCCGATGCCGCTCTTGCCGAGGAGCAGGATGCCCACCCCGAGCACGTCCATGAGCACGCCGTGGATGCTGGCCGCGGGGGCGAGCTCGCGCTCGATGTAGTTCTGGATCGACTGGATGGCGACCGACGAGCGCAGGGGGGTTCGCAAGAGCGGCACGCCCAGGCGATCCGCGGCCTCGAACAGCTCGATGGGAACGTCGAGGCCCTTGGTCACCACGATGCATGCGGGTTCGAGAGCCATGAAGGTCTCGATCCCGTGGCGCGCCTCCTCGACGGGCAGACTGGTCAGGTAGGCGAGCTCGGTGGCGCCCAGGATCTGCACCCGCTCGGGCTGCACCTGGCGCACGAAGCCGGCCAAGGCCAGGCCGGGTTTCTGCACGCGGTGGAAGGCCACCCGCCGCCCGAGGCCGGACTCGCCCGCCAGAAGGACCAGGCGCAGGCCTGCGGCCTCGCTCAGAAGGGAGCGGACCGTGAGGGTCGTTCCCAGGCCGTTGTTGTCACTCAATGCTTGGAATCCTCCTCCGCGATGATGTGGTACATGGCTTCGCCGTCCCCAGCATCCATCAGTCTGCGCCTGAATTCGGCTTGGCGAAAGAGTTGTGAAAGCCGCGCCAGGGCCTTCAAGTGATCCCCGGCGGAGTCGGCGGGTGCAACCAACATGAAGACGAGATGGGTGGGCTTGCCGTCGAGGGAATCGAAGGCCAGCCCGGCCGGCGACCGGCCGAGGGCGCCGACCAGGCGATCGATGGAGTCGAGCTTGCCGTGGGGTATGGCGATCCCGTCGCCGATCGCGGTGGTGGCGGTGAGCTCGCGCTCTTCGAGCAGGCGGCGAAGCACAGCCGCGTCGATGGTGCCCGGCGCGCCCGATTCCTGATGGCGCGCTGCCACACACCTCGACATCTCCGTCAAGACCTCCGCCTTCGTCGCGCCCGCGAGCGCGGGAATGATGGCCTCGGGGCAGAGGAAGTCGGCGACCTTCATGGGCTTCGGCAAACCCGATGCGTCGGCCCTAGCCGGAGAGGGCGAGAACCCCGGTTTCGATGAGACCGTAGTTCCCGTCCTTGCGGCGGTAGAGGACCGAAAGCGTGTTCTTCTCGGCATCCACGAACACGAGCACGTCGCGCTCGACCAGGTTGAGCTGCATGGCCGCGTCGCGCAGGGCGAGGGTACGGACCTCCTCGGTGGCGTCGCGGATGACCGGGATCTCGCCGCTGGGCGGCTTGCTGTCGAGCGCGGCGCCCGGCTGAGGCTCGAGGTTCTCGGCCGCGACCACGGTTTGGCGGACTTGCAGGTGGGGGCCGCCGTGCGGCTTGTGGGTGCGGATCTTCTCCTTCCACTTGCGCACCTGACGCTCGATGCGCGCCACCGCGAGATCGATGGAGGAGTACATGTCCTCGGTGGTCTCGCGCGCCTGGATCACGATGCCGTTGGGCAGGGTGAGGGAGAACTCGGCCGTGTGGTTGTGGTTGCGTTCCACGGAGAACGTCCCGTGCGCGGCGATGGGGTCGCGGCTGAAGTACTTCTTGATCTTCTCCAGCCGCTCCTCCGCGTAGTCCTTGACGGCGGGAGAAGCTTCCATGCGGCGGAACGTGGTCGAAAGCTGCATCGAAATGGGCCTCCAGGGGAAATTGGGATCGAGGACGGGTAGGACTAGAAGACTTGCTTGCGCTTGCTGCTCGGCTGAATACGCAACTGCTCGCGGTACTTGGCCACGGTTCGGCGCGCGATCTCGATGTTCTGCTCGCGCAACATGTCCACGATGCGTTGGTCGGAATGGGGGTGCTTGGGATCCTCGTTGGCGACGATCTGCTTGATCTTCAGCTTGACCGCCTCGGAGGCCAGGTCGTCGCCGTTGCTGCGGGTGATGCCGGAGTTGAAAAAGTACTTGAGCTCGAAGATGCCTTGCGGGGTGTGGACGTACTTGTTGGTGGTCACGCGCGACACGGTCGACTCGTGCATGCCGATGTCGTCAGCCACGTCGCGCAGGATGAGCGGCTTCAAGTAGGCCGAGCCTTTCTCGAAGAACTCGCGCTGGAAGCGCAAGATCGACTCGGTCACCCGCACGATGGTGCGCTGGCGTTGCTGGATGGAGCGGATGAGCCACTGGGCGCTGCGCAGGCGCTCCTGGATGTACTCGCGCGCCTTGGGGCCCTTGGTGAGCGCGATCCGGTAGAAGTCCGAGATCTTGAGCTTGGGCAGGCCGTCGTCGTTGGCCACCACGAAGTACTTGTCGCCCACCTTCTGGATCTGCACGTCGGGGGTGATGTAGTTGGATTCCTCGTCGGTGTAGGCGCGCCCGGGCTTGGGATCGAAGCCGAGTACCACCTTGGTCGCCTCGTACACCTCCTCCAAGGGCTGGTTCAGATCCTTGGCGATGGCGGCGTAGTTGCGCTTCTCCAGGTTGTGCAGGTGCTTGGTGATGATGCCGAGCACGACGTCATCATCGGCGCCTATGTGGTGGGCCTGAAGCAGCAAACACTCCTGCAGGCTGCGCGCCGCGACGCCGGGCGGGTCGAATTCCTGCACCCGCGCCAGAACCTCCTCCACGAATCGGATGGAAACCCCGGCCTCCTCGGCCAGATCCTCGACGGGATCATCGAGGTACCCGTCGGGAGTCAGATTGCCGATGATGAGGAGGGCCACCACCTCCTGCTCCTTCGAGAAGCCGCGCGTCAGCTTGAGCTGCCATTCCAGGTGGTCGAAGAGTGAGGTGCCCCGGGTGAGCGTGGCTTCGACGGAAGGCAGCTCCTCCGAGGTGGGCCGGTAGCTCGGCATGGGGGCGGCCATGGACTGGTTCTCGAGGTAGGTGTCCCAGTCAAAATCGGCCACCGCCTCGTCGGAACGGGTGTCGGCCTTGACCTCGGCGGTATTCTCGACCTTCTCGCTCGCCACCTGCGCCACCAGGGTCTCGGTCTCGCCGATGCGCTCGGTTTCGGCCTCGCGCACCACCTCCGCGGCCTGCTCCTCGGCACTCCCGGGCTTCGGCTGTTCGGCCGAGACTTCGAGCGCGTCCTCCAGCACGGGGTTCTCCAGGAGTTCATCACGCACCATGTCTACCAGCTCGATCCGGGAAAGCTGGAGAAGCTTGATCGCCTGCTGCAGCTGCGGCGTCATGACGAGCTGCTGCGAAAGCTTCAGATGCTGTTTGAGCTCCATGGACATTGCGTCACCAGATACCGTCCCCTCAACCTCCCTAGGACTACCCGATAATTGATAGCATCGCGCGCCGGCTTGGGAAAGTAAAAGCCTTCCGTGGTACGCCGATTGCTAGGCAGCGGTGCCTGCACAATTCACGAGTAAAAACAAGGGGCTATGGCTAGCCCAGCGCAAGACGCAGGGGAGGGCGGGGGCATTCACGCCAAGGGGCGCGCTTCGAGGACGATGGGGAACTTGCGACGCTTTTCCTGGCGGGTGCGCAGAGCCGCTCCGATGAAGGATCGGAAGAGCGGGTGTGGATTCTGAGGGCGGGACTTGAACTCGGGGTGGAACTGGCATCCCACGAAATAGGGATGGTTGCGCAGCTCGATCATCTCGACCAGACGGCCGTCCGGAGATGTGCCCGAGATCACTAGACCGGCGGCCGCCAGGCGGTCGCGATAGTCGTTGTTCACCTCGTAGCGGTGGCGGTGCCGTTCCGATATTTCGCGCATCCCATAGGCGGCCTCGGCGCGCGTGCCGGTCGCCAGGATGCAAGGGTACGCCCCCAAGCGCATGGTGGCGCCCTTGTCCGTGATGCTGCGCTGCTCGGGCATGAAGTCGATGACCGGATGGGCAGGCCCAGGCTCGAATTCGGTCGAGTTGGCTCCCCGCAAACCGGCCACGCTGCGCGCGAACTCGATGGTCGCGACCTGCATGCCGAGGCAGATGCCGAAGTAGGGAATGCCCTTCTCCCGCGCGTGGCGCGCGGCCTCGATCTTGCCTTCGGTGCCGCGCGTGCCGAACCCCGGCGCCACCAGGATGCCGTCCGCGCTGTCGAGCGAGCCTGGGCCGTTGCGCTCGATTTCCTCCGAGTCCACGTGACGCAAGATGATGCGGCAGTCGTTGGCGATTCCGCCGTGCACGATGGCCTCGTTCAGGCTCTTGTAGGATTCAACCAGCTCGACGTACTTGCCGACCAGGGCGATCTCGACCTCCGACTGCGGGTTGCGCATGCGCTCGACCACGCCTTCCCAGCCCGTCAGCTCGGGTGCGCGCGACCAGATGTTGAGCAGCTCGGCGATCTTCTCGTCCACGCCCTGCTTGTGGAACCTGGCAGGAACTTCGTAGACGCAGTCCACGTCCTCGGCGGAGAAGACCGCGTCCGGCGCGACGTTGGTGAAGAGCGCGATCTTCTGCTTGAGCGCCGCCCCGATGGGTTTGGTCGATCGGCAGAGCAGGATGTCGGGCTGGATGCCGATCTCGCGCAACTTCATGACCGAGTGCTGGGTGGGCTTGGTCTTCATCTCCCCGGATGCGCCGAGGTAGGGAACCAAGGTGACGTGGACCGAGATGGCGTTCTGATACCCCATCTCGAAGCGCAACTGGCGCACCGACTCGAGGAACGGCAGCGACTCGATGTCGCCGACGGTGCCGCCGATCTCGACGATGAGGACGTCGACGTCGTTGGCGCACTCCAGGATGCGCCCCTTGATCTCGTCGGTGACGTGGGGGATGACCTGCACCGTGCCGCCCAGGTACTCGCCCCGCCGCTCTTTCTGGATGACGGTCTGGTAGATCTGCCCCGCGGTCGCGTTGTTGAGGCGGCTCATCCGCTGCGAGAGGAATCGCTCGTAGTGTCCGAGGTCGAGGTCGGTCTCGGCGCCGTCGTCGGTGACGAAGACCTCGCCGTGCTGCATGGGATTCATCGTGCCGGGATCCACGTTGAGATAGGGATCCAGCTTCTGGATGGTGATGCGCAGGCCTCGCGTTTCCAGAAGGGAGCCGATGGAGGCCGACGCCAGGCCCTTGCCCAGGGAGGACACCACGCCCCCGGACACGAAAATGAACTTGGTTCGCTTGGGGAGAGCCCGCGTCCCGCCGGCCATTAGTCCGTGCCTCCTTCGGGCCTACGGGCGAGGCTCCAAACCTGCTCAAGTACCCGAGTTGCGATGATACGTTCGTACCTCAACTCGGACCATCATTCTTTGCCCGCAAAGCCTCGAAGTCAACGAATTAGATGGGGTCTTTTCCGGCTAGTGCTCGTCAAGAAACGCCAGGTAGAGAAGGAAGGTTTGCCGTTGATACTCGACGCTGCTCGAGGTCGGAGCGCTGGTGTAGAAGATGTAGCGGGCGCCGATCTCGAAGCGACTGTCGAGGAGGCGCGCCAGCTCGACCCGCAGGGTGCTGCGGCTCTCGTCCTCGATGCTCGCGCTCGGAAGCCCGCCCACGGGCTGGCGGAAGGTGAGGGGATCCGCGTAACGCGTAGCAACAACCTCGCCGCGCATCGAAAGGGAGAACTCCCAAGGCAAGGGTATCACGGCCCGCAGGTGCAGGATCCCGCGCCCAAGCGACTCGCCGAAGCTGCTCGACTGGTTGAGATGCGCGGCCAACCCTGACCCGAAGAGCCAGCGACCCGTGCGGGTGAATTCCACCTGCCCGATCCAGAAGCGATCGCGGTGACGGTCGGCGCCCGCGCCTTCCCCGCAACCTGAGGACGAACAGGCGGGGCCGCCGAAGTCGCGCAGCTCCACGCTGGCCCTGGCGCTCCACTCCCAGTCCGCGCCCCCTTCGAGCGAGTTGCCGAGCAGGTTGTGCCTGAGGATGAAGAAGAAGGTCGGTGCGACGAAGCTGAAGTCGGAGTCGGGCTTGAAGGTGAACCACCGGTATCCGCCGCCCAGCGAGGCGAGCAGGGACTTGGCGAGGCCATGATCGAGTCGCAGGTAGGGCGCGAGGGAACGAAAATCGGGCAGGTCGGTCGAGCGCCGCTGGAACACGTCGTAGTAGGCGGCCGCCAGCGCCAGGTGGGTGCGCTCGTGCAGGCGAAGGGTGTCGCTTGCCGCGGCCTGCGCGACGAGCACGTTCGCGGCCCTGGCTTCGCTCTCCCAGAACCACTTGCCGCCAAAAGCCCCTGACGCGGCCAGGAAGTTGCGGTCACCGGCGTGCACGGCCAGGCTGCCCGAAGCCACCAGGCGCGCCAGGGGCGAGGCCGGCGCGGTTGGGATGGGGTCCGTGCCTTTGATTCTCTCCGCGCGCACGGGATTGGTGTCGTACTCCACGCCGTCTTCCAGGCGCCAATCGTAGCGGACGCCTTCGGCACTCTGGGCGCGCGCCTGCCCGCCCAGCCCGGCGAGGCAGATTCCCAGTGCTGCGATGATGCGTACGCGCATCCCGCACGCATAGTAGCTCGAACCGCGCGGGAGTTAAGCGCTAGAGAGGGAAAGGTGCGACAACGATCACGGTGCCCGGCTTCTCGCCCGCAGCGTCTCGGCCTGGGAGGCGAGGGCGCGGGCGCGGGCGCGCAGGGCGGCGGCGGCTCGTTCGAGCGCGTCAGGGTCGGAGAGCGTCGCCCCCGTGCCCAGCGCCTGGCGCAGCTCCGCGGCCGTGGTGGGGTCGAGGTAGAAGCGCTGATCGAGCGACCGGTGGTCGGTTGCGGCGGTCGCCGGCAGGGGAGAAGTCTTCGAGACGGTCGCGCTTTCCGTGGGGGCCAGGATGGGGGTGCTCCTGCTGCTGCCGTCGGACGCGGCGCCGGAAGTCGCCACCTGCGGCGTTGCCGGCAGAGCCCCGGGCGTGGCACTTGGCGGGGAGTTCGGCGCCGACGGGGAAAGAGTCACACTCTCGCCCGGGCTCGAGGGTGCGCCGGATGGCGGCGGGGTTGAGCCTGCACGCGAGGGGCTGTCGCTCGCATAGCTGCCCGCGGGCTTGGGCGACGAGGCGGAGATGGCCAGATTGCGCTTTGAAGCCTCCAGGCTGGTAAACGGGTCTCGATCCCATGCCCCAGCCCTGCGGCGCAGCGCTCGGCGGCCGCGCAGGTCGGCGGCGGCGGTGGCCAGGACGTCGGCCTCTCTGGCAAGGCGGCCGGCCCGGTCGGCGAGCAGATCAGCCTTGGCCTCCAGCTCCACGCTGCCGTCTTGAGGCAAGGCCTGCGGCGGTGCCGTCAGCGCGGTGGCTCGGTCGGCGGAGCTTCTCACCACGCCGAGCGCGCGCAGGCGCTTCTCGGCCTGGATCAGTCTCTGCGCCAGGGCCTCCGCATCGGCCATCCGTTCGCGCAGCCGGTAGTCGTTGCGCATCGACCGGCTGGCGCGCTTGAGGTCGGCGATTTCTGCATTCACCCGGTCGAGATCGGAGCGCAGCCGCGCGAATTCCTCCTCGGCTCGTCGCGTCGCTTGCGCGGAGTCGGCAGGCTGGGATGCTGCTCGCGAAGGGGCGAGCAAGACAGCCCCGGCCACGGCCGAGACGACGAGATATGCCCGAAAGGAGTCCATTCCACATCAGTGGATTGCAAAGGTTGCGCCAAGCTTGTTACCCTCCGATACCGAAGAGTTAGGAGATCTTACCCTCAGTTTTCTGAGGGATCTGCCGTCAGACCCATGTCCTCCGGCCAGTGAAAGAGAGGCTGGGAGTTTCCGGCATAGAGGTTCGGGTGTCTACTCTGATCATGCGACTCGGCTCTCGGCTTCCGCAAATTCTCGCTCTGCTGGCCCTGACGGGGTGCGCGGCCACCCGGTCCGCGGGGGTCGCCGGCCGCACGTCCGGCGATTCGGCACTCGACTTCTACCCGCTCTACCCCGGTTGGGGGTGGGCCTACGACCTCGAGCGCGACGGGGTAGAGGTTCTTGCGCTCTACTCCGTGGCGGAACGCGTGCACCCGGTGGTGGTGGTCAGAAACGGCGACGAGCGCATCGAGTACCTGCTCTTGCCCGACGGTATCGCCCGAGGCGCAGGCCGCGTGCCCGGAGACTACCTGCTCAAGAACCCCGTGCGGGCAGGGACCGCTTGGTCGCTCGGGGCCGGCGAGGCCAAAGTGGTCGCGGCCGGGCAGGACGTGACCCTTGTATCCGGCACCCACCGCGACTGCGCCACGGTGGAGGAGGTACGGCGCGATCCGGAGCGGGTCACGCGCACCACCTACTGCAGGGACACCGGCCCGGTCGCCATCGAGGTGCTCGTCTATGATCCGACCAAGAAGAGCTACGAGACCATGGCCCGCGCCCGGCTCCGCAGCGTCACCCGGCCCGAGGACGCGGCGGCAGGAGACTGAGCCCTCGTCTCACGGCCTCGAGCTTGGCACCATGGCCTCGTCCTTTCCGCGCGGGGATGGCGGAACTGGTAGACGCGCCAGACTTGCCAACCTGCGATTCGTGCCATGGGCATCATTTCGCGTTGATTACAGCGCCCCGCAAGTTCGGATCCAGGTGGCCGACGAGGCACGTGAGTCCAGCGAGCGAAGCCCTCTGGACTCACAGGTCCGCTGGCAAGGCGCGCGACCGCAGGCGTACTAGAGGTAGGACGGAGGGAGCGCAATGCAGCCAGCGGGGATGGATCGGCGGCCAGATGGTCCCGAAATCGCGGGAAGCCGTACTTAGGAAGACTGTGGCACCCCCTGGGCGCTCGCGGGTGAACGCCAAGGCGTTCGAGGGACGCGACCTACGCGAGCGGCACCATTCGCGACCCGCGTATCCTCCGATCTCGCGTGACCAGCGGAACCCGGTGAACGACGCTCGTCGCGGCGATAAGTTCGTCGGCGGGATCTCCCCGGAAGTCCAACTTCGTGGACTGGATGCTCACGTCGAGATCAACTGGCCAGACATGAATGCGGGAGAGAATTCTCACCACTTCCGGGTCACCGAGGTCCATGTCGATCCTGCGGAGCTGAACCAACTTCGCCAGTTCCCAGAAGACGATCGCGGAGATGCTCCATGTGTTGGAAGCGAGCAGCCTGCGTTCTCGCTCCGTGACGTCGCCGCCCAGCGCAAACACCAGGATGTGCGTGTCGAGATTAACCATGTGCTTCCCACGTCAACCCCGTGGACTGCACATCGCCCTTGATAGAAACGCGACCGCGGAGTGCGCCGATCAGGTCCGCCGAGGCCCGCTCGGCAGGCAGGACTCGTGCCACTGGCTTGCCGTGCTTCGTAATCACCAAGCCGTCAGGATCGAGGTGGTCCAGCATGGAGAGGCACTGCTCCTTGAACTTTGCGGCTGCGATCGTCTTCATGACCATAATATACGACCGGTCAGAAAGCATGTCCAGTGCGGTGAGGCGCGGTCGAACGAGCCGTTGCAGCACCCGATCGGCCGCGGACGGCCGCCCGCCGCTGAACGCCAAGTCGCTGGCCGGTCGCGGGCGCGCGTGGGGTGTGGAGTTCGACTGGGAGCACGCATGCGAAGTGCGCGCGCCAGGTGAGCGACATCTGCAAGGAGGGCGACGAGATGCTGGTCAAGGTCATCGGCATCGACCGCGCCTCGGGCAAGATCCGCATGTCGCACAAAGTGGCGCTTGGCGCCACCCCCGACGTGGTCGACAACTTCAGATTGTCGTCGGGCTAGCGGCCATCGAGGGCCTCACTTGCCTCGGTCGATTTCTTGGCCTTGGCGGGCTTGGCTGCGGCCTTGGCGGCGTCGGCCTTCCGGCCCTCTTGCTCGGCGAAGAGGGATGCGTTCAAGCGGTCGCGCCACTTGGGCGCGTCCTTGTAGGCGGGGAAGCGGGCGAGGAGGTCGCGGTAGGCGGCGGCGGCGGCTGTCCAGTCGCGGGCAGCGAAAAGGCGATCCGCCTTCTTCACGCGCTCTTCGAGCGAAAGGTCGCGCTTCTCGGCGCTTTCAGCTTTCTTGTCCGAACTGTCCGAAGGGCGGGCAACCGCGCCGCTGGGCAAAAGGCTCGGCGTGGCCGGCGGCTCGGCAAGCACCTCAGCCTCCGAGACCGCAGCCGTGGCAGGGGGTGGTGCCGGTGCGGGCTTGGGCTTGGGCGCCGCTGCCTGCGGCGGCGGCGTCGCGTGGCCGCGCGTCTGCTTGGAGGAGGTCTGGGTTGCTTTCGCGGCATGCTCTCCCTCGAAAAGACGGGGTGATGTTCTTCTTCATGGTGAGCCTCCTGCGCGGTTGAACGCAGGGGAAAGAACAAGGATCTAAGGACCCGCTCGAAGATATCTGTGCGAATTTGGACGGCCGATCCATCCCGGCTGGCGTCGTTGCTCGTCGTCGCAATACGTCGAGTATTCCTCCTCCTCGCGCCTCGCCAGCCGGGCGCC
>Ga0172364_10002336_pt1 | contig 15042 bp, 10 predicted proteins | sample LakKivSesite10cm_FD_114545 | JGI IMG/M metagenome (GOLD analysis project Ga0172364, IMG submission 114545) | Sediment microbial communities from Lake Kivu, Rwanda - Sediment site 10cm | ecosystem: Environmental > Aquatic > Freshwater > Lake > Sediment | place: Rwanda: Western Province, Lake... | reverse complement strand
TGTTGAAGCTAAGAATACCAGAGTCATTGAGAGAATGATCGTACTGCTCCTGCAAACGAATAAATATGCAGGCTCTAAACGAAAGAAGTGATTGAACACGATGCGGCCGTGGTCTAGCCTGGTTATAGTGTGGATTTATATTGATCAAACCCAAACCTATTACCTTATATAAGGGTTTCGCTCATCTAGTTATGGGTTGCAGTTGGATAGAAAGCGTGATCCTAAGACTGGTATGTATCTGCCTGGGGAGCCTAGCTTTAAGCCTTTGTTAGAGGATCCTCTTGTTTCACGTTGGGTACGTTCATATCAAAATTCCAAGACTCGTGAGGATTATGTTAGGGCTTTCGAGATAATTCTAGGTAAGACGGGTTTGACTCCGAAGCAGCTTCTTGATCTTGAGGTGAGGGAGGCTCGTGAGCGTGTTATGGATATTGTTAGGGATTACTTGGAGGAGAAGCGGTATGCGGCAGCTCGTCAACTGCAGACAGCAGCTAAGAGCTTCTTCGAGTTCCATGACAGGCAACTGAATTTCAAGAAAGCGGAGCGGATCAAAAAGATTCGGAAGAAGATAGCTATCGAGGTCATTCCCACCAAAGAGCAAGTCTACGCTATGGCTGACTACATTAAGAAGTCCAACAGTCTGGATCGAATCAGAACTAGAGCAATAATACTCTGTCTCTTCCAGTCTGGAGTCCGTGTCGGCTGCCTATGTCGATGGACAATAAGAATGGTGCGAGACCAACTCTACCCGTCCGTGAAGGTCCCTATCTTCTTGAAGATCACGAATGAGATGGATACGAAGATCTCAGGATATGGCCTGCCATACTATTACACCTTCCTCCAAAGGGAAGCGGCAGAGGCTTTGAGGGAGTACCTTGACTGGCGACAGAATACTGAAGGAAAGCTGAATGACGATGACGTAATCTTCAAGCCGGCTCGAATATTTGCCAAGAACGGCAGAACTGATCCTGACAGAATACTGGGTTTGATCAAAGCTGCGGCGAAGAATGTCGGTTTAGACTCGAAAACCGTCTGGACCCACACATTACGAAAGTCATACCGGAAAGTTCTAAACGCTACGCCTGAGCTTGACGAGGACACTAAAGAAGCCCTCATGGGACATACTCTGCCTGGAAGCCGAGGCAACTACTTTGACGTCCACGACATCGACGAAATAGCTGCGAAATATATGAAGGCCAACTTCAGTTCAGGACTCGACATAAGAGCTGAATTGGAACAGAGAGACCAAACCATTCAGGAGTTGCATCAACGTCTCGCCCAATATGAGATGCAACTGAGACGTATAGCCAAACTTAGCGACGAGGAGGTAGAGGCTGTCCGACAGTTGCTCGCTAACAGAAAGCAATAATGAGGTTAGTTAATTCTAGCAATGGATATGAGTCCCATTCGTCTGCTTCACTTGAACTGCAGGTCTCTGATAAAATAGGAGGCTGTATCCTCGAGGTGGAAGGTAATTCTCCCCATATTAAAGATAGACAGTATCTACCATACTATAGATGCCCCAAGTGCAAACAGACGAAGTCTCTTCAAGTTTCACAAACTCCTGAGCCGTTCAGCTGCTTGAGTTGTGGCTTCAAAGGCAAACCCTCAGACTTTACAATCTACAAAGAACAACATGTTCACGTGGATTCCGATAAGACTCCAGAGTTCTGTTCGAAGTGCAGCGAACCTTGGGAGGTCTTTGCACGGAAGGATGAAAGAAAATTTGCCTCATTAAGGTTAATGCTATGCTCCAGATGCGGAAACCAAGAATACTATAGAGCACATGGTACTGAGAGTCTCTCCCCCCTTTTCGGAAACAGCCTCGAGTTTGAAAAACTTCTTCGTCCGCATAGGCGAAGATTCGGCAAGCCAAGTTGGAATCTCGAAAGTACACCGATCCCTAAGCTTTGTCCTAACTGTGGTCAGAAATGGAACAAAGTGGAATCTCCACAGTATCCACACCTTGTAATGATAAGCTGCCTAGACTGCAATTTCGAGCAATACTACAAGCGTCTTCCGGATGGCAGTTACGAGCTGGTCAACTGTGAGAGCGTTATCGAGGTTGGTAAGCATCAGTACCGTCGATTCAAAGTTGACGGTAAATACAAATATCACTGTCGATTCTGTGGAAAACAACGATATGTGTCGACACATCGATATGTGACTGCTCAAGGCATCATCGAAGAATGGTTAACAACTGGCTCTCTGCCTTCTAAAGATGACATCATTACCAACCTAGAGCCTGACTATGAACCAATAAGCGACTTGGGATTTGTCTACGAGTGTAGACCGATTGAGAAAGGACACGATTCATTTCTGAAAAGCCAACTTGAAGCCCCAACAGCTCCACTTGAAAATAGCAGCAAAGAAAGGGCGGCTAGATACAAACAGATAGTAAGAGAGCAAAAGATTCGGGAATTAATAGTTTCAAGAAGGGAGACGATACAGGCTTTGATGGATAGAATAGCCACCTACCTTGATAAGAATCAGGTTCAGACTGAGGACCCAATTGGCTCTTTGGATAGTATACGAGAGTGTTTGACAATGTTAGACAAAGTCGTTTTGGAGGCAAACAGACTAAACAGTCGTGGAGAAATTAGGGTTGAACGGCTTCTAACCAAGAAGCAGCTCGAACAGTTGGCTGCAGCCGCAACATACCACTACATCCCCGAGCTTGCTCAAGAGCAGGTGGTAGGTGAACCGGAAAGCATCTTTCCAACTCTGACCAGGCCGACACTCACATCGTGGCTAGGGTACGTGAAACTCTACGACCAGTTGTAAAAAAATCTCTCACACAATGACTATTACCATTGAGGGGCAACGACACCCTCTTAGAAGCTAGTTCTAGGCCAGTCGCAACCTAGCCTGAGAGCCACCATTCATCACCGTAGATGCTCAACCATGCCAAGTCCGTCAGAAAGGAGAATGGAGAACATAATACAACTAGTCGAATGGGCACAACTACAATCTCTGAATAGCTGTTCGAAGCAAATCTACCGGCTTCTCTGTCAAGAAGCCAAAAAACAGTTCCTTGTGACAGATGAAACGGCAAAGGACTACGCCAGACTGGCGATACAGATCCTCTCAGACCCTCTGAGAGCTGTATTAGAACTGAGGCACATGAGGATGCGTCGCCTCGAATGGAAGTAAAGGGGTACCAATTTTCGTATGGAAGAAAGGAATGAGTCTGACTTCGTGGCAATTCCACGTTGGCTGTGGATTCAGATACTGGAATCGCTAAGAGCTGACACTCGGGGCCAAGAGGTTGCAACAGGGCTATCCACGTCCTCCCAGCCCATGGTCCACTCTGCAACCAATAGGAGGAAGGAGATGACCAAAAACCGTGTCTGAACCTTATGGAGTAGGCGCTTCCTCCTATACTGAGCAATCCAATATGTGTGAGAGATCACATACGCTCAAGCGTGAGATCCGGTCGAAACGATATTACATCATTCAATATAAGCTGAATAATCCCACCGCCAAGGCTCGCGAGATAGCTGAAAAATGCCGATCAAGCACCGGATACGTCAACAATGTCCTATCCAGACACGGGAAATCTGTGAGTCTGAAACGGGAGGGTTACACCCGTTCAAACGGACGCGTTAGTGGCCACGGCTTATCCTTCTATGAGGACCGGGTTCTCTCCTCTTGGTATGAGGATCTCCGGGCTCCCGTGCTGAATGCTCGAACTGGTATGAAGCAGATAGGTTTCAAGTCCAACGGAGATCCTTGCACTTGCCAGATTCATCGAGGAGGGCGCATCATAGTTTTTCCTCACTCATTAGAATGGAGAAACTGGCTTGCTGAAGAGTTGGTTCGCAAAGGTTGGGAAAAGGATAGAGCTGAACTGCTCGTCCAGAACCTGCACTACACGTTGAAGGTAGCTGAAGGTGGAGTGAGAGTTACTGAAGGATTTCTGCCCAAGGATCTGTTACTAAAGACCGATTGGGGCATGGTAGTTGTCAAAGACGATTCGCCAACCAAGAACACCTTAGAGCTTAAACTCAGCATACCAGATATGAAGAAGTTTCTAGGTCTGCCTGAGATTAGTCACCAGCTTCAGATACTTACTCAAGGAACTCTGACTTATAATCAGTCTTTGCGGGCCCTTATTCCGTTGCTGGTACGGTTGAACAATCAGCTCAACAGCAGAAAAGAGGGAGATGTGTAGTTGAGTGAACTACTCGGAGACATAATTCGACCTGGAACAACCCGCGGACTTGACTTCGTAACTCTTGATGAGCTAAGGAAGAGGACTGGCGTTAACCCAGATTCGGTTCTTAAGTTCGCCTTAAGCGAGATGCTCTGTAACGCTCTGGACAAAGATTCAACCGAGATCAATATTAACATACAAGTGGAGGGAGATTTCTATCGCCTAGAAGTTGGAGACAACGGCAGCAAGAAACTCTCTCTTAGAGAGATTGAACTGATACTTGACTTTGAAAACAAGGCATCATCCAAGCGAGGACTTCTCAGGGTTTCTCGGGGATACCTTGGAAACGCTTTGAAGTGTATCTTCGGCTATTCTTATGCACTCGCTGAATCGAAAGGGCTTATCCCTCCCGACATCATAGTAACGAGCGCCAACCATGAATACAGAATCACCCTAAGACCGGATAGAATAAAAGAGGTTATTGAGTCGGAAGTTGCGACCACAAAGAGAGACGATAACGGCGGTTTCACCACGTTCACTGTGAAAGTACCTATTGATGAACCCTCCGGCAATCCTTCCAACCACTCGGTGCTAAAAGACCTCGTCTTTGCGACAAGCATGGTTAATCCGGCACGGAGGATCTCATACAACATATTCGGTGTCGAAAAGGGGACGCTTAGCTCACCGCAAGAGGGGAAGTCCATTAGGCAAGAAACATCGATCCTATGGTACACACGGAAGCAGTTTCAATCTCTCTTCGAAGACTTTCTCAGAGCAAGACCTGAAACACAGCTGAAAGAATTCATCCCCCTCTTCAGAGGATTCACAGGCAAGAAAGCCATCAGGGAAATTCTGCAAAACCTCAACTCCAGCAATCATGATTGGCGGGGAAAAAATTCTATGCAGTTTTTCCCCGCCACACCCCTCAGAGACCTGCCGGATGCGACGGTGGATAAGTTATTCGATGTTATGAGGGGGAAGGCGAAGCCGATTGCCAAAAGAAGCATTCCATCGGTTTTGGGGGTCGTCGGAGAAGAGTCGTTCGAGAAGCTCTGCGAACAAAACGGATGGGAAGGCATGAGGTATGTTATGATGCCCAGTGTCAAAGTAGACTGCACTCAGCACTACCATGGTGATGGATCCTGTGATGATGAAGACCATGTTGAGTTTCCATATCTGATAGAGCTGGCGATTTTTGACAGGAAGAAGGAGGACCAAGAGGGCCTCAAGGTCTATCAGTGCGTCAACTTCATGGCTTCAATGGAAGACATCTTCTCCAGAATATACAACATCAACTACCATCTCGGTAGAGTAGGCATCAGCAAGGACATGCCCGTTACGGTTTTAGCTCATCTTGTGTGCCCAGTGCTGAAATGGTTGAACTACGGGAAGAGTGGGTTAGATGAGTAGACACAGTGACAGCATAGGTTCCCTTATGGAAAAGGCCTTCAACAAAGTCTTGCCAATCCCAAAGACCCCAAGGGTTTATCGTCCTCCACCGCCGCCAAGGCCCTTGTCATGGATCCCCCATGGTAGGCTTGGAGACCACGCCTATGAAGAGAGGCTTCAAGACTTTGCACTCGAAATAAGGGCGATAGACTCTCAGAGAACCAACCCCGTCAAGTATTCGTCAAGAGGATGGTGTTACCTTCTTGAGGGGCTTGGAAAAATCGACAAGGGAGAGTTTAACTCATGCCAGAAGGCAATCAATGATTGCCGAAAGATAGGGCTTCTGTCAATAGACTTCGTGAGGGAAGACCAAGATGAGACCAGACATTTCCAGGGGATCATTGAAGCTTCAGATCCAGCGGACTCACTCTTAAAAATAAAAGGCGATGTTTCAAGCATACTTAATAATCTGCCGTCATACACAACCGACTACTGGGTTGGCGAAGAATACTATGTGATGATGTGTGTAGAGAAAGGAGACCTTCTCAGCCTGTTCAAACCCATCTGCGACGAGTACCGAGTCCCTATAGTCTCCTCGAAGGGATGGGCTCCGATCCTATTAAGAGCTCATATTGCAGCCCTCTCCGAGAGGGCTGAAGATAACGGTTTAACGCCCGTGTTGCTCTTATTCTACGACCATGACCCAGCTGGCCTCAAGATTACGGACACGTTCAGAAAAAACCTTGAGGACTGTGAAGGAGGAACAGGCTGGAGTCCTTATGAGCTTGTAATTGAAAGGCTTGGGTTGAACTATAATGATATTGAAAAATATGGATTAACATGGATAGAGAGTCTCCAGACGAGTTCAGGGAAAGAATCACACGATTACGCCTACATCAACAAATATGGGAGAAGAAAGTGTGAGTCAAATGCGCTCTTCAAGAATGATGAAACGTTAAGAGCTGGAGAAGAAATCTGCCGGAATGCAATTGAGAAATACTACGGGAAAGATGCTAAAGACCGCTTCAGAAAGAAGGAGGAATCCACCAAGCAAAAGCTCAAACAAGTTTATGACGACCCTATTTGGAAGAACTTCTACGCAAGGATAGACGAGCTTGTAAATTCACTTGCTGTAAAGCCTAGAGAGGAAAAGCAACCAAGCATACCTGTTGCTGAAAAAGAGGTTGAAGTCATAATTGACAACAAATTTTACGGCAGATGCCCCAAATGTCATGCATCATTCAACTATGAAGCCTCTGACGTTGGTAGACTCGTAAGATGCAGATCCTGCAACCTTCCCATGAGACTGAAAGGTGGTTAGGTAGGCGACTGCAGAAAGGGATTATCTGGGCTCAGGTCTATTAGTAAGGCTCTAAAACAGTTTCACCTAGAATCTCCGACGCCTCCAGAAGACGGACATATTCATCTAATAGCCTACGCAATTCTTTCTACTTCATATCGATCTCATAAGGCCTATTGATTTAAGACTTGGTTACTCTAGCTCGGTCTTCCCTTTGCTCTGGGAGTCTCTCTGAGGAAGACGATAGGAACTCATCGAGGCTTTTGTTCTCGCTTAGAGCAAGCCACAATAGGCTACAGGCCTTCTTTGAGCATGATCAGAAAGACTGTACGGCTCTAGGTCTCAGAGGACACTACGCCCGCCAGATCATGGAGAAGATCATTGATCTTGTGGGCAGGACCGCGAATCCAGAGCTGGCCAAGAGGGCTCACGATCTTGTTTTGAGGGCCTCCAGCTTCTACGGAGGATCCCCTAGCTCTATAGTAGAACCGTGACTCCCTCTCTTTGATTTGATTCTTTTTGATTTTATTTGATTATTCAAAATTGTCTCTCAGGGGCTCTTCTGAAAAAAATTTTTTTCCAGCGGTAACGGTTTTGGTAACAGTCCGCCTAGAGGGTTTCAGTCGAACTATGCTAGGATCCTGACACTAGATGATCTCTTGCTTCCTGATTATGGCTTTGTAGAGTTTAACCTCTCGGCTGCCTATGATCTCCTATAAGATGAGGTCGCCGCCCTTGAGGCCTAGGGCTACTCTGACCTCCTTCGGTATGGCACATCTGTCTGACCGTTTACCGTAGACCTTGCTGGTCAACGTCTTGGTGGTGAGGTTTTCGCTTATCAGCATGGGCAGCCAATGATAGTACATGCCTCATGCTCTATGAAAACGTATAGCTCACCAGGCTGGGGCTTCTTCCTCTACAGGCGCGAAAAATCTCACTGGCTGTAGCGCCACTGAAATTTGGCGAGCAGGAGCATCACAGAAGAGAGTTTGCCCGATACGGCGGATATGGCATATCACCATCAGACAACCCGGCGGAAAGTCTTCTTGATCTAAACCATGTTCTCAGAGGCAATGATAACGATCCCCACCTGGCAATACTCAAGTCGACTGCTGAAGAACGGAAGAAGCTCTACATAGAGAGCCGGCTGAGGCCTGAGGTGCATCCGTTACTGCTTAGATATGAGTCTACACTGGAACGCCAGTTCTACAGATCCCTTATAATGCTGACAAAGATCAAGGAGGCACAAAGCCAGGGCATTGGCTTCGTTTCGCAAGAAAGTGAAACAGCCAATTCCAGCTAGCTCTGAATACAGCCTTTCAGAGTCCCCCTTTGAACGCCTTGTCAAGGACAGAAGGGAGCAGAACTTCGATCTCCAACACAGTCTTAGCCTGCAGCCCTTTCAACTCACCAATCTTGCCGTCCAGATTGTCAAGATACGCTACGATACGCCTCTGTTCGGGTAAGGGTAAGCTTGAGGGGAAAGGAATATCCATGACAACTTGCTGAGAAATCTTCTTCATAGTAGGACTTGTACCCTTTGCCCTATTCTTGACGTAATCACGGACTAATCTACAGCCTAGCCATTTATGCACAAAACGTTTGTCGGCTTTGGATTCATCAACATTCAAGCGCATCATAAGATCCGGGTAAATGCATGGTGATGGTGAACCGCTGTAGATGGCTGCGTGACCCACTAATTCTGGAGTATTACTTCTAGTGATTAAGAGATCACCTGGTTTCAACCAATAGTGGGCATTCTTCGAGATTGGCTCAGACGTTCTTTTGAATTCCGTCTCTCTGTAATGAAACCCTGTTACAGCACCAAGGGATAGCACAGGAACGCCTTGAGGCATATTGTCGCACCGGGCTGACCAGCCATTCCTTGGCTTGTCATACAACACGTCAGCTAAGCGACCACTAATTGGAGTCCTGTTTAGTACCTGCGTAGTCTCTGTAAAAGTGAGTATTTCTGTTGCTTCAGATATTTTCCGTCTCAGTCTGTGCGCCTCATCGATTTTGGCAGCTAGCTCCTCGATCTTCGCCACAATCCGGCGCTGCTCCTTTAGTGCAAGAACAAGAGAGTGAAGGAGAAAGAGATGGATGAACTTACACATCTTATTCTCGCAAGAGGATTCGAAAATGAATTCTTTTCTCTCAATCGAAACGTGGCTGAAACCTGAGAATACAACCTCAAGATGTTTTGGTGATTGAGTGGCTGAAGATTACCTGGATGATTATTGGAAATGGGAGAAACTAGCGTATGAGCAGAGATACGGAAAGGGAAGCTGGGACACAGGCAAGAGTGAAGAGAGACACATACCTGCTGGATTGATTCCGTACGAACTTGACATCAGAAAGTATTGGGACGAAGAGAAAGCAGTTGGAATTCTGGAAAGAGATGGAAAGTTCATTGGAGTAGCTTGCCTAGTTGCTAAAGAAGTCACTAACAAGGAAAGCTACGTTAGACGGTTTGGATTGAGCTTTGAGAAGGATGTTCAATGGCATGCTGTATCGAGTCTGCTTGACCACTTGACAAGAAACCCCATGTTCAAAGCCGTCTTGATAACCACAAGCAAGATTCCATTCAGACTTGAACCTGACGTCCCAGAAGAATTACAGGGAAGACTGAGCTGGGCTGAGAGAAACTTCAACTTCCACAAAGACAAAGCAAACTCAATCAAGCTCAACATAGAACAACAACAGCAATCAGGAACAATAGGTGGACCGATTCCGAGGTATCTTCCCAAGCAGATGAAAGAGGAAGAGCAGCATGCTAGAGCTTTTGAAGACACTATCTCGGGCATAGAATCTAGAATGAGTGAGCATCTGAAGAACTACTTCCTGATTAAAGAGAACCTGTTTGCCGCTGCATTGTTTTTCTATATCTACACAAGCATTCATGATGATGTTGAAGTTTGCTTGAATGAAATCGAAGCTAGAAAGTATAGCGCTAAGATGGAGATTCTCAAGACATACTTTGTTCGTTGTGAAGATGTAAGAGATCCTGAGATAGTTTTCAACCCTGAGTTTTTTCCTTTAGGGGATGAAATCCGACCCTACTATTGTCTGGCGCTAGCGCAAGATGTTGCAAGCTTCACTTCTGACAAAGATGTGGCCATAGCATGAGTGTACTTTCCTTTAGATGTCTTAACAGGACATGCAATTATCTTCGGCAAGACTCGAACCGGAAAAAGTTTCATGTCATTGCTTCTAATACAAGAGGCTCTAGCGAATGGAATCAGGGTAAGAGTGTTTGATCCGCATGGAACTCTTGCTGACAGATTAGCAAAGCATGAATTACTAGACGTAGTCTTCACTCAGGGAAAGGCAGACATCACAAGTCAGTTAGAAGACGTCTATGAAGAAGCATCAGCATGGAAAGAGACGAACGAACTTGGACTGCAGCAACCAGTTTTATCTTTAGCCCATATTTTTATCCAGAACCATTCTTCATCAGACACAGAAAGCTCTCCATCACTTGAGAGAAGCCAAATCTTATTAGTGTCCACTAGGAATACTAAATTCAAGAGAGTTGAAGTATATCGAACCAGGTAAGATACCCCGACCAGGGAGGTATGCTTACAGAAAAACAGAGGGCTCAATAGAGAAGATAAACTGTAAGTATAATCCTACGAGCGATGTTTTAGTTGTAGAGCGTGAAGGTGGAGAAATAAGAGAGGTTTCCTGCGAATTCATATCAAGAGTTAATGGATTCTGCTCTCAGACTAATAGTGAATGCTTCTATTACGAGAACCTGCCTAAGAAGAGAGAGGAAAAGAAAAAGGACTACGACAGGCTAGGTCGAGAATGGATACGGTACATGGAAGATAAGCTAGGCAAAGGCGAGGAATGCAATAAGAAATGGTATGCCATGACTCCAGAAGCAAGATTGAACTTCAAAAAACAATTCATAAAGGAAATGGAAAGCAAAGGCTGGACAAGTAAAGACGTTTGCCTTTTCAGGGAAATGCTAAACTTTTGGGGCTGATGACTCAACACCCCCCGCAAGGTATTGGGTTGCGTGTTCCTACAGTTCACTCCTCTTGTTCTTCCAGGACTTTTGCTCCTATTTGATTCAACGTTTCTTTTATCTTGAGATCTAACGTATCTCTGCTAATACCTTGTTCAGAATGCGCATCGATGTTGACCTCTAATGATATACTAGCTCCCTCTTGAGTGAGCGGCATGAAAACACCGCGCATCAAGTCTGAAAGCTTGTCCCACGGAACACTTGCCTTCAATATTATCCGTCGTATACTCTCCTTTCCCGGAACAGGCTTGATCCCTGGAGCTTCTGTCGGCGGCTTCACTTCTATGCTTATCGGTATTCCCGCTTCTTGCTTCATTTTCTGAGCTACTTCTTTCTTCAGTATGAGGGTCTCTTCCATTATCTCAGTTGAAGAAACCATCTCGCTGTACCGAATCTTATCATCAATCAAAACCCCGAACACTCCACTTTGAACCCCTTGAATCACGGCATTTCTAAGTACATGCTCACCCTCAAGCAGCGGAAGTTCAGGGAACTTCAGAAAAGATTCCCACACCTCAGCGATAGTTTTGCGCTCGTCATCTTTTGAGAATGTCTTTTCAAAGAGAACTTTGGGAGCCATTTTGTCAAGCAGTATTTCTTGATCCTTGAGGTAATCCTTAGCTCTCCTAGCCATGCTGAGTCTTTCACCTACAGTAGGTATGCCCAAGTCAAATGTTGCGATTCCATCTCTTGAAGCCTTGGCCACATGTCGATAGACTGAGAGTAGCCTCATAACCAAAGCAGAATCGGCGTCTTTCAGTTTATGTTCAACGCGCCCTCTATCCTCTTCTATCAGTCTTTTCATGGTTTCCTTGTCTGCCTTTATTGTATCAAGAGCGAGAAAACGACGAACAGATCTTTTGAAGCCTTCATACTCATTCGGGTCTGTTATTAGAAACAGTAAGGCGTTCTTGTAAGTTCTAAACCCAGTCGAATACTTGTTGATAACGTCCGCAATGAATTTCTCCGTGTCAGCGTTCCCTTTGGTGAAGTTCTGTGAAAGAACTATGAGTTTCAGCTTCTTGTTGTCCGGGATGTCGCTGTTCGATTTGGGCCAGATGAAAACGTCAAAATCAGTGCCGCCGATTTTCTCAATTCTCTTTCTGACTTCCTCTTCAATGTTCTCATCCTTGATTGCTTCTTCCTTATCGATTATCACTCGATTGAGACCGACCACATTGCTGAAGTAATAGAAACTCTTTTCAAAATGTAGGAACCAAAGTTCATCCTCAAGCTTTCTTAGAGCATCACTGACAATAGCTGGAGGAATGCCATCGCGTAACAATGCAAGCCTGAGTCTCTGAGCAGTTACTCCTTTCCTTTCTCCACCACTGAATGAGTAGAAGAATATCGAGGTTGCGAGACCAGTTGCCACCTTGAATTTTGAATACTCTGTTCCCATCATGCTGTCTATTTTTGGTGCTTTGGCTGCTGAACCGCCGATATCAGATGCGATAACACTTTCAAACTCGTTTCCAATGTGCTTAACAAACTCTCTCCTTATCGATGAGTTTGCGAGGTTTATGTGTGCTGGCTGTATAAGAGGAGCATGATGCTCTTTGTTGAATAAGTCTGCGATGACTTCCGCTAGAAGTCTGAGAGCTCCTCTAGTTCTTTGAAAGGTAGGGATAGTTGCCCATCTTTCGAAAAGAATGTCTATGGTCTCTGGATGGAACGGGTATGCCCTTACCATTCTCTCCTTGTATGCTATCTCTTTGCACTCAGGCAGAATGTCTTGACCAAGCTTTTGATACAGGTTGAAATATTCTTCTGCAATCGCCCTATGCTCTTTAACATCACCGAGGTCTTCAAATAGCCTCTTTCTAATGATTTCGTAAATTTCCTCGCCTTCGACCGGCGTATAGATTTTCTCAACTCTTCCGAAGATTTTCTGAAGTTCTGACAAGATCCTCTCGGATTTTTCTGCCTCTTCGAATCCCTCTGAAACACTTGAGGGAAGGGTTGCTATTAACGCACAATTGTCACTGATTGCAACAGCCTCTGTAAGTGACTTGAGAAAAGCTAAGACTTGGCCTTTTAACGTGCCTTCTTCAACTGTCACGCCCATTGTCCTTACGATGTATTGCAGAAGCTCGTCAACCAGAATCAAAACTGGCTGGTTCTTGGATAGAAGTTCTGATATTAGCTCTTTTCCAGGAGCTACTCTCTTCTTATCATATTCTTCCATGACCTGGTAAGATTTTAGCTGGTAAGCTATCTCTCCCCATAGGGTTCTGCCTTTTAGCGGGTCAGCATACTCACCTACAAAAACGACTACCTTTGTCTCTGGGATATTAGCGATTTTGTTTTGCTTCAAGATCTTCTTAATTGTATCAGAGTCTGCAATCTTGTCGCCGTTTTTGAAGGCATGATAGAGTGCAAGCAAAGCATGAGTCTTCCCTCCACCAAAAGGTGTTTGAATTTGAATGACTGTATCGCCTTTTCCCTTCCCAGACAGCTTGGATAGAACTGAACCGATAAGGTTAGTCAGTCCAGTAGTGAAGTACGTTTTTTTGAAAAAAGTAATCGGATCAAGATAATCTGTGGGACCTCTATTTTGGAACACATCTCCCAGACTGGCGGCAAAAACTGCCTCTTCCAATCTTCCCTCTCTGATGTCTCTGTGTGGGACTGCTACTTGCCACCAAGGCTTCATGTTCATTTAACCACTCTCTGCAAAATCAAGTAAGGTTTTGCTGCCTCTCGATGTCTCCTTAATATATGTCTCTTTGCCATAAAGAAATCCTTGCAACAACTGCTTTTCCTTGTCTCCCTGAGGAAGGACCTCCGATATTGCTTGAGCAGTTTGCCAGAAGACCTCATTTCCGCCATATCCGGTCTCGTTCAGAATTGTTTTGATCCTTTCTTTCTCTCCGCGTTCCCATAATACCACAACGTGATGAAGAACGTCTATCATAGATGCGTATCTAATTTTTTTGAGAAAGGTCGCATCTTTCGCTCTCTCCTTCGGATCGAGAACTCTCACGAACTCTTTTTCTTTTCTAACCAGGCTACCACCATCCCATAATTGAGTAAGCTCAACACCAATTGCTTGAGAGAGCTTTCTTGCATCATCAAAATGAACTTTCATGCTATTGAAAAACTTCCGCCATATATAGTAGAACTTGGTCTCTTTGTCGGCGTTTCCAATTGTTTCTGAGGCAAACTCGCAAACAATTTTTCTTGAATGCTCCAGTAATTCTCTCACAGTAACCTCTTCACCTGAGAGTTTCTCAACCTTTGAGTATTTGCCGAAAACTTCCACAGCAGGACCTATAGCACTGATGAAGAAATCTGCCCCCCGAATGCCTTGGGTCCAAAACTTGTTAAGCTTCTCTTTGATCCTCTGCTCAACCTCATTTCTTATCTCATTGAAATAGGTAACCTCCTCCTTCGTCCTTTTCCGGCAAACCATGTATATTGAGGAGGCTAGCGAAGCGCTTTCGTGAGCTCTTAGCCTTCCAGTCCTTTCAGTTTTGATTGGCCACGAGGCCGACAGCACAAGACCCGATTTGAGTATACTATTTATGACCGCTTCCCATGCTTCAGTCGTTTTGTGAGCGAAAACGATAACGCCGATTCCATCCGGCTTGAGGACTCTATGAATCTCCTTGAATGATTGGGTAAGCATGTCTTCGAAAAATTGCCTAGCTGTTTGTTCATTATTGTCATGTCTTATTGGATTAAGAATGATCTCCTGTGATTTTGGCGTTAGAGGTGTTGAGAAAAGGTCTGGATAAAGATTACCAATACTTCTTTTCAGCCAAACATAGAAAAAATCAGAAAGATCTGAATAAGGAACGTTATCATAATATGGGGGATCGGTAACTATGGCATCGAAGAAATTATCCTCAAAGGGTAAACGTATAGCGGTACCAGAAACAACCTGAGCAGCCTTTCCAGAAACTTTTGAACAGTTATCTATGACTCTTAGCTGAAAATCCCACAGACTCTCCCATCCACCAGTTGAGCCACTAAACGGATTAATCTCCACGTAATCCCATATCATCGGAATCGCAGACCTATTGAAGGTCTGAGTTGTAGACTCCCGGCCAGCAGCCCAGATTACAATTGTTGAGTTCTTGTTTGCAGCCCAGTCAACGCCAAGTCCGAGGTAAGTTGCTATTGCTTTTGCATATTCCTTATCATAACCTTCCTTTAGCA
>Ga0172364_10002335_pt1 | contig 15042 bp, 12 predicted proteins | sample LakKivSesite10cm_FD_114545 | JGI IMG/M metagenome (GOLD analysis project Ga0172364, IMG submission 114545) | Sediment microbial communities from Lake Kivu, Rwanda - Sediment site 10cm | ecosystem: Environmental > Aquatic > Freshwater > Lake > Sediment | place: Rwanda: Western Province, Lake... | reverse complement strand
GTTGCCCGCCGCGCCTCCCAATGCCAGCCCGGCCATGAAGGCCGTCACGATCAGGCTGACCTGCGCGTAGACCGTGCCGTGCAGCACCTGGAAAGCGAAGAGGATGACGACCTCCAGCATCATCTCCGCCAGGCCGATACCGGCGATGGCGAACGGGACGGCCAATCCTGCGGGGGCCTCAGGACGAAGCCCGCGCCGCCAGCGCACCAGGAGCACGACCAGCAAGAGCGGCACGGTCACCCACCACAGGTTGACCAGGCTGGCGTTCTCGAAGGCCCTCCGCAGGATGGGACCCCGTCCTGAGCCTGGGGCAGGATAGAAGCGCGAGAGCCACAGCACCAGGTCGTAGTAGTAGCATACGGGTGCCAGGTCCCGGTTGAGCCGCACTCCTGCCATTGCCGCCAGTTCCGCCTGCACCTGTACGAAACGGTCAGTAGTAAAGACGTACTCGATATAGGCCGGCGTCACCCAGCGGGTCTCGACGCCGCGCTCCTCCAGCCGTCTCGCCAGCACGGCCGGGTCGGTCTCCAGTGGCCGGTCGGAGGCGAGGAAGAAGATGTGCTCGCCAGGGAGTGCCACTACTTCTGGAAAGGCTGTTCGCAGCGTGTGATAGACGCTGCCGTTCAGCCGCGCCAATTCCGGGCTCCAGTAGTTCTCTGCCGATGGCAACCCCAGCGCGAAGATGCCGCCGGGGTTGAGAATCGCGCGTACTTCGGCGAAGAACTCGCGCGTGTAGAAGCGGTTGAGTGCGCCGGTGGCAGGCTCGGGCAGGTCGAGGATGACGACGTCGAAGGTGCGTTGCGTCTCTTTGACGTACAACCTGCCATCAGTAAGCACCAGCGTAACGCGGGGGTCTTTCAGAACCGCAGCATCCTCCGGCGGGAGGTGAACCTGGGCCGCCTCGATCAGCAGTGGATCGAGTTCGACGTAGGTCACGCGGCTCGTGGGATGTTTAAGGACTTCGCGCACGTCCCCGGCCACACCCCCGCCGACGAGGAGAACATCTCGCGGGTCGGGATGCGCCAGGAGCGGGAAGTGGGCCACTTCCTCGGGGAATACCCCTTGTGTCTCGAAGGCCAGCAGGCCATTCTCGAAGAAGGCGCGCTGCCCATCGCGCGCCTGCACAGTGAGACGGCCGTAAGGGGAATCGGCAGCGAAGGCCAGGTCGGACCATTGCCAGCGGAGGGTGACGGCGTGCAGTGCGCGCCCCAGGGGGAAAGAGGCGAGAAGCAGGAGGCAGGAGGCAAGGAGCAGGAGGATGGCGAATGGCGAATGGCGAATGGCGAATGGCGAATGGTGATTTGCTGATTTGCCGATTTGCCGATTTGCTGATTTGCCGATTTGCACTTTGCTGCCTGCGACGGCCAGGTTGAGAGCGCTGACGCTGAGCGCCGTCTGGAAGGGGTCGAGCCAGCGGACGAAGACGAAGCTGAAGAGCGCTCCGCCAGCGACGGCACCGGCGCTCTCCCACACGTAGGCCCGGCCTGCCGTGCCACCCTGCTCGACCGTCAGGCGCGCGCCGAGTGTGAAGAGGAAGCCCACCAGCAGGCACAGCGGGGCCAGGATGACCACGACCGCGCCGACCATCGGCCCGAGCTCGACGAAGGCTCCCGGCGCGACCCCCAGGAGTGTCCGCACGCCACGCACGAGCGCGATCTGTGCTGGAAGCAGCCCCGCCGCCAGCACGAGCCCCGCCGCAAAAGTCCTCCCTCTTCTTTCCGCCCACGGGAGAGGCTCAGACGGAACACGCAACACGCGACACGCAACACGCCCCTTTGCCTGCCGGTTCGTCCCACGCCCAATCAGCCGTGCCACCCCCCACGCACCGGCCGCCACCCACGCCAGCCAGGCCGCCAGCACGAGCCCGAACAGCAGCTCGTTGCCGTAGAACGTGGCGACCAGTTCGCGCATCAAGAGCACCTGCGCGACCGTCGAAGTGAAGCCAATGGTAGCTAGAGCAATTCTCATCGCTGTACCCCTGAAACTCTGCCAGAGCGGGAAATGGGGTTGCTCAGATAGCCTAAAGCAAGTATAATATACGTAAGATGGACTCAGTCAAGGCAAAGCGCAGCGCCGTATTAGACACTTCGTTCTATGTGCATTGTTTCTTCGCTGATCTCGTGCCTTATCTATTCGATGACTACGAGGTCTACGTCAGCGAAGGTGTTATCGCTGAGGCAACGCCAGTCCTGCCAGACTGTCCATCGGTTGTCCTACCCAACGTCAAGATGTTTCGCTTGCTTCAGCAGTTGGGGGCAATCAAGCGGCAGCAACCGACTGAGGTTCCCGCATTGCCTTACGGTCAGGGCGAGAGCGAGGCGGTTGCACTGGCGCTTGAGCAACGGTATGTGCTGCTGATTGACGATTATGAGCCATTAAAATACGCCCGCACATTGGGGATCACTACCGTCACGACGGCAGATTTCGTCGCTTCCTTAAACCAGAAAGGTATGATCACACGCGGGATGGCATTGGGTTGGCTCAGGCGACTGCGCAACGAGTTGCGTGGTGAACTGATTGACGCAGCACAACAACGACTGGTATTTGTGTGATAGAGCAATGACAATCTTGGATGAGCCTACTGAATGGACGGCTGCGCAAGCAGCCCACTGGCAATGCCTTGACGCTATCGCGGCGTGGAATCTCTTGCTCTCTCCCCTTGGGAGTATATTGCGGGCTGCCAGACTCTATATAGAGGGTGGATACAGCCTGGGGGCCGCCGCGGGTACAACCGGAGTACACAAGATGGCACTGATGGCAGCCCTGCACCTCCGTGTTGATTCCGGGCCATTGAGCGAGGCTGACTGCTCTGCTATTGCCCGCGCTTATGCTCAGGCCCAGAGCGAACTGGCAGGCAGTACCTCTCCGGCAGCCGAAACAGATCGAGTGACTGAACACGAACTACAATCCGTGATGGCATTGGTGAGAGAGACTATGACCCCAGGGGGGCCTCGCCCGACACGGGCTGAATTTCTTGATGCGGTGCGCCGTCGAATAATAACTGTATAGGCTGCACCACCAACAGCAGCACAGAATAACTTTCGCCAAGTTCATATTTCCCCAACAGCGATTACGTAAAGCGCTGCTTCTTCCTTGCCGTCCAGCCCCAGTAGATTGTTGAGTTCATCGTCGTTAAACGCGCCGACGGCGCACGCTCCCAGCCCCAGCGCCGTCGCCGCCAGGTAGAGGTTCTGCCCGACGTGCCCGGCCTCCAGCATCACGTAGCGATAGGTCCGCTCGTGGTAGCGCCAGCGCGTGCGCTGGAAGATCGCCGAGAGGACGAAGCAGACCCCGGCCTGGCCGAGGAAGGACTGCCCCAGCCCGGCCCGTGTCACGGCGGCGCGCAAGTCCCCCACCGAAACCCGCTCCAGCCCATGTTCCCGGGCGGCGTAATGGTAGATTCCCGCCTCGAGTCCCGCGACGTTGTTTACTACCGCGTACAGTTCGAGCGGATAGAGCGCCCCGGCCGAGGGAGCGGCGCGGAAACCCCGGCGGGGTTCGGTGATGCCCTGCGCCGCGTGCAAGAGGCGTGAAAGCTCGTCCAGCGACAGCGCTACGGCGGAATAGTCGCGCACCGAGCGGCGTGCCTCGACCGCCTCCGCCAGGCCCAGCCCCCATGTGCCGTGGGGGTCGGGGAGCGTGACCCGTTCTGCCTCGGCATAGGTCTTGGCGCGCGCCGGTTGCCCGCCCCAGTCGAACAACGCACCCAAAGTCTGTGCATAGCCGGGCTTGCTCCACTGGTGGTAGAGCGCGCCGGCATCTGTGGATTCGTAAGGCAGGTCCGCTGCCGGCCGGCGGGGGAGCAGCCATCCCAGGACGAAGCCCCCAGCGCCCGCCAGTACGGAGGCAATGAATGTGCGCCGGCCCGTTCGCGGCGCCTGCGCCGGCAAGGAGGCTGCCGGTCGCTCCTGGCGCTCCGGCCGTCCCAGCCAGCGACTGAGGTAAGCCATGACCCGCCCCCGGTTGAAGGCCAGGTGCACGACGACGAGCGCGGCACAGACGTACCCGGCCTGGACGTGGAGAACAAACTGGTGCAGGCCAAGGACGTCCATCACCAGCCCGCTGATCGTCACGTAGAGGCCGCTCAAGAACATGGCGGCGATGATTGCGTAATCCAGGGCTTTCCGTCTCATATCCGTTCCTGTTTTCTGGAAATTATACCCCAGATTGCCACTTTGAGCACAGTGCGACCCCCAGTTTCTAACTCCGCACCTCTTATTAGAAGCGGAAGCCCAATAGATTCCAGTAGTTCAACCACCATAGCCACCATCCTTTCCGCCTTGGCTGGCGCTGCTCCCCCAAAGAGTAAGATGCCCACAGAGATCAAGACAACCAGGAAAACTCGCTCTGTGGCGGTAAAGCGCCGAAATCTCCTCGACATTGTCCTCATCCTGTCGGAGAGCCTGACCACCGCGCCCCTAGGCAGTCGGCCAGGCCGATGATCTCCAGCCTGCACCTCCTCCGACCATTCTTCAGGCCACCATCAGTGGCTGCCCCTGTACTTGCCGGTTTCGACGATATGTCCACCCCCATGCCCCAATCCAGACTAGCGCCGCTACTACGACCCCTGCCAGCCCGACTTCTATGCCATACGATGTCCCCACAAACCATTCTGGACCTTGCTGCCGGGTGACCGCACCAAATAAGCCCTGATGAGGGCCACCCGTCAGATTCAGCAGATCATAAGCCAGATCCCACGTGAAGTGAATGCCAATTGGCAGCCACAATGAGCCAGCGCGCAGGTAGGCATAGCCTAGCACGATCCCGGGAAGACATAGCAGCACGGTGAAAGGCAGCCAGTGGGTTTCCTGGGCTCCGCTCACCATCAGATGTACCGCAGCAAACGGAATCGCCATCACGATCAACCCAATCCATTTTCTCCAGGCCTTATTCAACCCGGTCAGCAAGTAGCCACGAAACATCGCCTCTTCTCCCACGCCTGCATCCAGATTACTGAGCAAAGACAGCCACAGACTGCGCAACCAGGCATCGAGTGGCTCCGTCCGCCAGCTCCACCTTTCCACTACCAGCCACCCGTTCGCCACCTCGATCACAAATTGGATTCGACCTCTCGCGTTTTCATCTCTTTTCTCCCTACTCAGACCCGAACCGCCAGATGGCCAGGCCGAAGAACGCTGCCGCGTAGGCCAGCAACAGCCCGGCCGGGAGCAAGACCGTGCTCAGCCCCAGGCCACGCAGCACCAGGTTCTGGAAGCCCTCCATCGCCCAGGCCGTCGGCAGCGCGTGCCCGACGCTGGCAAACGTGCTGCCCGCGATCTCCAGCGGGAACCAGGCCCCTCCCAGCGCCGAAAAGGCGAACATGGCGATACAGGAACTGGCCGAGGGCGATGAGCAGCACCTCCTGGAGGAAAACGACGGTAAACATGGCCAGCATGTGCCCGGCGATCACGGTGGCAGGGCCGACAGGCGTCGTGAGCAGCCGCTGTAACGTCTTAGACTTGCACTCCAGCACCAGCACCATCGCCGACGTGATGAGGCTAAACACGGCGAACTGCACGATCATCCCCGGCGAGGACTGGACAAATCTATTCGCCGATCTGCACGACCTCACCCGACCCACTCACAGCCTGGCGTACGACGGGGTTGCCGACGTAGCGCACTGACCCGCTGCCGCTGACGGTGGCCTCCAACCGGTCGCGCGCCTGGATGGTGGCCGAACCGCTGCCGCTGACATGCGCCGTCGCCTCGGCGCTGGCCAGGTCCTTGCCGCTGTAACTGCCGGAACCACTGAGGGTAACGTCCTGCGTCTCAACCTCCCCACCGGCGATGTCCAGTGACCCGGAGCCGCTGACCACCACGTCCAGCGTATTGGCTCTCAGCCCTCCCAACTGCACGTCGCCAGAGCCGCTCAAGTCCACGAAGAACTGCTCGGATTCCAGGGCCGAGGCCTCGACGTGCCCGCTGCCGCTCATTGCGATCGTGTCCAGTTCCTTCACCGCCAGGTAAAAGTTCACCGGGTGCGTGGGCCACACGTCGGCGTGATTCTGCCTGATTTCCAGCACCCCATCGCTCACCCCAACCTCGAAGTATGGGAGCAGATTGTCTTCGGCCTCAATGCGCAGCCCTTCCTGGTCGCCCGCCTCGACGTAGAGGTTGCCGGTGCTGGCAAAGGCGACACTGGTGAAACCGCTCACCTCGCGCTCTTGAGTGGCCACATGGCCCGAGCCGCGCACCGGGGACCACTCGCCCACGATCGAACAGCCCAGGCCAGCGGTTGCCACGGCCAGCGCGAGCAGTATGAAAAGACCTCGATGGTTCATATGACCGAAACCATGGCATAACACACCGCGCCCTGCAACAGCACCTGGGTAACCAGAATGCCCGGCAGGTTGCCGAGCAGCTTGGACAGCACAAAGGCACTGCGCGAGACCGGCTTACTCAGAATCCAGGCTGCGGTGCCCGATCGCCTTTCGCCGATGATCTCATCTTGCGCCAGAACGACAATGCCGAGCGTCAAGCTTATGCCCGCGATCTGGAAGAATTTGCTCAATGGGATTGTCGTTCTGTCCGCCAGCAGACTGGCCATGTGCGGGTCGGCGTCCGACCAAGACGTGGGGTCGGACGTTATCAGTATGACCCCCAACGTGAGGCCGTTGAGAATCACCAGCCAGATGAGGCTCTGAAGCAGCCAGGTGCGCGTGCCCCACCAGTCACGGTTCTCTTTGCGCGTCAGATTAGACAAACCCGCACGCCAGCCCCGTTCGTTCACCATCTGAAACATGCTATTGCTTGCCATGGTTGCCTCCTTCGGTCAGTCCTAAAGAGACCTCTTCCAGGTCCGCTTTTTTGCGTCCGAATTCGGTCACGGTCACAGCGCCATCCGATTGGACGAGCCGCAGCAATTGTGCTTCCGCCGCCACTTCATCCGCCACGGCGACTTGCCAGGTCGTATGACCATTGGCCGGCATCGCCTGGATGGACTTGATCCACGGCTGGCTGGAGATGGATTGCTGCACTCTGGCCGAGTCCCTTTTGAGGACCAGCGTGTAAATCGGCGATTTGAGCGCCTGTGTCCCTTTGTAGGACTTGCTCAATCCTCGCGTCTCGATAACAAGCGAAGTTGATTCGTTCATCTGAATATCTCTTTTTGAGAGAGTATTGTTTTTCACAGCGGACTTCTTGTTATTCTTGCTGATTCTGGTTCCATCTTACCAGTAAACCAGGTTAGTTGTCATCTATCGGAAGATAGAATCGGGGGTTTATCTTCGCAGCACCGGGAAGGCAAACAGACAGCCGTCAGCACCCTAAAGTGGGACTGGCGGCCAGGGGTGAATTTCGTGCTAAAGCAGGTTCGATTTTCGATCCTGTGACACCCACACCAGGCTGATCAGGAATCCCGCGAACACGAGGGCCGCGCTGCTGAGGAACGGATAGTCCACGTTGACGTCGAGCATGTAGCCTGACCAGATCGGTCCCACGATCTGGCCGAGGCTCATGAAGGCGTTGTTCAGCCCCATGGCCGTACCGTGGCCGACGGTAACCTGCTTGGAAGTCAGCGCGGCCACGGCAGGGCGCAAGAGCGTCTTGGACAGTTCAAAGAAGCCCGTCGTGATCAGAAGCGCAGCGTACGAGTTTGCCAGCACCAGCGAGACGAACCCGATCGCGCTTGCCAGCAAGCAGGCTTTGATCAGGCTGGCTTCCCCCCAGCGCCTGGTGAGCGGCCCCGTCAGGCCCGCTTGCGCGAGCGTCGCCACGATCCCGATGGCGGTCAGGAGCACGCCGACCTGCTGCGGCCCATAATTGAACTTTTTCAGCGCAAACATGCCAAAGATGCCCTGGAACCCCGTCAGCCCAAAGCCGAGCAGGAACGCCATGAGCAGCAAGACGCCGGCGGGGCTCCAGACAATTCGCCGCACGGTGCGCCACATCTGGCCAATCGGCAAGGAGGTGCGCGCCTGGCCTGCTGACGGCTGCCGGGCCTCCCTGGAGAGCGATTCAGGGACCAGGAATAGCAGCAGCGTCGCGACGAGTGACAGTCCCGCGCCGATGAAGAATGGCCTGGAAATCGAATCGCCCGCCAGCCAGCCACCCACGCCCGGCCCGATGATGAGGCCCAGCCAGGCTGCCGCTGACACGATCCCGATCCCACCGCCGCGATCTTGTTCGGCGGTGCTGTCGCTGATGTAGGCCATCGCTGCAGGGAACGTCGCCGAGGACAGAATCCCCGAAAGCGCCCGAGCGACGTACAGCATCCACAACTGCGTGGAAAGCCCGAACAGCAGCAACGTCAGGCTGCTGCCGGCCATGCCGGTGACCAGCACGGGCCGGCGGCCAATGCGATCGGACACGCTTCCCCAGACCGGCGAAAAGAGCAGTTGCGTCAGCGCAGCCGTAGCGATGAGAAAACCGAGGTCGTCTCCGCTCGCGCCCATGCGTTCGACGTAGAACGGAAAGATGGGGACCACCATGCCAAAGCCGAGCATGGCGACGATCATGGCAAAGGACAGGATGGCGATGTTTTTCCTGTTTGTGGTCATCGCAGCACCTCGACGGTTCAGGTCACGCCAGATGCACTTCTCCTGCCGTGCCATCCACTGTGATCGTCTGGCCGCTGTGGATGCGCCTGGTGGCCACGCCCGTCCCCAACACCGCCGGGATGCCATACTCACGCGCCACGATGGAGCCGTGGCTGAGCGTCCCGCCGACGTCGGTGACCACTCCAGACGCCATGGCGAACAGCGGCGTCCAGGCCGGCGTGGTGAGAACCGCGACCAGGACGTCCCCCGGCTGCATCTGCCCAAAATCCTCCGGGCCACGCAACACGCGGGCAGTGGCCGTCACACGGCCAGGGCTGCATCCGAGGCCCTTGAGTGTATCGCTGGCCTGCTCATCTGCCCCTACGGGCAGCCACCCCTCCATGCTGATCCCCATGTACTTTTTCGACAGAGGCAAGAGCGGTGGGGGCACGACGCGCTTCCTGGCCTGCCATTCGGCCTTGCGCTGCCGTACCGCAGCGACCATCGAGCCGGGCGCCTGGCCCCGGTCGAGCGTTGCTGCGGCTGTCTCGGCCTCTTCCGCGCGCAACCAGAAGATGTCGTCAGGCTGCTCAATGGCTCCGGCCTCGGCCAGCCGGCCCCCTAACTCGCGCAGCAGCCGCCGCAGCAGCGGGTAGCCCAGGCCGATATCGGCGATGCCGTCCTCGCGCTGCGGGCCCAGCCTCTGCGCCCAACCGAGTAACTTACGGAAGACCTTCCGTTTCAGCCCTCCGGTGCGGCCTTCCACGGCAGCCACGGCGGCCTCGCGCCGCCCGGCCAACCCCTGCTGGCGCTCGTAGGGGTCAGTCCCTTGCCCGCGCACGTACATCTTGAGCGCCTCGAGGACTGCGGTGGGGTCGTCCGCCGCCAACGGCTTGGCAAAGTCCAGGTCGTAGATCGAGTGCCCGTATTGATCCAGGTGGGCGCGGAAGCGGCGCTGCCACTCGCGCCAGCAATCGGTGTCCACACCTGGCGGGGCCTGCTCCCCTGTCCAGCCGGTGATGAGTCGCGGGGTTGGACTATCTGCCAGGTACGTCGCCAGTGCGGGGTGCTCCCGGCACCACCCGGCCAGGTCAAACAACGCTTTTTCTGCCAGGATGGGGGCGCTGTCGAACCCCAACAGATAGGTAGGAGCGGGTGGATCGCCTTCCCGGCGCACCATCTTGTCGTAGAAGGCAGTGAAGAGCGTCTCGCTCCCGGCGGCAGCCCCCAGCGGGCCCGTTTGCAGGGTGGCGACGAGATAGGCTGCCGCGTCCAATATCTCGCGGGCGCCGGCCAGGCACTCGGCAGCCGCAAGGGCCTGCGGCGGCTTTTGCTGCCAGCGCGCCACCGCTTCGGCGTAGCGTGGAAGCGCCTGGCCGCGCCAGCGGGCGACAGTCGTGCGCATCATATAGGGGAGCTTGGGCGCCATGCGGGTGAGCATCAGGCACCCCTGCCGGCCCGTAACGGCGCCGTTGATGTACGGGTAGTCGTTGATGGTCACCACATAGTCCGCCGGAACCATATCGGGGGTGCCGAGCATCTCGCCTATCACCCGCCGCATGTTGGCAGTGAGTACCGACGGCCCCATGTCGCCGAACAAAGGGGTCAGCGGGTCGGGCATATAGTCCACGATGCTGCCGCGCAAGTACTTGCCCTTGGGATTGGGCAGTTTCCACTCGAGGGAGATTCCGTGGATGGGTACATCCATGTGCGCTCGGAATGACGGGCGCTGCGCTCGGAATGACGGGCCGGTAGGTGGCGCCGCTGCGGGCTCCGGCAGTGGCGCTGCCGGGGGCAGCGCCGTGATCGGCCGCGCCTGCACGATGGCAAACCTGCCGTCCGCCAGTGTCCATTCGATGTCCATCGGCGCCTGGTAAAGTCGCTCGATCTGTACACCCAGCCGGGCCAACTCCGCCGCAGCCTCGTCGCCCAGCACCGGCACCTGCCGCAGGCTTTCTGGCACCGGCTGTTCCTGGGTGCCTCCGTTCACGCACACGGTCATCACCTGCTTGTCGGCAGTCTGGCGCGCCGATACCTGGCCACTGCCCTTGTCTACGGTGAGCGAGTCCGGCGTCACCACGCCGCCCACCACCGCCTCGCCCAGCCCCCAGGATGCGTTGAGCACCACCCGGTCGCGTTGCCCGGTGACCGGGTCGGCAGTGAACATGATGCCGGCGACTTCGGCGGGCACCAACAACTGGACGACCACCGCCAGTGCTACACCGTCTGGTGATATGCCCTGCCGGGCACGGTAACCGATGGCGCGGGCGGTCCACAGGCTGGCCCAGCACTTTTTCGTCGCCTCCAGCACAGCGTCCGGGCTACTGACGTTGAGATAGGTCTCCTGCTGCCCGGCGAAGGAGGCTTCGGGCAGGTCTTCGGCGGTGGCGGAGGAACGCACGGCCACGGCCGGGTTCTGGCCGGGCAGGGTGGCATAGGCGTGGACGATGGCGCTGGCGATTTCCGGCGGAGTCTGCGCCTCCAGGAAGCGCGCCTGGATGCGCTGCGCGGCCTCCTCCAACGTCGAGGGACGCGAGAGATCCACGCTCTCCAGGGCGCGCAGAATATCCTCCCGCAGGCCGTTTTCGGCCACGAATTGCCAGTACGCCTCGGTGGACACGATAAACCCATCGGGAACCGGCAGCCCGGCGGCAAACAGCCGCACGAGTGAGGCGCCCTTGCCCCCGACTGTTTCCAGGGTTGCCTGACGATCGGACAATGAGACAATGATTTTCATAGTCATTCCGTCATCCCTCCAAAATCGTTTCTTTCCCTTGAATCTGGTGCACTAAAGTCACTTCCAGGTTCAAATCCCAGATCCTGGTCAGCACACCGCGCAGGGCGGCCTGGTCAGGGACGACGCCGGTCAGCGTAGTGATGCAGGCGCCATCGGCGGCGCTCCCTGTGCTGATTTCAAACCCGTTCAGCCAGTCTGACCAGCTCGGGTCAAGCTCACCTTTCAGGGTGATTCGGTAGGACGTACAGGTTTCAGGGCTCATAACGGCTCCATTGCACTTCGCGGATGAGGGGGATGAGTCCGATGTACCCATCGGCCACATCCCTTACATCCGCAGGCCCAACCCGGTCCTTTAGGCAAGTGGCTGGGCCATCTCTGTTGTGCGATCAGGATACTACCGGGCGGGTGAATTGTCATCCCCAAGGTTGGGGATTAGGGGAGGGGATTCACTTCTCGGATCCGGAGAGCAAACCCAGCGTTTGTGCTCGCTGGACGGCGTCCATCCGGCGGTGGACGCCCAGCTTGCCATAGATGCTCTTGACGTGGCTGCGAACGGTGCTCTCGGCAACGTACAACTCCTGAGCCATCTCGGGCACCGTCAGGCTGCTTTTCAAGAGCCGGAGCACTTCTAACTCGCGCTCGCTCAAGGATTCCAGGATGGGAGGCCGGGTACCTGGAAGGGGGACGCCGGTCGCAGGGACTTGCCGGGGGCCGGCGCTCCCGATTTCGACATCCTGAAACTGCACCAGCAATCGCTCCACGTAGGCCCTCAGAGGGCTCTCATATCGCAACCTGGAGCGCTCAAGTTCCAGGAGACATTGCATGGGGCGGCCCTGGTCAACAAAGATGCGCACATACCCTTCCGGTTCCGCCAGCGCCAGCGCGTTTTCCAGCGCCAGGAGCGCCCTGCCGTCGTTTCCCAACGCGTGGAGCGCCATAGCCCGCAGCCCTTGTATTTCGATGGCTATCCCGATGCGCCTGGCTTTTTCCACTTTGGGCAGCAGGCCATCCAGCAACTGGAGGGCCTCATCCGTTCGACCCTGGGCAAGCCACAGCCGCGCCAGCACCGTCTGCTCGTATTTGCGCAGGTGGGCGTAAAGGTACCGTTCGCTCTCGCTCAACCGGGCCTCGTCCACGTCCCGCAGCAACTCCCGCCGTTCGGCCCATTGTGTCGCCGCTTCCAGATCGCCCTGGTCAATCGAGAGCGATGCCTGCACGAGGGCAACAATGTGGTCGTCAATCTCGGTCACGTCGGTGCTGAGCGCAATGTGGCGCGCTTCTTCCAGGGCTGCCAGTGCGCCGGAGATATTTCTCTGAGCCTGCCTGAGGCGTGCCAGGGCGACGTAGCCTGGATAGGCGGCGATGATGCCCCAGCGGCGGATCAGTTCGATGCCCTCCTCGAGATAACGCGCTGCCGATTCCAACTGGTTGCGCTCGCGCATCAGTTCGCCCAAGACGATCAGCGGCCAGCCAGCGATCGGCAGCCGGTTCCCCTGCGAGTCCACCGCCAGGTCCAGCGCTCGCCGGCAAAGGGCTTCGGACTTGCGCAGGTGTCCCTCTTTCTGGTGGTTCTCTGCCAGGCTGGCGAGAACGATGACGGAAGCCATCACGTTGTCAGACCGTTCGCTGATCCTGGCTGCCTGCTCCAGAGCCTGGTAGCCGGCTGCGGGGCTGCCATCCGCCAGTTCACAGTTCGCCAGGACGATAAGACCCAGGCTGCGCAGGAAAGCGTCCTGGCGCGTCAAGTGTTCTAGCGCCTGGCGGGCCAGGGCTGCCGCTCGAGACGTGCGGCCCTGGTACGCGGCGATGTAGGCACGCAAAACGGCGGCCTGGCTAGAGGAGTGCTCATCTGCTGATGCAGCACGGTCCAGGCGCGCTTCGATCACCTCCAGTGGATGATTACTGTGCAACAGTGTCCAGGCGTGATAGACACACAGGGTGGGCCGGGCGGTCACCTGGGCGTCGGGTAACCGGTCCAGCCAGCGTTGAAGTGTGGCAACCTCGCTGCGCATCAGGATGGCTTCGGCAATCTCCTCGACCAGTTGGGCAACACGCGGGTGGTCGTGGGCAGAGAAGGCGTGCTCGATGGCCTCCTCAAGATGCCCCTGTTGCTCAAACCAATCGCTGGCCCTGCGGTGCAGAACGGGAATCGAGTCGGGTTGGATCTGGGCCAGACGCTTGCGCAACAGGTCGGAGAAGAGGCGGTGGTAGCGGTACCATTCGCGGCGCTCGTCGAGCGGAATGATGAAGAGGTTGGCGCGGTCGAGGTACTCCAGGGCGGACTGGGAATCAGGGATCGGTGATCGGTGATCAGCGATCAGGGACGTCTCCTGCTCCCTGATCCCTGATCCCTGATCCCTTCCTAAGACTGCATCACACAGCGATCCGCATAGCCGCCCCAGGATCGAGGTCTGGAGCAAAAAGTCCTGGATTGGATCGGGTTGGCGCTGCAGGACTTGTTCGCCCAGGTAGTCGAGGACGAAACGATTGCTCCCCGTGAACGCGCGGATGAAACTCGATAGATCCTCTCGCCCTTGCATGGAAATCGCCGCTATCTGCAAGCCGGCGATCCAACCTTCCGTCTTATGTGTCAGGGCGGACAGGTCTTCGGGGCGGAGTGCCAGTCCCAGGGCGCGCTGCAAAAACGCGCCCGCTTCCTCATCCGTGAAGCGCAAATCCGACAGCCGGAGCTCATTCAACCGGCCCTGTCCCCTCAGCCATGCCAGGGGCAGGGGGGGGTCGGCCCGCGAGGCGAGCACCAGGTGCATCTGGGCGGGCAGGCGCCTGACCAGGAACGCCAGGACGTCGTGCACGGCCTGAGCCGTGATAACGTGGTAATCGTCCACGATCAGGATAAAGGGGCCCTGGATGCCATTCAGCCGGTTGAGCAGTTCTGCCAGGACCTCTTCGTGCGAAAGGGCAGCGTCCGGGTCGGCGAGCCGTCGGGTGCTCAGGTTCTCCAACAGGCCCTCGCCGATGCCCGGTTCGATTCCTTGCAGCGCGGCGACCAGGTACGCCAGGAAACGTACCGGATCGTTGTCGCTTTCATCCAGGGACAGCCAGGCGACAGGCTTGCCGCAGTCCCTGGCCCAGGCCGCCAGCAGCGTGGTCTTGCCAAAGCCGGCCGGGGCTGAGACCAGGGTGAGCCTGCGCCCCTGGCGCAGACCCTCTTCCAGCCGCCCGACCAGGTGTGGACGCGGCACCAGGTTCGGGTGGGGTTGAGGGATGTACAGCTTGGTCTGCAAAAGTGGAGTGGGCATACTGTGCGAACCCCGCTGACCTCCGCTGCAGTGCTCTCATTTTACCACGTGAGAAACCGGGTTTTTTCCCTAAGCGAAGCGGCAAAATCTGGTTTCTGGCACAAAGAGCAAGGCAGACTCGCAGCGCCCTCATTTTACCACCTACCCGGACTTTCGCCAAAAGCAACAGATTGCTCCATGCCGGCGTTTGACTTGCTTAACACAGCCCGTGCCGACCCGGGCAGGTTGTTCGTCAAGCCTGGCGCCACCGGCGACTGCTCCAAGGAGCACCCCTGTGCTCTCTCTGAGGCATTGAACCAGGCGACCGATGGCGACACCGTGTACGTGGCAGGGGGCGTCTATACGGGCAGCGGCGGCGCAGTGGTCACCGTTACCAAGAATATCACCTTCTACGGCGGGTGGGATGGCACCACGGCGACGCCACCGGTGCGCCACCCGATCCTCCATCCCACCAGGCTGGATGGCCAGGGTGCCCGCCGGGTCGTGTACGTCGAGGAGGGTGTCATTCTCACTCTGGATGGCTTTATCGTTACCCGTGGCAACGCCAGCAACGGTGTCAACCCGGGAC
>Ga0172364_10002333_pt1 | contig 15044 bp, 15 predicted proteins | sample LakKivSesite10cm_FD_114545 | JGI IMG/M metagenome (GOLD analysis project Ga0172364, IMG submission 114545) | Sediment microbial communities from Lake Kivu, Rwanda - Sediment site 10cm | ecosystem: Environmental > Aquatic > Freshwater > Lake > Sediment | place: Rwanda: Western Province, Lake... | reverse complement strand
TTCATCGAGAAAATCAAGTTGAGGAAGGCGAAGTATTCGCTTTCTGACGTTGATGCGTTGCCCACTTTCATAATCACTGATGATCAGCAGCTACTTTTGCTGGTTAGAAAGAGCAACGGAAAAAAGAGAGTGGCCGCTTTATGGACAAACTATGATGCCTTTGTCAAGGCGCTAAAGACGCTTTTCGTTGAACTGTGGAAGAAAGACGCTTAATCTGTCCTATCTGCCTTTTCCTTTCAGTTCATGCAATATGGTTCTAGGCAAAGTCCGCGCCTCTCTATCAATTGCCATTAGTAAAACAAGGTAAATCAGTCCGCCAAAGCCTGTCGCGGCCAGAATCAAAGATATTCTCGTCGGATGAGGAATAATGAAAAGAACAGTCGCCATGACTGCTGTGGCAAAAACATACTTGGCTATGTTTCTCCACGGGATTTCTATTTTGATCATTTTGCGGACAATAGCAAATAAAACAACCAACATCGCAAAGCGTCCCACAGCGTTTATTATGCTCACGCAAAGCGACGCTTCCACGGGCATATTCTGAACGTAAAATGTCAAGATATAGAATGCTGTGGGGATAGTGATTAGAGAGTGAAGATAGGGCAGGGAAAATGCGATAAAGAGTCGGCTTTTGGCTAACTGTCTAAAAGATATTTTTGCCTTTTCGTCTACTGTTTCAACTCCTAGAAGCACAGAAGAGAAAAACCCAGACAATGCTGCGATAAAAGCATCAATAGCCAAGGCAATTAGGACTGACCAAGCCCCAGCGTAGTCAGGTTTCAAGAGAACTATGTAGGAGTCAGACAGCACTATTGCGCCAACAGTCATTGGTATGGCAAACATCAACACCATTTTCAGGGAAACAGTTATGTCTTCACTCTTTCTTTCCGCCAAGAGCTTTGGATACAACGCATAAGCCAAGAACGTAGCGTGGTTGATTACACCTGTAACCTGCGCTGCCGCCCCATATGTGGCCCGAGCCTCTTTTCCACCATATTGGAAAAGCATTATGAATATGAATGATGCTATCTGATTGCCTACTACATTATAGATGTTTGCTACAGAGCCCTTGAACCATTCTCTCACGTATTCCCATCTGATTCTCTGCCTAAACTCATCAGCAACTAGCTTAACGTAGTAGGCGATTTGAACAACAAAGGCGAGTATCGTTGCGAGCACCGCGCCCAAGATAGGCTGCTGCAACTCGATAATGAAGACATATCCAACGATGATCTTGAAGAACTGCTGCACAAGAAGACCGTATCCAATCGCTTGTGGCATCCTTGCTTGTAAAGAGGATTCCAACGCACTGACCGAATAAAGCTCCATTATCTGTAACGCCACTAAGAAATACGAAACAAGGTATGTCTGGCTGATGTCCAATGCTGAGGCAATAAGAGGCACAGCTGGCAAGTAGATGGCTGCGGCTAATGCTGAGATCAGAAAGTTTGCAATGATTCCTGTTTTCAATGCTCCTTCTTTGTTTCTTGATATGAACCGCATTGCCCAGAAGGGGAGAATCCCTGCGAGTAATGTGAAGTATGTTGCTATGTCGTTGATGTTAAACCATATGCCATATTCAGCGTCTGATGTCGTTCGGGCCACTATAAACTGAAAAATCAGCCCTGTCCCTACGCTGATAATCTTGGCTAAGAAAATCACGAAGCCTGAATACTGCAATCGGATCTCGTTCCTAGCCAAACGTCCACCCTTTTGCGGCTATTGAATGCAATAATGTTCTTTGAACAGTTAATTTGTGTTGCCATAAATTTCAGATAGTTGAGGCAAGCTCCAAACATATTTTTAAATAGTCTCCTCGTTTGTTTAGTCTGTGACGGAACATTAAGACTAGCCATGAGGTTCACGGTTGCCAAAAAAAGTTCTGATATTAGCTGGTGGCGGCGGGCACACTGGATACGGTTATGCGTTAGCTCAGAGGCTCTACGGAAGTGCTTCCCTGCATTTTCTAGTTCCAAAAGGAGACGAGTTGAGCCAGCGCAGATTGTGCAAGTTTGGCATTGTTGAAGAGCTTCTGAAATCCCGCGAAACTAAGACACCGCTCAAGGAGTTTATTCCAAACTTTGTCAAGTCTCTCTTGGACTCTTCCGGCAAGGTTTCAAGAAAATACGATGTCGTCGTCAGCACAGGCAGCAACTTTTGCCTTCCGCCTGCAATGTTCGCTTGGCTCAAGGGCATTCCCCTGATCAACATTGAAAGCTCAGTTCGATTCACAAAAGCTTCCAAGAGCACTTTTCTTCTGCAGCCGTTTTCAAAGCTTACAGTGCTACATTGGGAAGAACAGCGAAAACTGCTAAAAAGAGGAGTTGTTGTTGGGCCTTTGCTTCCTAAGCCACAAGTTGAACCTCGAAAAGGCAGATATATCCTTGTGACAGGCGGAACATACGGACATAGGGCGTTGTTTGACGCCGTCTCTGAAAGCAGTCTAGCAGAAGTGGTTTTGCAAACTGGAAAAGTCAGCCCTGACAAGTATATGCGAAGACATCCAGAATGGAAAGTGATACAATATTCCACAAAGTTCCATGAGCTTGTAGCAGGCGCAGAAGTCGTTGTAACCCACTTCGGCTCAACAATCTTGGAAGCTTTAGTTTACAGAAAACCTATCGTTGTTGTTCCAAACCCAGAATGGACCAGAACCGCAGGAGTTGAAGACGCAAAGTATTTGGCGAAGAAAGTCAACGCTGTGTTGGTTTCAGAAATAAGCCCGAATAAATTGTTAGCCGCAATTGAAGAAGCTCGAGGCAGAGAACTCCCAGTTTTTCCAGACGGCGCACAAAGGCTGGCTGACATCATCTTGAAATTAATGTAAAAGAAAAGCCGTAGCATATTAGATTCACCAGCGCTGTTGCCGAATTTGTCTTTCGCGTTCTTGTCGGCACTATGATGCTATCTGGTTTGGTAGGCGTACACTAAGTATTAAAATGAGCGCAATGTAAGTGAAAACAGCGGAAAGAGGCTGGCGTGATTGAGCAAGAGAATGCGTGTCAGCGTCATAATGCCGATTCATAACGAAGAAGAATATTTGCCGCGTTCACTGAAATCTCTGAAAAGCGTTGAAGATCAAATATTCGAGTTTATCTTTGTCTTGGATAGATGCACTGACAACTCTGAAAACCTAGTCAGGCAATGGTTCCCCTCTTCAAAAATCATAAAAAAAGACGTTTGCAGATGGGGGAGTCCCATAGCTGAGAACTTTCAAATTGGTTTTGCAGCGTCAAAGGGTGACATCATATGTGTTCACGACGCAGACGTGACAACACCTAGTGATTTGCTTTCGCTGCTGGAAGAACTGACAGATGATGTGGCGTCTGTTAGTCCGACATTGTTTACCTGCAAGGAAGAATCCTTTCTTAATCTCATGTATTACTACTGGGAGAAAACTCGCAAGTTCGCTCCGCTTGGTGAGCAGCCTATGGGGGCGTTGCGTTTAGTCAGAAGAGACTGCTTGGAAAAAGTCGGCGGATTTAAGGACGTGCCTGCACAGGACACGCAGTTGGATATTGACTTTAGAAAGGCTGGTTATCAGTCAAAAATCGCCAAAAATGTTGTTCACTATCACTTGAGGAAATTTTCGTTCAGAAAAGCTGTGAGAAGCCAGATAAAAGATGGCAGAATGCGCCGGCAGATGGGCATGCCATTTTGGAGAGTATTAGGTCATGTTGTCCTTCGTTTGAGACCGTTTGTATTGTGCGGGTACTTGTTCACGAAACAGCCAGCAAGTAACGCCGCTGTCAAGTCTTGAAACAGGTTTACTTGATATTGGATGCTTGAAGCAGACGCATATTGACCATGTGAGTTTGTTTTTTGCTCCTTTCCTTGGGCAATACTGGCTCCTCTTCTTTCTAGCTAGCCCAAGATTACTTGACTCGTCTGTAAAATGTGTAGCCGTTGGTTTCAAGTGTCTTCTCAAATCTCTTTGTGAATGGTTTAATGAGATCTTGTTCTTTTGGACCTATCAGCATATGAGTGATGTTATACTTCTCTATGAGCTGATCTGGAGCGTTTTTGATCATTTCAGGCAATGTTTCAAGTTCGAAGCTTAATCCTTCAATGTTGCCTCCTCCTCCTATCAGGATTTTGCCATTCAAGTGTCGAGCCGAAACATAGGTAATTGAAGAAGGCATAACCAGAGTCACAGCGTCGTCAGGGACAACGATTTTGGTGAAGTCTGGCAAAACAGGCTTTCTGAAGAAGTTCAGAATGCTTCTGCCGATAACGGGCACTGATATGAACAATGCTGGAACAATCAGCAACGGATTCATGAGTGTGTACGTCAGTTGAATGGAAAGAACAGCGGTGGGCGCTGCTGAATACAGAAAATACCTGTAGCCGTCGCCCCACAGCCAAACGCAATAAATGACAAGGACTGTTATTGACCAGACCAGAATAGGTAAGGTTTCGCCAAGGAAGGTTTGAGGGCAGAGCAGCAAACCTGCTATTGGAACATAGAAGAATGGCTGGAACTTGACAAGTCGCTTGGGAGAGTCTGGTCTTTTTCTGCCTTTATCCCAGCTACCATGCCTTAAATAGAAGTTGATGCCGAGAGCGTGGTCTTTCAAGGTTGCCATGTATCTTCCTCTCGTAAGCAACAATGCCAGTGTGAAGCCGAATAATAGTGTCAGAGGGAAAAAGATGTTCATCGAGATGAGAAACGGCGACATTATCAGGCAAGTAAGAAGCAGTATCTGAGTTGCCATTTTGTGGCTCAGAAGCGTTAAAGCTACAGTCACTGCCGCAATCGCTATCTCCAGCATTCCTCTCTGTGGCAACAACACAATTGACAGACAGCACCAAAGAGCGCCAAGCGATCGAGGGGATTCAGAAACGCTTTCCACGTATGCTATCGGAGTGAAAGAGTAAAGCACTGCCGCAGCCAATGCATATGCTTCAGGCATGTATTGAAGCGCCAAAGCATACGTCAATAATGCTATACCGTAGTCAGAAACTACTCCCAGCATAAACAGCATTTTCGGTCTTAAACGTTCTGGAGCGAGTGAAAGCAGGAAATGCAGCAAGGACGGGTAAGTGTAACTATCGCCCAAGACGAATTTACCGAGAACTTTCGGAGGACGACCCTTACTAAATCTCGACGCGGCCAACAGATGGAAATTTGCATCGATTCCTCTTGGAACACGTCGTAACAAGGGAAGTCTCGATGAAAAGTAGATAGCAGTTATTATGAGAACGGTTTCGAGTTGCATTAGGCTCCCAGCAGCGTGGTGATTTTGGCTTTCAGAGATTTCACAGAGTGGTTTTCAATAACCCACTCCCGCGATCTTTCACCCATTCGTTTTCTTAATGCTGCGTCGTTTGCGAGAAGCAATATTGCTCTACTTATTTCAGGCGAGTTTTTCACCAACACAACGATTCCCCTGTTGTCTGCAAGCAGTTTCTCGTGGCTTTTGGGAGAGTTGCTGGCAACCACGGCACACTTGGTTGCCATGGCTTCTAAAACGGCTAAGGAAACGTTGCTTCCAGTTACTCCAGCATACACGAAGATGTCGCTGATTTGAAGCAAGTCTCGGACTCTTCTAGGTGTAGCTTCACCCATCAGTCGGATTTTTCTTTCAAGGTTATTTTCGCGGATGAAGTGAGAGGCAAAATTCTGCATTATTCCTGAGCCAACCACCAAACAGACGACTTCGTCTTTTTCGTCGACTGCTTGTTTTAGGGCAGGCATGAGATACTCGATTCCTTTCTCTTGGCTAAGCCTGCAGGTTGCATTGACAACGATGCTATCTCGGCTGATGCCTAACTCTTGTTTCCGAGTTGTCTTTCCCTCTTCTAGTGGAGCGTAGAAGTTTTCGTTGACACTGTATTGTATTATTCCCATTTTTGAGCTAGGTATCTGCATTCGATGATAGATTTCAGCAAGTTCATACCCTAGAACAGCGAATTTGTCAGCGATTTTTGCGGTGATGTTTATGGCGACTGAGGCGCTTCTCCTCAGCAACCAAGTGTGCAGGCTGTAAAGCATTCTTTTGGCAGGATTTTCCACTGCCTTCTGAAAGTCCCAGTACGCATCTGACAAGTAGTTGGTAGTAGCCCCGTAATCCATGATGACGACCTTCGTGTTTGTGAGTTTGCCTACAATAGAAGAGTAAAGGCCTGTAAAGACGCCGTCTTGAGCCAATATGGCGTCGAAACGGTAATGTTTATTCAGCTTGAGAAGGCTTGTTGTTCCCCACAGCACGTACAGTAGGTTTAGAGGAAAGAGCGCTGGGTTGCACGGCGCATAATGCCGCCTTACTTTTTGCAGACGATGAATTCTGTATTGCCCAGAATAGTCAGAGGGTGGAATGGTGAGGAAGTGAACTTCATAATCCTTGTGAAAGGCTCTCCAGACTTCGCTGACAATGGCTCGTGCGCCGCCAGAAATGGGAAAGAAATCAATTGTAATACATAGCCTCTTCATTTCTGTTTTGCCTCTAGAAACTTGGCAAGTTTGAGAAAACCTTCTTTCAAGTCTGTTTTGGGCTTGTAGCCATATCGCTGGATGAATGGATGTGGGTTTGCATAGAACTTGTTGTATTCTACTGTTTCCCCTTTTTGAACTATCTTCGGCTGAGATATGCTGAAAATTTCTGCTGCTTTGAGTATCAACTCTCTTATGGTCATGGGATTTCCGCCGCAGAAGTCTATGACGGTGTCGTTCAATGGAGCACGTGCCATTCGGAGTATGCCTTCAACGGCGTCATCCACGTACATCGCGTCGATCAGATTTAGACCGTTGCCTCTCACTGGAAAATCTCTTCTATGCTCAATATAGAACTGTCTGACAAGTTTGCTGTAGATCTTTCGATCGGGCTCGTAGGGTCCATAGGCGCCGAAAAACCTGACAATCAAATACTCTGAGATCGTTCCCGTTCTCCTGAAATGCTTCACATAAGCCTCTGCAGCAAACTTGGAAATTGCATAAGGCAGAATTGGCGTCACATGTTTCTCAGGGGACACCATTCCAGCTAGGCCTTCATAAACCGAGCCTGAGGAGAAAAAAATGAGTTTCTTCACTTTAAACAGGTGTAGGAAATTTATCAAACCTTCTACGTTGCTGCGCAAGTCAAATAGAGGGCCAAGGCTGGATTTTGAAGGATCGCTGTTTGCTGCAAGATAAATGCCAAGATCAAAAGAATCACCGCAATTCTTCTGGAGCAAGCTCAAATCGTGCAAGTCTAGAAGATCGCATTTTTCTACGGCAGCTCTTTTCAGACCAAGATTGTCAACGAACAATGGGAAGCTTTCGTCAGTATTGTAGGTGGCAACAACATCCCAGTCTTGTGGAGCGTTGTTGAGCAGGTTTTTGCCAATAAACCCTGACGCTCCTGGGATGACGACACGCAACTTAGTTCCCTTCTTTTTCCTTGAACCATTTTATGGTTCTCTTTATTCCTTCCTCCAGATCAATTTTGGGGAAGTATCCTAGAACTTTTTTGGCGTGGGTGATGTCTGGAATCCTAAGTTCGACATCAGGGAAATCTTTTGGAACATAGTGGATTTTCGACTTCGAGCCTGCTAGTCGAACTATTAGTTCAGCTAGGCTGGCGACTGTTATGGCTGTCTTTGGGTTGCCAATGTTGAACACTTTGCCTACCGCATTTTTCTCTGAAGCAGCAAGCAACGTTCCCTCGACAGCATCTTGCACGTAGCACCATGATCTCACCTGCAGTCCGTCTCCGTATATGGTCAAAGTTTCTTGTTGGTGAGCTTTTTCGATGAAGTTGTGCATGGCGCTTTCGCCTGTCTGTCTTGGACCGTAAACGTTAAAGTATCGGAGGTTGGTGGCGGGGATTTTGTTTTCCAGAAAATAGCTGTGTGCAAAGTGTTCTGCAGCCAGCTTGCTTGTTGCGTAGCACCACCTAGGCTCGCTGACTGGTCCTTGGGAAGTGAAGCCCTCTTCATTACCTAGAAACGAGTATTTTCCGTAGACCTCTGACGTGGAAGCCAAAACAATTCGGTCTATGTCTTGATTTACCTCTTCAATTGCCTGAAACAGGTTGTACGTTCCGATAAGGTTGATCTTCATTGTGGTAATGGGACTCTTGGTTACAGTCGTTATTCCAGCGACCGCGGCTAAGTGAAATATCACGTCCGCATCCTTCACAGCCGCTTTCAGGTTTGCATAGTTCAGTACGTCCCCACTTGCTACGTGGACGTTTTTCGGAAGTTTCATTGCGGTTATGGAGTTTCTCCGCAGGTTATCGTACAGCGTGACATCGCATGAAGTGGCCATGAGCCTCTCAGTTATGTGCGAGCCTATGAAACCTGCTCCTCCAGTTATCAGTACATGCTTGTCGCTGAAACGCTCAGCTAGCTTGTCCGTGTTCATCCGAAAGACCTTACTAGTAATTGAGTGCACAGCCTAAAAATATTGCTATGTGAAATAACTGGCAGAACTGATTGCAAAATTGCCTTTCTGACTTGTCAGCCGCGTATTTGGCAACTACAGCTTCTTGCCGGTGAGATCTGCTTCTAGGCGTCCCACTCTGTTTTTAACTTTTTCAATCTCATCTCTGACGGTTTTATCCTTAACTTCCTCTTTGCGTTTCTCGTTAGACTTCAATATCAACCTCAAGAGGTCAGAATCATAATCTGCAAGCAACAGTTCTGTGTTTGGAATCAAGCAATGCCCACCAATTACTCCCGAAAACATGATAGGTCTATCTAGCCTAACGCGGTGCGTGTCCTCCAGAAAATCCACAATGCCATCGAAGTCGGCTTTGAAGTGCCTGCTGATCCTGTGCATCTCTTGGAAACACGCGATCATCCATGCCCTGTAAGTGGTTTCAAACAGTTTTGCTAGTTCTGTTTCAGCGCAACTCTTCAAAACTTTGGTTTTCAACCCCAGCTTCTCAAAATGCCTGCGTGCTGTTTCAGCAGCTTCAATGTTGGCGCCGCCCACGTATTTTGTCCATCGTTTTAGCTCCCACTTCATGTATTCTAGGCTCTTGTGTACTCCACGAACTGGAGAATGTGCAACAAGGCAGCCGCATTTTGCGTGCACTTTCATCGTTGTTCCTGGCGGGACTGTGCTGTTTATTATTACAAGTTCAGGTTTGAACTGTTTGACATTGGCCTTGACTATGTCTGCGAATTTTTCTTGGTCAGTGCATGGGATGCAGATGTGCATGGTTTGCACTTCGCTTGGCATATCATTCTTGTTTTGGTGTATTTCGCGCATTTTTGCTTCGTCAACGTCGAAGCCGTAGACCGTGAAACGTTCGCTTTCTTTCAACAGTTCGAATAATGAGAGCCCAATTTCACCTAGACCGACAACTAGGGTTTTCTCTTTTGCCAAATGTTGATGCCCTCCAACAGAACCAATTGATAAACCATTAAACTATTTAAACTTCACATGTCTAACAAACGTAACGGTCGCAAGGGGTTTGGAATGTTGAAACCGAAGATGGGAAAGGGCGTGGTGGTTGGCGAGAACGTTCAGTTTGGCGAGAATGTGGTTGTCTGGAACTACGTCGTCATAGGTGATGACACAAAAATCGGCGACAGAACTGTCATCGGAAGTTTCGTTGACATAGGCAAGAAAGCCAGCATCGGAAAGAACTGCAGCATACAAGCTCACGCCACAATTTCAAACGGCTGCGAAATTGGCGACGACGTGTTTATTGCTCCAAACAGCAGTCTGCTGAATGACCGATACCCCAAAAGCAGTCTGCTGACGCCGCCAATAGTGAAGGACAACGCAGTCATCGGCGGATGCGCCACGATTCTTCCAGGCGTGGTTGTTGGAGAAAACTCTGTTGTGGCCGCCGGAAGCGTTGTTACTAAGGATGTTCCGTCCGGAGTTGTTGTGAAGGGTGTTCCTGCAAAGGCTCTGATGAGCATAGCTGAGTATGAGGCTAAGAGGAACAGGTTTATTGCGTCACAGCGTAGGGTGAAGAAATGAGAGTTTGGTATGACGCGTGCACTGGCAAGCACATGCGGTATGGCGTTGCCTTGGCCAAGCGTCTTAGAAAATTAAACCATGAAGTAATTCTTACTACTCGAGAGCATCCTGACACGCTTGCGTTGGCTAAAGCGCTTGGAGAAGCTCCGATTGTGGTTGGCAAGTACAATCCCTCTTCTTTGTATACAAGGTTGGAGGAAAGCGCGAATCGCGTACTTCAGTTCTCAGCTATGTTTAGAGACTGTTTGCCAGACGTGGCAGTTTCCAGCCCGTCCGTAGAGTTGTGCAGGGTTGCTTTTGGACTCGGTGTCCCCACGGTTCTGACCGCAGACACGCCCCACGCCACTGCAGTGAACAAGCTGACAATACCACTAGCTAGCACTCTTGTAGTTTCGGAAGCCATTCCGCGAAGTTTCTTCAAGAAATATGGCGCGCAGAGAATTGTTCAGTTTAGAGGTGTGGACGAAGTTGGATGGATTAGAGATGCGCCGTCAGAAAAACCCAGTTTCAAAAAGCCTTTGATAGTTGTTAGACAGATGGAGACTAAAGCGTCTTACACTGTTGGAAAAGCTGATTTGACGACTAAACTTGCACGTAGACTTGCTTCGTTGGGAACCGTGGTTTTTCTTCCTCGCTACGAAAAAGCTGGGATTGAAGGTTTGACGGTTATGAAGGATTTTGTGGATTCTGCGAGTTTGACCGCTCAGGCTGATCTTGTCGTAAGCGCGGGAGGAACAATATCTAGAGAGGCTGCGCTTCAGGGTGTGCCCAGCATAGTTGTGTCGGAGATTGGCCGCACGTACGTGAATAGGTATCTCTTAAAGAAGGGTTTTCCGCTGTTTCTTGTGGCAGCGTCGAAGGCGTTTAGTTATGCTGAGAAATACCTCGGCAAGAGGTTTGATGTTAAAGCGAAGCTGGCAGAGCTTGAGAACCCAGTTGAATTGCTGTGCAAAATCATTGAAGAAAAAACATGCTTGTGATGAAAATGCCAGACATGTTGGAAGAGCTTCTCAATAGTGAACCTGAAGTTTTGGCAGAAAAGGCAACAAGAGATTCAAATCTGCTAGAGGAACTTTTCGATGGAGTGTCTTCTTCAAACGCAAAGATGAAGTTCAAGTCTGCAAAGATTTTGTCTCTCATAAGCCAGAAAAACCCCGAGAAGCTTTATCCACGGTTCGATTTCTTCAAAGACCTACTCAGAAGCGCAAACAGCATTCTCAAGTGGAACGCGATTGACATCATAGCAAATCTTGCCTCAGTAGACGTTAACAGAAGATTTGAAAAGATATTTGTGGAATACCTTGGGCTTCTTCAAGAAGGAAGTCTAATCACGGCTAGCCATGTTGCTGCCAGCGCAGAAAAAATTGTCGATGCAAAACCTGATCTTGAAGAAAGAATCACAAAGAAACTCTTGCAAGTTGAAAAGATAAAGCTTCCAACCGAAGATTGTAGGAATATTCTGGCTGGTCACACGATACTTTCTTTTGATAAATATTTCGACAAGATACAGAATAAGGAAGAAGTGGTCTCATTTGTCAAAAGACAGCTAAAGAACACTCGGAATGCTACAAGAACAAAGGCTTCGAAATTTCTGAAGAAACATTCACTTTCCTAAGCCTCACCATCAACCGAGTGTGCATGGTTCTGCTTCAGCTACGAAAAGCAATACGTCGGAATAAAAGACTTTAATTGAGGTTCTATTAATTACTGGAAACAGGAAAAGGGCCGGTCGTCTAGCTTGGTTAGGACATTGGCTTTACGAGCCAAAGGTCACCGGTTCAAGTCCGGTCCGGCCCACTAACTCTCTTTTTTCCTTTACATGTGCCGACAAAAAGATGACTCTATCCGCTGCCACGGCAAGTTTCCTCATTTTCAATAACATCTGCGTTATCAAGAGCATGGACGTGTATGTTGTTTAGTCTTCAAGAAAAGCAGATATTTTTCTTGGATTGAAGACACTGAGGGTCGCGTTTGGCAGGTTTCTCCCGATCCGCGGAATTAGTCCTGCAGCATCAGTCCCGAGTTTGCACGTAACTGCATGTTCAAACATTCCCAATGGTTCGATGCTGACTACGTCACGGCTGAACCCAGCCTTCTCCAGAACCAGTTTTACCTCGGCAAACGATGCTCCCAAGACTAGTAGTCTGTCAAGCAGAGACTTTGTCCAATTATCATATACGACTTGCTGCTTATGTGACAATTCAGCTTCAATGTAATTGTTCTCTTTGTCAACATTGACTATTTTGATGTTTAACGGCAGGTTTTCGCAGAAACCGTACAAGTCAACGATTTTCTTCAGCGCGCTCTTTCTTCCGTCAAAGAGCTGAGCTTGCAACCGCTGCAGCGGAATCACGGCATTAATAATATGCGGTGAGAAAATTCCCACATCCACGTTGAGTTCATTCTTACTTCTATTCATGGCGGCTATGCGCCCGTCTACCGTTGAAAACTTGCTCAGATTTCCCATGTTTGATGGACAAAACCCTATTTTCTCACTCAAGTAACGCAAAGCCACAGTTTCATCGTCGCCCGAAACATCTATCTGAACCCAACCGCTGAAAGTGACGCCACAGACCTTTACAACAACTTTTAACCCTTCAAACAGAGAAGCCAGATTTTTGTCAACAAGTTTCAGTTGCGATTCATCGTAGATTTTTGTCAACAGGGTTAAGGTAGACATTGATAGTCGCCAACCAAAGTCAGCATTTCCATGTGTAGTCTCCGCATTCTCTCGATGCTAGAGGTAGGCAGCTCCTTGGAGAAACTCTTTATGGTTTTCTCAATTGGGACCCTGCGAGAACCTTCGACAAGTTTGTCGGCGTATGAAACAATCTTTTCTTCAGACGTTTGTGGAACGTAGATGTCTTTGGGCCACCCGAGTTTTCTCGCTTCTCTCTGCGTTATTCCGCCGCCTACATGCCTCTTGATTATTGAAAGAACAGCGTTTGGCAGTCCCAGTGATTTTGCGATTTCAGCTCCTATGACTGCGTGGTCAACGCTGTGAGTTTTTGAACGCCCGATATCATGTAAAAGAGCCCCTATTTCTACAAGTTCCAAATCCACGGCATGTCCGTTTTTTTTGCAGGCAGTTGCTATTTCGACAGCAAGCTCAGAAACCGCTTCAGCATGCCTTATCACGTTTTCTCTACATCCGCTTCGTTTGAGAAACTCTAATGCTTCTCCTCTAGTTGGGAGTTTTTCACTCACCAAGCTCTTTCCTCAATTGTCCCACTTTTTTTGACAACACATCAAGGATTTTGTCGTTGTTGTAGTGCATCAAAGGCTTGCCGCATGTTTGGCATCGAAACACAAGCTCCACTGCATCCTCAAACCGGACACGTTTACATCCAGCAGTATAACAGTAGTAGAAATCATGGTTTTTCTCGTATTCCAAGCGAACGTTAAGTTTCTCCAGAACACGGCGTTTCTGGCTCAGTATGAAGCCTTCAAGCTGGTCTGGCTGAAGCCGCCAATGAAACATGAACCAGCCTGTTTTTGGATCGCGGTTTCTTCTTAGACTTACAAGAGAATGGTCATAGAGTTTGTAGAGAATCTTTCGCACTGAGTTCAGTCTTATGCCTGTTTTGTTGGCTATTTCGTCGTCTGTTGTTTCTTCTGAGTCTTTCAGAATTTCAATTAGTTTGAGGGCTTCTTCCTCGCCTAATGCCTCTGCGATTTTCAGCAAGATCGCATCGTCTATGTTTGACAACATGGATGATCCTTTGTGTTGCTAGTGAACTGTCATATCTATAATATATGTCTATGTTCTTTAATTTAAATCTCTTTACAGAATCTGAACTGGAACTAACGGTTTATCGCTGTCTTTTTGCCTCTTTTTTGGGGGATAATCTCTATTTTTGCCCCTTTGAAGTTTCTTTCCAGTTGTTTTCCTTCAAAGAAGCGATCTAGGAAGACTGCTAGACTTGCACATTCTGAATGAGGCTGGTTTCCGATTGCCACATTGAAGTCGGAGATGGTTTCTGAATAGAATTCCTTTGGAACTTTCTGGCTTCCAACGATGACTAGGATGTCTTTTCCGCATGTTTTGATTCTGTTCAGAACGTCGCTTGTTTGGATGTTTTCCCCGTAAGCCGTCAAGTGAACAACTATTCCGCCCTTCTTTTTCCATTCTCTCACGGCTTTTTCCCATGGTGTTCCTGCTTCAAAAAAGAATGCGCCGCCCCAATTTCTCACGGTTTTCTCGATTGTTTCCTTGATTTTCAAGTCTTCTATGTCTGACAGTATGATGCCTGCGACTCCGAATGCTCTGGCTACCAAGGCGACGTGTGTTGTAAGTCTTGCGTCTCTTTGGGGTCTATGTCCCCATCTTAAGACCACAATTTCTGTCATGATTCTGCCCTGATGGTTTGGTTTGTCATTTAGCCTTTTTCGAATTTCCCGTTGAGCCTTTCCACATGTTTCCTTACTTTTTCTGCGAAGGCGGGACTTGCTTCGAACACTATTTTCGCAGAGTTTTCAGTATAGCTTGTTGTTTGCACATCGGCGTTTTTGAAAACTGATGATATGAACGACATTGTTTTCTCTGTCACTGGGATTGTGAATGATGCTCTAACGTGGTTTTTCAAGGTGTCAAGTATTTGTTGTTCCAGATAGTTGATGTTGGTTTTGTGCAGAGCGGATATTGGTATCGGAAGCGGCATTTTGTTTTTCAGGCTTTCAAGCCTCTTTGTCAGTTCTGCCTCTGAAAGCAAGTCAATCTTGTTCAGAACCGTTATTATTGGGATGCCAGATGCTCCGATGTGCTCTATCGTTTCAAGACATGTCGCCAACTTCTTTTCTATGAGCTCAACAGGGTCACTCACATCAACCACTAGCAGTATTAGGTCTGAGTAGATCGTTTCTTCAAGAGTTGAATGGAATGCTTCTATCAAAGTCAGCGGCAGCCTGTCTATGAACCCTACAGTGTCAGTTAACAGGAACTTCTTGTTCGAGACTTCCATGAGTCTTGTCGTTGTGGAGAGTGTTGTGAAAAGTGCAGCGTCCACTTGGACCCCTGCTTCTGTGAGAGCGTTGAACAATGAGCTTTTGCCTGCTTTTGTATATCCAGCGAGAGAAATCGATGAAAAACCTAATCTTGTCCTTCTTTCACGGTGCAAAACGTGTT
>Ga0172364_10002330_pt1 | contig 15058 bp, 20 predicted proteins | sample LakKivSesite10cm_FD_114545 | JGI IMG/M metagenome (GOLD analysis project Ga0172364, IMG submission 114545) | Sediment microbial communities from Lake Kivu, Rwanda - Sediment site 10cm | ecosystem: Environmental > Aquatic > Freshwater > Lake > Sediment | place: Rwanda: Western Province, Lake... | reverse complement strand
GGCCTACACCGTGAGGTATACGGGTACGGTCTTGGGCGTCCCGACAGCCGCCATAAGCAACATACAGGTTTTCCCTCCCGGTACCCCAGCGGGCGTCACCATGACCCCGCAGCAGATTGCGCTCATATCTGGCCTTGAGACTTACTTGGGTTGCGCCCAAGCAATCCCAGTCTACGCGGAACTGGCCAGACGAGACGCGACAAGGACTACTTTCCAGTTCACCTTCCCAAGGTGGAACCTCGGAAACCACGCCATTTTCGTCAACACAGAAGAGGTCACGTCAGGATACACAATCGATTATGACAATGGTACAGTCAGGTTCTCGGAACCACTTCTGGCATCGGATGCTGTCAGGTCCACGTACAACTTCAGGTTCTTCTCGATGACAGATCTTTTGAGGTTCATCAACGACGCGATCAACAACCTGAACATCGGCCCACCACTCTTCAATTACACGCCAGAGACGCTACCTTCGCAGGCTTTCGGCGTCATCATGCAGGGGGCTGCTGCGCTGGCTTTGCAGAAGATGCTCATGTGTTGGAGCATACAGCAAGTCAGGAGGGTCTTCGGTGACAAGGATGCGCAAGCCGTGCAGTCAAACTGGCAGTCCTTGAAGCAGAACTACGAGGACCAGTTTAAGGAACTCAGGGCTCAGGCCAAGATTAGCAGGTATCCGACCCCTGCGGCAGTCATCGCCCCAGAGTATACACTGCCTGGCGGAAGGAGTCGATGGTTTAGATATTTGTTCTCTTCTTCGCTTGGATAAGTCTTTATACGTAAAGTAGTTACACTAACAACAAGCATCACAACTCGTCATTTTTACTTTATTTTTGTTGATTGTTGTGAGTATATAGTATAATACTCACAAAGGAGAATCTACCATGCCATCAAAAGGACAGAAAGTAACCGAGAACGCGAAACAAAAGTTCAAGGAATCCAGGTTGATTTCTTGGCAAGAGAAATTCAAGTGGGACGAAGTTGAGCCTGCTTTCTTTGACATGGAAATAGACATAAGTTCTAGAAACTCAAAAAAAAGAAAAATAACAATATCCGAGTTCAAGAACATGGTCTGTTCTGGCATGAATGCCGATCAGATAATCGAGACAGGTGTGTCCAAGCATCTAGTTGCTTTTCTCTCATCTTTTTGTAGCGGAAATATACGGTTAACAAAAGAGGCCTTCGAAGATATGTACTCGTCTGGCAAATCTTTGGACGAGATTTCAACCGAACTTATGATACCTAGACAGCATATCACTTATCTCAGGGAGTTGTTTGGTATAAAAACGAAGGGCGCTAAGTTCATCAAAAGAAAACAAACAGAGATCCCCATCACCCAAAGGCAGAGAGAAATCATGTGTGGGGCTCTCCTAGGAGATGCATCAAAGATGTCTCCGTCGTCGCTTAAATTTGTGCATGGGAACGAGCAAAGAGAGTATATTTATTGGAAATCAGAAGAAATGAAGTCAATCATGTCTCCATCTGGCGTCAAGGGAACAACATATACGGATAAAATCTCGGGCAAGGAACGCATCTCATGGCAGTTCTTTACATCTGCCAACACGGACGTAGAAAAGATCATCTCCGAGTTTTACCCCAACGGAGAAAAGCTCGTTCCGATCAAAATGCTTGACAATATTGGGACTCTTGGGTTGGCGATCTGGTACCAAGACGATGGAATGGTTGACTTCGGACGCGACTTGGAGAAAGAGTTTATCATTACGCCAGTCTATAAACTTTGTACAGACTCATTCTCCAAAGACGAGTGTGAAATGATCACACGCTGGATGAAGCAGAAGTTTGGCCTTGGAGCGGGACTCGTTCCTTCCTCCAACGGAAAAGTATGGAGAATCAAAATAGATAACGAATCAAGTGACGCGTTCAGGAAACTGATCGAACCGCACGTTTTGCCATCTATGCGCTACAAGCTTGACTACAAGGATTACCTCTTTGATAAAGGAAAGCCCGCAAACTCGCCTTCCATATTTTGGACTGAAGTCATGAAATGTCCTTTGGGGCCTTCCTTTATCTCCCTTCCAATAAACGAACAAGAAGATTGGGTTAGGAAAGTTTTGTCGTATGTGAGAGCAAATGGATTTGAACATCTACTTCCAAGACCGTCGGAGAACGAGAAGGACGCAAAATCAATTTTTCTGGCAGAAAGCCAGAAGCTGATACACGAAGACTGCATAGGGTTTTCTTCGACGGGCAGCACGTACATGCTATCGTTCTTTAACAACTTCTGGGACGCGAAGGCGAAAGGGATGCTTTCCCCTCGCCAGGTCTACGAGAACGACAAGTACCTCTCTGAAATAATTAGAGAAGCCATTATTGAGGGGCGCTTTCCCCGAAGGCATACTTTGATCAGGAAGTTACGCAGGTATAGGAGCAACAAATCGATCAGCCTGTTCATGCCATGCATGGCCAAGGCCATATATGATAATTTTTCCTATGAAGGTTCCAAAGTCATCGATTTTTGTGCTGGATACGGAGGACGACTTCTTGGAGCCATGTCGTCTAAGAAAGTAATTTCATACGTCGGCATCGAGCCGAACCTTAAAAGTTACTTATCACTCAACAGTCTTCGGGAAAACTTTTCCAAAGTAAACGGCATCCAGAAAGAGGTCTTGATTATGAACCAAGATTCAAAAGTACTTCAGAGCTTCCCCGACGGATCCTTTGATCTATGTTTTACTTCACCTCCTTATTTTAACGCGGAGGAGTACTCGGAAGATGTGTCACAAAGTTGCTTGCAGTACGAACATTACGACGAATGGATTGAGAAATTCCTCTTCTTCTCGGTTAACGAGTCCGTCCGCGTAGCCAAGAAAGTGATCATCAACATCGCTAACACGGGGCCGTACAAGATCGCGGACGACTTGCGCAAATGGGCCTTGGAAAAGGGGATATTGATCGAGGAGAGCTTCCTCAGGTACCCGAGCAGGACAAAGAAGTACCGTTTGGAGCCGCTCTTCGTTCTTGGAAGGAGTAGGTAGACGGCCAAAGAATAATATGACAGGAGTTCATGATGCTGATCATCAAGGCCGCAGAGGCCCCGAAAATAGAGCTTACCTCGCTAGAGAAACAGATATTCGACTTCCTTCTTGAGGCCAACCAGAAACTCGGCCTGAATTCTACCATGCGTGTTGCTGGCGGGTGGGTTCGCGACAAGCTACTCGGCAAGGATAGCAACGACATTGATGTCGCCATCGACAATATGAAGGGTGAGGAGTTTGCCAATCAACTCAAGAAACTCGAGGGGCATCCAGCAGTCGGGAAGTCATATGTTGTAAAAGAGAATCCAGAGCAATCAAAGCTAATCGGAAGCGCCAATGTTGTTATCTATGGTGAACCAATTGACTTTGTTAATTTGCGCAATGATAAGTATGACAAGGATTCGAGAATCCCAGTCACGACAATGGCCACGCCACAAGAAGACGCCTTACGTCGCGACCTTACCATCAATGCCATCTTTTATAACATAAACACTGGACAGATTGAGGATTATGTAAACGGAATCCAAGATCTTTCCACCATGACTCTTCGTACCCCAAGAGCCCCGATGCTATTGCTCAATGAGGATCCATTACGAGCATTGCGCTGGCTCAGGTTCTTCTCAAGGTACAAAGACGCGAAGATCGATCCGCTGCTTGTCGATGCTCTCGCTAGTCCAGAACTTCATGAAATGTACCGAACTAAAGTCAGCCCCACAAGAGCCTTTCCAGAACTAAAGAAGCTCATGGAAGGCAGCAAGCCAGGGGAGGCCTTGCGCGTTCTCTTCGACACTGGTTTGCATAAGGCGGTCTTTAACACTCCAAAGTTCAGGGAACTGACAGACCTCAAGATGGACCAGAAGAACAAGCATCACGTCCACAACCTGATGGACCACACCTTTAACGTCATGGACGGCTTGAACAAAATCATGATCTCCGAGGGAGTTGACCCAGAGACTCGGATGCTCATGAACTTTGCCGCCATGTTCCACGATTTCGGGAAGGCTGGCCCACAGGAATTCGGAAAGCCTGGAAGTCCTAGGGTACAACGTCCTCATCCATCGCGTCCAGAAGAGATGATGTACAAGGGACATGAGAAGGTGTCTTCCGAGGTCGCCGACGAGATACTGAAGACCATCGGTCTCGGGTCAAAGGCCAGACGCTTCGTTTCTCAGATCATCGACAATCACATGTTGCATGAATGGCCAGAAGCAGTTCCCGGAGTGCCTTCTGGGCAGACGAAGAAGCAACAGCGAAAGTATTTCGAGAAGATGCACAACCTTCTTTCTGGTCTAAAGCCGATCGAAAAGGGAACCGAGAACGACAAACTCCCTTCCCGCTCGTACGGCGTGGACGAGCTGGCAAACCTAGTCATGATGCATGTCCGATCCGACATTCTTGGGACTGGTCCTGGGCGAGAACAGGAAGCGGAACGAATCAAGCAACACCAAGAAAACCTGAAGCAGTACTACCCATTCTGGTCTTCCCTTCGCCCGCTTGTCAGGGGAGACGAGATCATTACGATGTTCCCGACCCTTAAAGTCGGGAACACCGTTGATGGAAAGTCCTTTGTTGTCGATATAATAGAGAGGCTGAAGTTGGCGCAAGCCAATGGACAGATTTCCACTAGGGAAGAGGCCCTGAAGATGATTCAAGAGATTAGGGGCGGAATCGAGCAAAAGTACGGGAAGCAAAAGCCAGCTACGGCGGCATGGTTCAACCGTCTTGAGCGAGAGGGCTAATGTTAGTAAAGTTTGATATGGTGTTGATCGGGTGTCTTTTTAGGTCGCATATTCATCCCCCGCGACAAAAACCACCAGTTTTTGTCACTATTATGACCGAAAGCGGTCCCCAGCTAATGAAGTGCGAGAAAAGCTGTTGTCACGACGCTTATGGAGCAGAACCATCCATCGCTCAGGGCGAACTCGCAATCTCGGAAATGCCTGACTGGCTCAAAGAGGAACTTGTCAGAGGGCAAGTCATCTCAATGGAGAGAAGTGACTATGCAAACCTGCCAGGTTCCGTCCGCAGCTTCGCGGAGGTCATGACTTACTAACTACAACAAGGAGAACTTCGTGTCGAAGAAATTGAAGCATCGACAGAACGACCAGCAACCTCAACCTCAAGAAAGGGGTTCAAAGACTGCCAGGGTCGTAGTCAGCGGCATGACCGAAGGACAGAAACAGTACATCAAGGCAATCATAAATAACCGAGTCGTCTTCTGCGCTGGGCCAGCAGGTACTGGAAAGACCGCCGTGGCCGTCGGAATGGCGCTCCAGTACGTGTTATCGCCAGGATCACAATACAAGAGGATTGTCGTCATGAGGCCAGTCATGGAAGCCTGCGGCGAGCATTTGGGGTTCATTCCAGGCGGGTTAGACGACAAGATGCAACCTTGGATCAAGCCCGTCATGGACAACATGATGCCCTTCATGCCCCCAAGCGAGATTCAGGGCCTCTTCAGGGCTGGAATGGTCGAGGTCATTCCACTCGCGTTCGCGAGGGGAAGATCGCTAAACGACGCCTTCATCGTGCTGGACGAGGCCCAGAACTGCTCCGACAAGCAGATGAAGATGGCCCTAACAAGGATGGGACACCACTCGAAGATGGTCGTCGAGGGGGACACCACGCAGCGCGACTTCGACGGGACATGCGGCCTGGAGGACGCGATGAAGAGGCTCGAGGGGATCAGCGGCGTGGCGATGATCTACCTTGACAAGCAGGACATCGTCAGGGATCCGATGATCGGGCAGATCTTGGACAGGTACGAGGACTTGCGCTAGGCCTTCTTCTGCCAGAGGTGGATGTTTTGTCGGCCCTCGGAGAAGTCCTTCTGGAGCTGTCGGTCCTCCTCGGTCCTCGGATAGCGTTGCTCCAGAATCGCCCTGTTCCTGTCCGTGATTTCCTTCCAGTTGTTAATCGTTCCGCAAGTCATGTGGCCGACGTGAAAGATCGGGAAGCAAGTCTTCCATACTGGGAACTGTTCTGGTACCTGCAAGACCCTGTATCCGCGCAGTTGTGACTTCAGGCAGTAGTCCGCGTCCTCGCCGGCCCCTGGATTGAATCCCTCGTCCAAGTAGTTCATTTCCCTCATCGTCTCTCGGCGCGTGGCGGCGCAGAAGAACACGACGAACGGCCTGTTCTTGGCCCAATAATCGATGGTCGATCCAGTAGCCGCGACGGACTTGTCAGCGAGAGGGCCGACGAGCATGTCGATCCAGAGGTCGTTCCCTCCCCAGTCGAGGATGACGTTGTCGTCGTTGAAGAAGATCAGGTTCTCGCTATCGGACGCCATGATGCCGACGTTCACAGCCCGCGTGTACCCGAGCGGGCTTGGGCAAGACAGGACGTGGAACGGGTTTCCAAGGCTCAGACACCAGTCCACCGATTCCTTGGACGAGCCATTGCAGACGATCCAGACGTCCGTGTCTTTGAATGAAGTTGTCTTTTTTAGGCTCTCGACGCACTTCCTAAGTCCCTCGAAATTCGTATAGGTTGGGATGATGATCGTGTTCTTCATGCCGAATGATACGTAGGAAGGCGAGGGTCAGATCCAGAATATGATCATAGGAGGAGAGGCCATGCCAGTCATCCCGAACAAGAGTCCGCCACCGCCGTCGCCTAAGCAGTCGATATGGGCTCCCGACTACCTCCCCTCAGGCGAGAACAGGGAGATTCATGCCGTGACGCTGGCCATGGACTATAATCAGGGGATCCCTGACAACTTCAAGGATCTGCCCCCAGAGGAGCAGGAACGGATCAGGTTGCGCTACAGGTACTTGGGCATCAAGATGCGCCCAGACATCAAAGACAAGACCATCCCGATACAGAAAGAGACGATGGACATCCCATGAGGTGGTTCGTCAAGCAGGCAAAGCATGGAAACACGCTCGAGGGCCAGATGATGACCCAAGAGCTGAACAAGGTCGCCAAGGACGTGAGGAAACTCGTTTCCGAGGCCCTGGTCGGAGGCCCCTCGTCAGTTCTGCCAAGGTGGAGGGCCGAGGTCCGCCGCTCGATCCTGATGCTTCCACCCGAGGAGCGCTTGGGCAAGCTAAGCATGTATGAGATAGATGAGCTCAAGCAGAAGATCGCCGAGATCAAGGTGAAGATGGAGCGCTACGACACCAAGAGATTCCTAGAGATCATGGGGGTCAAGTGACATGCCCATCGTCCGCCAATCGGTCGTCATGGTTACCGACAAGGATGGTAATACACGCGTGATCTCGACCAAGGCCGAGCTAAAGGCCTGGCTGGAGACGCTGTCCGAGGAGGACAGGAAGCTCTACAGGGACAGGTACAGGTTTGAGCCAGTCAGGAACAGGACTGGCATCATAGATTACACGGGGACTCTCAGGGATCTATGAACTTCAGAAACTTCCAGTCCAAGCCAGCAGGCAACCTGAACATGGGCAAGATGCAGCTTTCCATAGAGGTGAACGGAAAGGTCTACTGCATCTGCGACTCCGTGCAATACGCCCAGATGGTTAACGGGATGATGGAAATCGCCTCCAACGAACTCACGACGCAGATGAGCAAAAACGGCCAGCAGGTTTACCCGAAGGAGGAGGAAATCAAGGCCTTGGCCGCAAAGAAGATCGGGGACATGGGCTACGCCACCTTGGACATGGTCTTGGACAAGATGACTCCAGAACAGAAAAAGTCGTGGAAGGATTCGTATCGCTTCACACCCATAACTCGGAGGATATCATGAAGATCAGAGTGATAAACGCTCAAGTGGAACCACCACCCTTGGAGGAAACAGCCAAGGAAGTGGAGGGGCTGGAAGCCAACCAAGAGGCTGGTGGCAAGCAACAGCTCGTCCAAGAGCTCATCGCCCAGTATAACTCCGAGCTCGAGACGGCCATGAATTACTTGGCCATGAACGACGAGGAAAACCACGCCCGCGAGTTCCTGGATTTCCTCAAGGAATTCAAGTGATCATTATCGCCGCCTCCAATCCGACCATCAATGACCTGAAACGCCTCATGCCGCTAATGGCGGCTGGGGCGCAACGGGCCTACGACGCCTGGGACCAGAACGACGAAGGGGAAGATCCAGAACTTGGTGTCGGCGGCATATGCCAGGACGTGGCCGAGGAGATTTCTGGCGTATTGAACATGAACGGTATTGAGGCTGGGACGGTTTCCCAACAGGTCGGAGACCAACACGTATACACCATAGCCAAGCTCAACGACGGGGTCTACGAGGTGGATATCCCTCCAAGCCTGTACGAGACTGGCGGAGGGTACGTCTGGAAGAAGCGCAAGGGAATCACCTTCAACCCATCCATGATATACGTCAGCATGATCTCTGGAAACCCAGCAGACTTCGAAGTCATGACCCAAGACTTCTGAGTATAATCACACATGAGGAAGGGAATTTTGGACGCCCTCTTTTGGCGTTTGCATACCAGCTACTTGCTCAACGACAGGAACGCGAGCGAGAAGTTCTTGTCCATGATCGTTGACGAACAACTCAAGTCGCCATTCAACCTTCGCGATGAGATTGGTGGACGTAACTACAACAGGTACCTGAGGATAAAGTCCAATGTGGAGAATGGCTGCTATTCCAGACTTTATGGCAGTGGAGCGGCAAACCCCTTGGAAACTCCATGTTCGTACGAGACCGACAAGGAGGAGGCCGAGTTCCATTTGGAGCTAATGGCTCGTCCAGCGGCTCTCTTCTCGTTGATCGACGTCCCTTCGGACGCGATAGTGGTTCACGAGCTGGAACTTGCGGAATATGGAAGATGCGACTTCGTTTTCCGCCACGGCAAGACCGTGACGGCCCTCGAGGTAAAGATGGGCGAATCTCCGACGTCGGTGGTCTCGCAGATCGACAAATACAGGCTCGGACTTGAGTTGGACATGTGTTTGAACCTGTATGATACGGTAAGGGCGTTTGTCCTCGCGGGAGGATTCGGCCCGTACGTGACGTCTGAGCTTTCCCGATCAGAAGTGGGGATGGTTATCCACCGAGGAAGCCCAGACGAGTTGAGGTTGCTCAATGCGCGTGATCAGGCGGTTCTGGCATAACTTGTGCATGTCGCTCTCCCTGACCCTCATGAGGTGGGCGGGGAAGGATCCTGACGAGAACAGGCTCGAGGAGCTGCTGTCAAAGGACAAGCTTTCGCAGGAGGAGGCCGAGGAAGTGAAGAAGTTGATGGCCGACGCGAAAGTCATCGTCATGAGGTAACAAAATGGCCTGGATCATCCAGAACACGAGCAACTCAATCGTATGCATCGACGACCTCGGCATCGTCCTCCAACGCGGCCAGACGAGGGACGTCGACCTCCTTGGCAGGGACACCGCAGAGAAGAGCAAGTACCTCAAGAACGCCATATCGGCCGGGTTGCTGACCGAGGTCAAGAAGGACGCCCCTCCGCAGACCGCTGCGGCAATCGACACCAAAATCGTCGATGACATGAAGAAAACCACCGAGCAGGCGGTCGCCGCGGCGACCGCCGCACAGGCCGCGGTCCAGGCCCAGGCGACGACCATACAGAAGCAGAACGACATCATCCAGCAGCAGGCCGACACACTCAAGAACACGGCCAGCGTCTTGGAGAAGGTCAAGATCCTAGCCGAGCAGTTCCCCATGGAGATGAAAGCCTTCAGGGAGTCGATGGCCAACATCAAGGTCGAACGGGCTCAGATCGCGGAGGAAAAGAAGTTCATCACCGACGGGACGTCAGAAGCCGAGATGAAGGCCCACGAGAAGATCCTGAAGAAGAGGGACGCGGCGCTCGAGAAAAACTACGAGCAGCTCGGTCAGACCATCACGAAGAAGGTCGACGCGGACCTGAACGAGACGCTGGACGCGCTGGACGAGCTAGGAATCTAAAGGAGATCAGAGATGGCAGAGATACAAGCGGCAAGCCTCGACCTCGGGACGATGTTCTTGCAGAGCGCGAGGGACGACGGCAAGGGTGGAATCGTCTTCAACACGGTCAGGGACTGCTTCCGAGAACTCCCGTACGACGCTGAGTTCGAGGACACGCTCCATAATCAGGGAGCCCACTACATCAAGGCCGACGGCAAGCTCTATGTCCTCGGCAATGACGCCTACCTACAGGCGGGCATGGCTGAGTTCGGGGCAGAGCTCAAGCTGGGGCAGGAGATAGAGATCCTCAGGCGCCCCATGAAGGACGGGATCTTGAATCCTGATAGCCCAAAGACGGCGCTGGTCATCCTGCGCGAGCTCATGAGGGCCTGCATCGAGAAGGATATCGGCAAGGCGAGAGAGGGAGAGATCCTGTACTTCTCCATCCCCGCGAATCCAGTCGATAGCCAAATCAACAACGTGTTCCATTCCAAGATGGCCGAGCAGTACATGAACTCGCTTGGCTACGACGCGAGGCCGCTGGGAGAGGGGCTCGCGGTCATCTATTCAGAAAACCCGAAGATGCATGCCCCTGACGGCGTGATTCCGTTCACGGGGATCGGCATAAGCATGGGCGCTGGCCAGTGCAACTTCTGTCTGGCGGAGCGCGGTATCCCGATGGACGAGTTCTCGGTCGCCCGCAGCGGGGACTGGATCGACGCCAACGCAGCGCGAATGACGGGACAGCCCAAAACCAAGGTGATGAGGATCAAGGAGCGCCAGCTAGACTTCAACAAGATCGACCAGACCAACGAGGTGATCTTGGCGCTCGAATGCTACTACGACGAGCTGATCAAGTACGTGTTCGGGATCTTCGCCAAGCGCTTCGCCAACAACAAGGGGTCCATCGACCATCCCATCGACATCGTCCTCTCTGGTGGGACGGCTTCCTGTTCTGGTCTCGACAGGAGGGTCAGGACGATCATCGAGCGCATGAACCTGCCATTCAAGGTCAACGAGGTTCGCTTAGCCAAGGACATGATGCGTTCCGTGGCCAAGGGCTGTTACCTGCGGGCCAAGCAGGCGGCCAAGAAGGTCACGATGGCCAAAGAGGTGATCAAATAGCAGAAGGAAGACAAAATGAGCGACAATAGTTTGGTTGAGCATTCTCATGTTACCGCCGTATCAATGGAAGACGTCATCGCAACATTGCGCAAGTATCCGAAGCAACACCTAGAGGGGCGCAGGGACTTAGTTCGCATCCTCGCCTACAGGGCGTGGCATGAGCTTGAGATCTCATAGAGGTTTTCGGCGGGTTCTGGCGCAACTAGGAAATAGGGAACGCCAGGAGGCCGACAGATGGGATATTGTACTCGATACGAGGTCCAGCAGGCGCTCGCCAACGCCTTGACCCAAGGCAATCCGTCGGGCGGCGGCGTCGTGGACATAATCACAATCGGCAACACGCTTTCCTCCACCGTCACGGACGACCAGATGGCCCAGTTCATACGCTGGGCGGACGACCAAGTTGACGGGACGATCAGCAGCATCTATCGGATTCCTCTGGTCAGGGTGAACAAGGGAACCTTTAGGCTCGCCATGGATGCCACGGCGGGCGACACCAGCCTCGTGATGCAGGACGCCAGCAGGTTCACCGAGGGCGACGTCGTCGTCCTCAGGCAGGAGCCATACATCGAGGAGAACGTCGTCCTCCCGCAGGCCACTTGCATCCCGGCATCTCCTCCTCCTCCAGATGGATTCCCGCAGCCGCCAGACAATCGAAGGCTATGCCTTTGGTTGCCGTTGGCCCACAGCTACGACATGAACTTGGCAAGGATCGAGCGTGTAAGGTACCCAGACCCGATCCCGAAGATCTCGGCCAAGCTCGCCGCCTCGTACCTGTATGACAAGCATTTCGCGGCGCAGCAGGAGCCGAACGAGTCTCAGGTGTCCCAGTACCTGCGGAAGGAAGCGAAGAACGAGCTCAACCTGATCCTTTCTGGCGCGATCAGGCTCCTGCTTCCAGACGCCAACATGCTCATTGGCAGGAGGTTCTACAACCCAGCCATAGACGACGTCTACTCGACAGCGGCGGAACCCGGCAAGAACTTTTTGACCGAGGGCTAAGCCATGTTCGACGAGATAGCCAAGATGTTCGAGAAGATAAGCCGAAGGATGGACATGGCCACGACCGCCCTGAAGAAGGTCGGAAATAAAGACGCCCAAGAAGCCATCGAGTCCGTTCAGAAACAGCTTCCCATCATGAGTACGAATGTCGACCCGAAGCCAATGTTCGACACGCCCGATGAAGCAATCGAGGCCTCGAAGGATCAAGACTTGATCCTGATGGAGTCCTTCAAGAAGAACCTGATGAAGTACATCAAAGAGGGCGTCTGATGAAGCCGACCGCCGTAAAGGACATAATGGCGTCGCTCCAAAGGCTCATGATCGAGCATATGGCTGCGGACTGGCCCCTCACCGCCGACCTCCTTCCAGGCCAAAACGTGGTCAGCATGTTGCAGACGAGCAGGTACAGGGAAGGCGACGACATTTTCATCAAGTCCGAGCTGACGGGCAAGGCGGAGCCAGCCGTAATCAACTCCGTGATGCCGTGGGATCCAGTCCTCGGTTATAGGATCATCCTCGAGAGCCCAGTTCAGGGGACGTGGACCGTGGCCCATGGATCGAGCGTACTTCGTGCAATCAACCACCAGCCGCTGAAGCGCGTGTACAAGGGCAACCTGAACATCAGCCCGAACTACCCGAGCATTTCCATCTCCCTGCCCGACGAGTCAAACGACTGGATCACCCTGAGGGCGACGGAACACGAGTACACGTTCAAGATCAGGGCTCACATCCTCGCCGACAACTTCGAGCGCGGGACGGAGCAGATATCCACGTTTGGGGAGGCCATACGAGAGGTCCTCTTGGATCACATACACCCCATCGTGGATAACCCCCAGATTGTGATCCCCATCACCTCGGACGTACCCGCGAATTCGTCCGTGATCGAGCTTTCTGACACGTCGAGGATCATGCCCGGGAACAGGGTCTTCCTAAGAGACGGGGAGAAGAGGCCAGCTGGCTCACAAGAAGCCGTGGTACAATCAGTTCTGAGTCCGACCCAAATACGGCTCGGGACGGCTACGGAGTGGGACTTCTTGGTGGCTAGGGGAGCAGAGCTGATCGTGGCCGAGAGATACCTGTTCGACACTAGGGCATCGACCATGAATTACGGATACGTTCCTGCTGGGACTGGCTCGTTCTCGCATTCCGCCGAGATCAGCTACTTCGCCAAGGAGATGATCTGCCGAACTGGCAACCTGATAACCTGAACTGAGGAGTTTGAACTTGAGAATTCTGACCATCAGCGACAACCCGAACATCTTTTCCGGCCTAGCCAAGGTACACCGAAACGTGATCGATGGAATGATCGCGGCGGGACACGAGGTTTGCATCGCCGGGTGGTTCGCGTTCGACAGCAAGACCACGGCCATGATAGCCCACGGGTACAAGCCACAGCGCCCCACCTACAAGGGCATAGAGATTTTGCCCATGGCCAAGAACGAGAATTCCCCGCTGGCCGCGCATGACATATGCAAGATCGTGAAGCCAGACGTGGTCGTGACCATAGGCGACCACTGGAGCTTCTACTACATGCATGCGGTGAAGAACAAGCTTGACTACAAGTTCAAGTGGGTCGCCTACCTGACCGTCGAGGAGGAGGATATCGACGAGGTCAAGTGGAAACCCCTTTTCAGGTACATGGACGCCGTCGCCATTCCAACTATCTTCGGAAAGTCCTCGCTCTCCAAGATCGGGGTTCAATCAAAGCTCATCCCTTACGGAGTCGACGAGATCTTCAAGCCAGCGTCCATCGAGGAGAGGGCGCGACTCAGGAGCGCCCGTGGGCTGAGCAACGACACTGTTCGCATGGTGACGGTAGCCCAGAACACGCTCCGCAAGAATCTGCCATCGATTTTGCAGACCGCCCAAATTCTCAAGGCGAACAGGCAGGGCCAGCGGTTCAAGTTTCACATCCATACCAACATAGGGGCCGCCGACTCAAACGAGACTTGTGTGTTCAGACTCCAGAAAATCGCCGCCAAGTTGGGCGTCGAGGACATGATCACGTTCGCGCCACAGGATAATAGCCTGTTCAACGGGAGTCCAGCGGAGCTCGTCAGGGACGAGTACAACGCATCAGATTTCTATCTGTCCACCTCGTTCTCTGAGGGGTATGGGTTGCCAATCGTGGAGGCGATGGCCTGTGGGGTTCCTTGCTGGGCCAATGGGACGTCGACGCTCTATGAGATGGTGGGCCTGTGCTATGGGCAGACTGGGGTTGGCCCGAGGGGATACATCTTCAAGTCTAGGACGGACATTCTGCCCCCAGAGAAGTTCGTGAACATGGTGGATCCGAGCCTGCTCGCTTGGGAGCTCGACAAAGAGATGGAAACAGTTAGAAAAAGGAAAATGCAGACGGATTGCGAAAACTATGCTAGGAGAAGTACGTGGGAAGGAATGGGATTGGAGCTGGCTGAACTTATAGCGCAGATGGAGAAGAGGACGGTCATTCCAGTAGAGGAGATTTAGCGAAGGAATGATATCGGACCTCATGGAATCAAATAGGGTGAAGTAGCCCGAAGGGTAAAGGGTAAAGGGTAAAGGGAGAGAAAAATGCCTCTACCACAAAACACGGTCACGAAGGAAGAGTTCGAGGCCCTCATGGGGTACATCACCCTGGAGAAGCAAGGGTTCGACGACGCGAAGGGATATGCAAACTCGGGTCTTCAGTACGTCGTACTGATGCAGCGAGTCACCCCCGAGGTCGACTTGGTCACGCCTCATGCAGCGCAGTACCTGAACCTCGAGACGGTCGACAACTACTCGAATTTCACCGCCATCGCCAACTCGCTCAATACGCACGTGGCAACGCGTGGTACTACGGCGATCCCTGGCGAGACGCTATCCACCAGGCTGAACAGGTGGCTGTGGTGTCAGGGTATCCGTGTGACGAGAGTCTACCACGACATCAGCGCCGCTGCGGGATGGACAATTGACTGGTGTAACGTACGAAGCGACGACGCGGATCCAGATTCGCAGATGGGTCCGTACATCCTCGACGAGGACGGGAACCCGATCGCAATTGGGTGTACCGCCCTCAGTCCGTACAAGAACCCGCCTCCTCTTGGATCTGGTTGTCCGACGAGCGGAGGGACTTCGATCGGGACGAAGTCGC
>Ga0172364_10002329_pt1 | contig 15061 bp, 19 predicted proteins | sample LakKivSesite10cm_FD_114545 | JGI IMG/M metagenome (GOLD analysis project Ga0172364, IMG submission 114545) | Sediment microbial communities from Lake Kivu, Rwanda - Sediment site 10cm | ecosystem: Environmental > Aquatic > Freshwater > Lake > Sediment | place: Rwanda: Western Province, Lake... | reverse complement strand
CCAACTCATACGCCCATCTAGTATAATATTCAGCTTTTAGTTCTTTTCCACCTTTTAATAACTTTACATTTTCTGCAGAATACCCCTTATCATGGGCTTCTTTTACCAGCTGGGCAAGAGTCCCAGTACTTTTTTAATAGATTCCATAGCTATAAGAAAATTTTCCCCTTTTTAATTCTTTCTATTTGTAACCATTATATAATAGTGATTTACAACCTGCTCTTCCTGTAATCCTGAATAACCTTGGCTAATAAATTAACCTTACCTTTTTCTCTTTCAAAACCTTTCCTGTCAATAATAGCAAAAAGCCTGCTTTCGGTTATTTTTAAATTAGTGCTATCAATAAAATCAAGGTTTTCCCTTAGCCCCCTATTTACTTTTTTCTTGGAAACAACTGCATCAACCCTGTTTTTCAGGGCATTAATTGTTTTCTCACTAAATATATTTGGATTATCAACAAGCAAAACATTCCCTTTCTTGATGTTTAATACATTATTTTTTGTTAAAAACTCATTATAGCCAAGGTTATCAAGCTTTTTAGCCAAAACATTATTTTCAATGTTTAGTATCATGCTGTTAAGGTTCTTAATCTCATCATTCAGTTCATTTATTTTTTTGTCCTTTTCATTCAGCTCCCTATCAAGCGAGATAATCCTTTTTTCCTTAAAGCCAAGAAGCTCCCTTGCTTTTTTATCAGGAACAAGACTCTCTGCTTTTTTTATTAGGATTCTCTGCCTTTCCTGCATCCTCTTAAGCTTTTTCTTTAATCCAGCATTCTGCCTTCTTATCATAAGGTTTGCATTTTCAAGGCTCTTTAGTTTTTTATTCAGCAGGAAACTTATTTTTTCTTCCACACCTTTTTCTTTTATAATCTCTCTTACAGGCACTATTTTTCCTTCAACTGGTTTTTCAACAAGCTTTAGAGAATCCTTTATGGACAACCCTTTTGTCAAGACAATCTTTTTTATCTTATTTGAGAGATATGCCTTATTGTTTTTCTTCAAAAAAATATCTATTTTTTTAAATAAAGGGTAAAACTCCTTATAGGCAAATATTGCTGAAGCTAATGAATCTGCCTCATGGCTATTCCTTGTTTTTATTTTGTTTATCAGCTCTTTTTTTTCACTAACCAAGATATCCTGCCTTGGTTTAACAATCCTTGCACCTGTCTTTACTGCAAAATTTTCAATTAATTTTGGGCAGTTTTTTTTATCTGTCCCAACCAAGACAATATCCCCATAAGGCATTATTGTTGAGATCAATGCGCTCAAGCCGAGGTTTTTATAGGAAGCTGTTTTTAAGAGATTGCCATCAACATCCATTATAGAAAAAGCAGTTGTTGTGCCAGGGTCTATTCCAACAATAATTAAAGGATTTTCCATCTATTAAGAATATAGCCTCCTTGTTTAAAAGCTTTTTTATATTCTATATATTTTATTGGTTATATCCAACAATAAGAATCTATTTAAAGTATTAGAACTCTAAAGTTACAATGAAAAAGAAAAAGATATATTTGGCAGGAAGCTTTTTTGATTTCAGGGATAAAATTATTTCTGAACTTGGTTATAAGTATGACTTTGCTGATCCAAGAAAGAACAGGCAGCATTCAATAGCTACCCTTGTTGTAGATGATATGGACCAAGCAAAGGAATGCCCTATCATGCTTGCCTGCTTTCCCAAAGGAAATTCAAGAGGCACAATGACTTATGGAGAAATAGGTGGTTCAAGAGCAGAGGGAAATTATATAATAATTGCAGATGAAACAGAAAAAAGAGATAATTTTTTAGATAGCATTTCAGATTATAATCTAGATAGCATAGGAGATGCAATTAATTTTTTAAAAAATAATAATCCTAAAAGGGACCCTTTAAGAGCAATAACAAAAAAACAGGATAAAGACAATAAACTTAGGATATTCCTTGCAACAAATATCAACTACTTTATGGATATAGAAAAAGTTTATCAAAATGATGAAAATAAGATTCTTATGTATGGGGATTTTGGAGATTTAAAAGATTTTGGTAGTGCAGATTTGACAGTTGCCCATTTTCCAGAAGGAAAAGACAGAGATAGAAAAGCCATTTTCTTTATGGGTTTGTCTTATGCACTGGAAATCCCAAGCATTGTTATTGATGAAAATAAGGTTCTTTACCCCCCTTTGGAAGGTTTAGCAAAAAGAAATTTTCCTTATAAACCTGCTGGTTTGGATTATTTGGTGAATCTTAAGTCACTGGAAATAGAAAAGGAATCAAAAGTATATTATGGAGTTTCTAATAAGTATAATATTTTAAAGCCTTAATCAGAATCTAATTTTTTGCTTAATATTATTATGTTGCCTCTGCCTTTTTTAATCCGCTTTACAATGCCTTTGTCCTCTAATTCGCTAATCATCAGGCTTACCTTTGCCTCTGACAGAGGTATCTGCTTTCTTATCTCTTTCTGAGTTACCCTTCCTTTGCTGTCTTTAATAATTTTGATTATCCCATCCAGGCTTTCAGGAGATTCAACATCCTTTTCTTCCTTTTTTGCTACAGCAAAACTTTCAGAACCCTCCTCTTTTTTCTCTTGAATATGTTCTTTTTTCCTGGTTTTTTTTAATATATAAAAAACAAGTAGGATAGATACTATAAAAACAGATCCAATGATTACAAAAAGAAGAATTCCTTGTTTTTCATTAGAATCATTTTCTGGTTCCCCCAGTGTTTCATTTGCTAATCTTTCTTCCTCCTCAGGGCTGGGATACATTACAATGTCATGTACAAACCTTCCCTCATCCTTAACAACTATTTTTTCTTCAGCAATATACTTTACCCTTCCATACTGCTCATATTTTGCTTTGATAGTATACTGCCCGACCAGCAGAAAAAAAGAGTATGTTCCATCAGTAGAGACCTGATACTGCCTTGGCGATGAATCAACCTCTACCTCAACCCTGCCTTTCATCAGATTCAGGTTAGGGTCATAGATATTTCCATATATAGTGGCAGCATAGCATGTTTGTATTGAGATCAGAAGCATTAATATTACCATTATTTTTTTAATCATGAAACATATGGTTTAGTCTTATTATATAAATATTTCTAATTTTTATATGGCTAAAAAAGACTTTAAAAAGCTAAAAAGAGTTTTATTGGGCTTTATTTGAGAATACACCCTCTTATATACACTCATAAAGTTTTAAATGGTTTCATAAAGCTTTAAATTATTTTTGAGAAAGCATGTTCATAAAAATCTCTACTTAACATTTATAAGTTCAGAGAAGTAAGCTTGATATCTGTTTCTAGAGCTATGATATCATATTTCAGAGATTCTTTATCCTGCTTGTTTAATTTGTTATAAGACTTTTTTACTCTTGATAACTCATATTTTGCTCCTGCTATATCCCCTCTTGTCACATATTCACCAATCTCCTTTATCATAAAGCTTATGTCCTTTTTTTCAATCTTTTTTGTTTCTGTCGTTTTTTTCTTCTTAACTTTTTTAACTGCTTTTGGTTTTTGTTTTTTAATTTCCTTTCTTTTAGTTTGTTCAACTCCTTTTGGTGCTGAAACCTCAACTTTTGTTTCTTCTTTCTCCTCTAATAAATTCTCTTTTACTAATAATTCATACTCTCTTTTCCTTAATTCATTTTCTCTGTCAACAAGTGATTTTTCCTTTGACAATAAATTATCTTTTATATTTTTATTTTCATTGATTAATCTTTCAAGAAATTCATTTTTCTCTGCTATTTTTTCCTCTTTTTTTAGAAACAACTCTGCTTCTTTTTTCAGTATCTCTTTCTTTTTTTCAATGCTTTTCTGCTTTTCCTTAAGCTCATCCAGCTCTTTTTTCATTGCCTCAAATTGTGCTTCTTTTTCATCAATCTCTTTTTTATTTCTCTGTAGCGAGTTTAGCTCTTTCCTTTTATTTTCCAGTTCTTTTTGTTCTTGTTTTAGAATTTTTTCTCTTTTTTCAATAACAGCCCTTTCTCTCTTCATCAATTCCTTTTCCTTTTTCTCAAGCTCTGCTTCTAAAGCAGGAGCCTGCTTTTTAGACAGTTTGTCTAGTTCAGCCTGTTTTTTTCTTAATTCACCAACTCTCTTGGCTATCAGCTTATCCCTCTCTTTAAGCTCGGTTTCAAGCATCTTGACTTTATTTATCATCTCCTTTTCTTTTTCCCTAAACTCAAGATGATTCAGCATATGCTCCTTGTTGCTTGCTTTTTCTATTTTTTCAGCAAGGTCCCTGTCTTTTATAACCTTCTTAATCCAGTCTGCAAAATCATTTTTGCCTTTTTTAACATGATGGTCAAAGGTGTGTTTGTCCATAAACTTAACAGACTCTTTAAGCTCTTTAATGCTTTTAATCCTATGGCCCCCCCTTAAAATAAAATGCTGCTCTGGTTTTATCTCCTCCTCTGGTTTTTTTTCTTGAACCTTTTTTCTTTTAAGGGCATTTTTCACTGATTTTGGCTTTTTTGCAACACCAATCAATTTTTCTTTTTCAGCTGGTTTGGAAATAGAAGGCATTTTAGCCCTAAAATCAGGGAGATCTGGCAGCTCTAGCTCTTTAAGATTTTGTTTAGACATTGGCATATAAACAACATTTTTTTGTTTATTTAAAAATTTTTGCTATACTTCTTGAATAGTAATTTAATTACCTTTAGTTACTAGGTAAAAATCATAAGGTTTTTAAGTTAGCTAAAAGAACCATTTAGCTATATAATTTTGATAGAGGTTGTTAAAATGACTGAAAAAGAACTTATCTGCTCTTCTTGCAATAAAAGAACGACAAATAAAGAAGGAGTGGCAGTATTTAAGTGCCCTAACTGCAGCAAAGCTGAAATAGTGCGCTGTAAGCACTGCAGGGAGATAGCAGCAATGTATACATGCCCTGAATGTGGCTTTACAGGCCCAAACTGAAAATGGCAGATCTAGTAATAACACTGAGAATAATGCCTGAAAGCCCTGAAACCAACTTAAAAGCAATAGAAAAAAAGGCAAAAACATTTGTTTCAGAATATGGCGGCGAGGTTGGAAAGGTAGAGAAAAAACCAGTTGCATTTGGCCTTAAGGCCCTCGAGATAATATTTGTAAGCAATGAAGACCTTGGCAGCACAGATAAACTAGAACAGAATATAGCATCTATTGAAAGTGTCAGTTCTGTTGAGGTTACTGACGTCAGAAGGGCTATTGGCTAATCTTTTTAATTAATTTTATTAATTTTTTTAGTTTTATATTGCTTCTTATTGAATTGGGCCTGATATGAGTTTCAGCAGCTTTGAATCCGGCCTTTTTTATCTCATTAATTAATGAATCTTTTTTTGGCACACTTTTAAGCTTGTTATGTTTTATGACCTTTGTAATATCATAAAAACCGACTTCATTTATTTTCAACTCATTTGTTATTATTTGAATTAGTTTAATTAGTTCCTTGTTGTTAGTTTTTTTGACTTGCTTATTCATTCCATTTGTAATTTTCTTATCCCACAGCTGGCCGAGCCAAACCTTGCCAGCATAATCAAGCTTTGATTTACAAAAAGGGCATTTTTCATCATTAAATATTGTTTTTGCGGTTTTCCTGAAAAGGCAGTTTTTGCAGTGCAAAACATACCCATGATTTTTCATTATTTCATCTGCCTTTTTTTTCCCCTTCTCGCAATAAAAGAAAACCCTGAAGTAATGCTCTCTTGAGTATGAAAATATTGGTGTTAGGGCTTTGTCATGCTGCGATGCAGTTTCCTGGACTTTTTTTATTAGAATCCTTAGTCCAAGCTCGTGGCAGAACTCGTTTTTCAATGGTCTGCTTGAATATTTTCTTAGGCATGAATTTTTATATGTTCCGCATAAAGCTCCTGTGTCGGTTGCTGTTACAGCAAGAATTCCATTGCGTGAAATCCTTTTTATTGCACTATCCAAAAGAAAGTTTGGCGAGCCAAATGGGTCAATATCAATGTAATCAAAGCCCTTTGAATTCAAAAGAAACCCATTTGCATCAAGTTTAAAGATTTTTATTTTATTGCCTGATTTAATTTTGTTTAGCTTTAAATTAGATTTTATCAGCTTAACAGCTTCATTGCTTCTGTCATTAAATGAAATACTTTTTATCTTGCTTTTCCTCAATTCAAGCAAAAGCCTTATTCCTCTCACTCCGGTTGCAGCCAATGGCAAGGCAATCTGCATATTTTTTTTATCTGTTGAATTTAGAAGAAGAACACTTATATCGCGGTTGAGCTTCATAACAGGGTTATAAAACACAGGCATGTCTTTTGATACTATTTTAGCTGTATATGTCTTAATTCCTGCTTTGCCCTCTTGTATTATTTTCATAGAAAACATAAGAACTAATGCTTAATATAAACCTTTTGGAAAGCTTACTCAAACCCAGATAGGGTTTCCATTATTTCTTTGTTAAAATAACTCTTATAGTAATAACCGTTAGGGTTTTTATATCTTTTTAACTGGTCCTTTGTTCCTATCATAAAGGATGTTGCATGTTTTGCTATTTCATCTTCATAATCTCTTTTACTTTCAGGCCATTCATAACCAGGAAAACCAACCCATCCTGCAAACTCGTGAATTAATGCAGCATTCCATTGCCTTTCAAATTCAGGCATTTTTGGAAAATATTTTCTAATATCCTCACTGATTTTATCACTTTTTTCTTTTTTATAATTCTTGTTAATTTTTTCAATGTCTGCTTCAACATGAACTTTAATCTCATCTTCAATTTTTTTAGAAATACTTTTATCCAATATAAGTATCAAAAGGCCTGCCAATTCATCTAGATTATACTTTTTATAAAGAAATTCTTCAAGACCATTGCCTTTTATTGTTAAGTATCTTTCTGACTGTTTAGCTATATAATCAGCAAGTTTTTTATAATTCTTTCCAAAATCATCTAAATTGGTATCTAATCTTTTATCTTTGTTGAAGAATCCTATTTCCTCATTTCTTACAAGTTGTGCTATATCCCCCATCCTATGATTTATGTATTTGAAGTTTATATAATTTTGGTTTATTACTCCTTTTTGGAAAGCTTTAAAAGTAATATTATTTTCTCTTAATAACATGAAGCTAATAAGATCGCCTGTATGCACTGTTGTGGGCCATGTTGACCATGGAAAGTCAAGCCTGCTTGATTATATCAGGCACAGCCATATTGTTAAGGATGAGGCAGGGGCAATAACACAGGCAATAGGTGCTTCTTTAATACCCCTTGACACTATCAAAAAAGTATGCGGGCAACTGCTCGATTCATTAAAAATAAAATTCACAATTCCAGGGCTATTGTTTATAGACACTCCTGGCCATGCTGCATTCACAAACCTGAGAAAAAGAGGAGGAAGCCTTGCAGACATAGCAGTCCTTGTTATAGACATAAATGAAGGCTTTAAGCCCCAGACAGCTGAGGCAGTTGAGATATTAAAGCAGGGGAAAACACCTTTTATTGTTGCAGCAAACAAAATAGACTTACTGCCTGGATGGAACTCAACCAATGGCAATTTATTGAAATCCATTTCTGGCCAGAGCCCTGACACGCAAAAGAGAATTGACACAAGGCTTTACGAGCTTGTTGGAAAACTGCATGAGTTTGGTTTTGCAAGCGAGCGCTTTGACAGGGTTTCAGATTACACAAAGGAGATTGCAATAATCCCTGTTTCATCAAAAACAGGAGAGGGAATTCCAGAGCTGTTAATGGTCTTAACAGGGCTTGCACAGAAATATCTTGAAGGCCGCCTTGAGTGCGATATTGACAGGCCGGCAAAAGGGACTGTACTAGAGGTTAAAGAGGGAAAGGGCCTTGGCGTGGCACTTGACGCCATAATATATGACGGCACATTAAAAAAAGATGATATCATTGTTATTGGAGGCATAAAAGAGCCAGTTGCAACAAAAGTAAGGGCATTGTTTGAGCCAATGCCATTGTCAGAGATAAGAGACAAGAAAACCAGGTTTAAACAGGTTAATAAAGTATGTGCTGCCAGATGCCTGAGAATATCTGCCCCTGAAACAGAGGATGTTGTTGCAGGAATGCCTTTAATGTCCAGCTCAAAAGATTCCCTTGAGGAAACAAAACAGGAAATCCAGAAATTAGTTTCTGAAGTTATAATAAAAAAAGATATACAGGGAATTATCCTAAAGGCAGATTCACTTGGCTCTCTTGAGGCATTGATAAAAATATTCAGGGAAAAAAACATCAAGATAAGGGGGGCATCAATCGGCAACATATCCAAAAAAGATATAGCAGAGGCAGAGAGCAGCTATGAGAAAGACCCATTAAAAGCAGCTGTTATTGGCTTTAATGTATCCTTGAATAATGATGCAAAATCAGAGAAGGTAAAGGTTTTTACAGCTGATATAATCTACAAGCTTATTGAAGACTTTGAAAAATGGGTTGATGGGGAGAAAAAAAGGCTTGAGGCAGCTGAGATAGAAATGCTTGTAAGGCCGTGCAAAATCAAGATAATGCCTGGCTATGTCTTCAGGCAGAATAATCCAGCTGTTGTCGGGGTTGAGGTTCTTGAGGGAAAAATAAAGACCAATATAAAGTTAATGAAAAACATTGTTCCATTAACCACAATAAAGAGCATAGAGTCTGAAAAGAAAAATGTTTCAGAGGCTGAAAAGGGCAAGCAGGTTGCAATTTCGCTTGATAAGGTTACAATCGGAAGGCAGATTAGTGAAGGCGATGTTTTATATTCAGTAATTCCAGAGAATGATTTCAGAAAACTAAAGCAATTAAAAAAATACCTTACACCAGGAGAAATAGTGATTCTAAAGGAGATTGCAGAGATGATGAGAAAGGAGAATGAGATATGGGGAATCTAAATGCTTGAGCTTAAAATCCTCAGCAGGAAGAAAATAAAAGAAATAACCTCTGCTATAAAGAAACAATGGGGCGCTGATTTTAACCCTGATTTGGTTTTTCTTATGAATAACCAGGGAAAAATATTTCTTGTTAACAAAGAAGCTTTTAATTTGCCTCTTGAGAAGCTGAAGATTAACTCAATCGGATTGTATTTTGGAGAGCTTAAAAACAATGATTTAAGACTAAGCATAGAGGGCTCGCAGATGATTGGTGATAAGGCCAAAAAGAATTTTGTTGAGCTAACTAAACAACAGGCCATGCAGTGGCTGAAGGGCCAGGATATAGAAATAAAGGGCAATTACACTGGCTTTGTGATATTAAGGCAGAATAATGACTTTTTGGGCACAGGCAAGTACAAGCATGGAAAAGTGCTTAATTTTGTTCCAAAGGCCCGCAGGTTTAAATACAACCTTAAAACAGAATAAAATAAAGTATAAATATTACTTATTAGTAGTAAAAATAGAAACATTTATAAAGAAATAATATATTTATTAGATCAAAATGCTGGCTTTCCCGCAAAATTACAGAGAAAAAATAGAGCTGGTTAACTATCTTAATAATCTCAAGGCTGGCTTCAAATCTGACCTAAACAAAATCATAGATTTTCCTCTGTCAGAGCACCTTAAAAAGGACAAAAACCTGGAAAAAATAATTAATTCTGCCAAGAAAAAATATGAGGAAATATCCATTAATGACAGGTTTTTGCTTTCTTGGTTTATGGACTTCACTCATGAGAGCCTCCTATACAACCAAGGGTTAAATCCAAGGCTTAATCCAGAATTTGTTATTGAGTGCGATATCATCAGACCAAACAGCATCATAAACCAGAAAATAGAATTGAAAATTGACGATAAGCTGAAAAAAGAAATGGAAGAAACAACTGATTTTAAGTTTACAGAAAACCGGATTAGAAAGCAGCAAAATCTTACAAAAGAATATATAGAGGAAAATGGCATTGAGATTAAGATAAAAAAATCATACATAAGGGAAATTTTAGATTATTTCCATAAAGATAAGGCAAAGAGCATTATTTCAGAAATTCAGGCAAGGCTGAAACACTGGGATAGCCTAAGCCAGAAAGCATTTATTTTAATTTGTGAGCAATACTTAAACAAAAAAATAAGGGCAGAAGCTGATAAGATTAAGACTAACTACAAGGAGATAGATGAGATTGCAGACAGGAAAGCAGTTAGAATCATAGCCAAACAAAGGAATGACATAATCCCAACAATAAGAAAAATTGCCGAGTCATGCGGCCAGAAGCTAGACAAAAATTATATGGTTATTCCTGTTGCAACTTACAGAAAAGATGATAAATACTGGTACTTTATTAAACAGACCAAGCCTTACTTAAACATTGGCAATATTTCTTCTGCTAAAAGCAATTACTATCAGACATACCATATCATAGGGGACTTTTTTGGGGAGCCAATTGAAACCCAGGTAAGAAGCAAGGACATGCACGAAACTGCAGAAAAAAAATCTGCAGACTGGGCCACCTACAAAAAAAAGAACAGGCAGATTATAGAAAATATCCTTGAAGAAAGGCCTGAGTCACGTTGTATCCTTAACCTGTTTCAGGATATCTTCAAGGGAATTGAGTGAACTTATTATGCAATTTTAACAATGCCAAAATGTTTTTAATTAAATTATGTCTTCTATGGGTGTTTTTGGCTTCTTAGCAGGTTTTTTCTCTTTTTTAATCTCTTTTGTGAGGTCAACTCCAAGATCTTGCAGTGACTTTACATGCATCTGCATAAGCTGCTCAACAATGCCCACTATCTTGGTCATTTCCTGCCTTTCCTTTGCCAAGGTTGTTAATGCCCCTTTATGAAAACCAATCATCTCTTCTTTGCTTGCTTTTTTTCCCATAACTATCACCAATATGTAGTTTTTATTACTTATATTTATTCTTTTGGGATTTTCAGCCAAAAAAAGGCATATTTTTAAACTTCTGGATTTTTGGTAAAGGCATGGAAATGCAGGGAATAGTTAGAGATGGAAAATTGATTAGCCAAGATGAATGGAATAAACACATCAATGGCCTAAAGACAGATAAAACAGAAAAAGGTAAGGAAAGGTGCAAAAATCTTGTGATGAAAAGCCTCATAAGATCAATTAAAAAGAGAGCATCAACTCTGGTTGAATTTGGAATTCTTTTCTCTGCAGGCATAGACTCACTAATAATTGCATTATTATGCAAACAGCTTGGATATAATTTTAAATGCTATGCAGTTGGCATGGAGAACTCCGAAGATATTGAATACGCGAAAAAGGTTGCAGATTCAATTAATATTAACCTTAAAACAAAAACAATAAAAATAGATGAGGTTGAAAAGCTGTTAAGAAAAGTCATTAAGATAACTGAAAAAGGAGATGTTGTTAATGCAGGGGTTGGATGCGTGGTTTATGCGGCCATAGAGCTTGCAAAAAAAGATAATGCTTTTTTTGTTTTAACAGGAATTGGCGCTGACGAGCTTTTTGCCGGCTATGCAAGATTTGAAAAATCTAAAGACATAAAAAAAGAGTGCATTTCAAGCATCAAAAACATCTATAAAGACATGGAAAGGGATTTTCTTATAGCAAAAGAGATGAAGGCAAGCATTTTAACTCCTTTTATGGATGAAGGTGTAATAAAAGCAGCTATGCAAATCCCTCCAGGATACAAGATAAAAAACAATGTAAGAAAATACATACTAAGGGAGATTGCAGTTGATTTAGGGCTTCCAAGAGAGTTTGCATTCAGGAAAAAAATAGCTGCACAGTATGGCTCAAGAGTTGATAAGGCAATATCAAAATTAGCAAAAAAAAATAATTTTAAATACAAAAAGGATTACCTGAAGAGCTTATCCCAAATGGAGCTCAACAATATCTCTGTCTGAAAGCTTGTGTTTTAGCCTAAGAACCTGCCCATCAAACTTTGCAGAATTGCCCCAAACCCGGGCATATTTGAATTTTGCTATAAAATCCTGGTGTAATCTGCTGCATACGTCCCTTATTGTGCAATCCCTATTCATTACTAAAGGAATCTCTAAATCTGCCCTTTTCCCTGCTTCTTTTAAGTATATACTGATAAGTTCAAGCCCTTTGTATATTCTTTCTTTAAGCTCATCAGTATAATCCTCTTTCTTGGCGCATATAAACAATGCATCAGGAAACTTTTTTTTGGCATCAGCAATCTGCTCATGAGTTGCTAAATCAATCTTATTTACAATAACAATGCCTGGGAGATATTTCCTGTTTCCCTCAATGCAGTCAATTAACTGGTCTGCATTTATTGGGGTTCTTATAATGATTTCTGCATTTGATATTGAGAATTCCTTTAGTATGCCCTTTATTGTTTCATCATCTAAATTTGGCAAATAGACGGTTTTGCCTATTTGTATCCCTCCGCGCGGTTTCTTTTTTATTTTTACATCAGGCTTTTCTTGGTTTAGGCGTATTCCTGCTTCATAAAGCTCTTTGCATAAAACATTATATGCATTAAGCTGATTTATGTCTAATAGAATAATGGCTAAATCGCAGCTGCGCATTACTGCAAGCACCTCTTTTCCTCTGCCTCGGCCAGATGCTGCCCCAGAAACAACACCAGGAACATCAAGAATCTGGATTTTTGCATGCTTGTAATCCATTATTCCAGGTACCACATTAAGTGTTGTAAAATCATATGTCCCTGTTGTCGAACTAGCGTTTGTAATGCTGTTCAGCAGGGTTGATTTTCCTACTGATGGAAATCCCAGAATAATAACTGTTCCATCACCTGTTTTTCTTATTGAATACCCCTCTCTTTTTCCTTTTGATGCTGAGCGTGCAAGCTCCTTTTTCTTCAGGTTAGCTATCCTTGCCTTTATCAGGCCAATAGCATGCTCTGTCCTCTTGTTGTATTTTGTTGTTGATAACTCGTGCTCAAGCTCTTTTATTTTGTCATAGTTGGTTTTCTTTTCAGGCCTTTCATCTGGTTTGATATATCTTGTTTTCTTTTTATGTGCCATATTCCATTAAAAAATAAAGCCTATTTATATTATTTTCTAACTGGTTTTTTCATAAAAAATCATAAGTTTTTTAAAGAAATAGCCTCTGAAGCATGCCATGGACCCCATAAATAATGCATCTGCTATTACTCAATCCATAAATTTTTTGCCTGAAATATTATCCAGTGTTTTTACCAAGCTGGTTGTTGCAGTAATAATAGTGCTCATAGGTCTTGTACTGGGAAAGATTCTTGGCAAGTTTGTCCAGAAAGCACTTCATGAGATTGAGTTAAATAAAATTTTGAAAAATGCAGCTGGAATAAAAATTTCTATAGAAGAGATAATCTCTGCATTTGTTACTTACTTTATTTATTTTATATTTATTATGATGGCACTAAACCAGCTTGGTATTACAACTGTTGTTCTGCATATGATATCAGGAGCCATACTAATCATAATAATAATCTCAATTCTGCTTTCAATAAAAGACTTTATGCCAAATGTGTTTGCTGGGCTATTTATCCATCAGAAAAGATTTATTAAAGAGGGGGATGTCCTTAAAGTTGATAATACTGAGGGAAGGGTTATTCATATAAACCTTGTTGAAACAAAGATAGAAACAAAAAAGGGCGATATAATCTATATTCCAAATTCCTTGCTAACAAAGAAAACAGTTGTGAAGCTTAAAAAGAAAAGGCTCAGCTAGTTTGAATTGTTTCCAGCAAAGATACAATATTCAATATCTGTATTCTTGTGTATGCCTGCATGTTTGTGTCATCAGATATCTCATCAAGCTCATTCAGGACCTTATTGACTCTTATTGATAGGTCTGAATCATCCTCTAAAATCTCAATCATCTGGTTTATTTTGCTTTTTATGTTCTTAGGAACTGCTAAGTCATTGTTCAGCTCTGAAAGGGCATCAATAATCTCTTTTATTTTTTCTTCTGACATCTTTAGGATTATTACTCTTTTATTTCTTCGAGAACTTCTTTTTGAATCTTATCTGCCTTTTCCTTGATTTTTTCCTCTTGTTTTTCAAGCATTTTTATCCTTAGCTCAACGGTTTCTTTTTTTGATTTTAGGTCTTTTTCTAGTTCACTTTTTTTTGAGGAAACCATTATGTTGCCTACAATCTTATATGCAGTCTCAGAACCACTCAGCTCTTTTAATGCTGATTCTATTTCCATCAGCTGGGTTTGAAAGCCCTGTTTTTGCATTAAGAACTGCTGCATGCTTTGCTCCATTAACTGAAGCTGCTGGATTTTTTGTTGCGTTTCCTTTGAAACATTCATTTTCTTAATTCCTGCATTTTCTCATAAACAGTAAGCATTTTTATGATTGAGTTAAATGTTGCCCTTAATGCAACAGAGTCCTTTGCCTTTATATCAAACTCCACATAATCCTTATGTTTTTTGATAGTGTAATTTGACCTGTCTGTTCTTAAAGTTTTTGATTCTGAACAAAAGCATTTGTAAATCATATCTGGATTTTTATAAACCCTTAACCTGGCTAAATAACTCATCTGGCTTTTACCTTTGTTATTGTTGTTCTTGGCTTGAAAAGTATTTTGGAGCCGCAGTAAGGGCATCTGATCTTTTTTCTTAGGTAATCTATGGATACCTTTTTATTGCAGTTAAAACATCTGTATTCTACCATTTAGAGCACCTTCTTCTCCTCTTTTGCAATTGTATAGGCCTTTCCTGTAAACTTGGCCCTGCATTTCCTGCAGAACCATATCCCAACAGATATTCTCTTGACCTGCAGGCTACTGCAGTAGGGGCATTTGTGCTTTTTTCTCTGCTCCTTTTCGATCTTAGCCAGTTTCAGCTTGACTGTTCTTCCATACCTTGGCCCAAATCTTTTAATAGATCCCAATCCTTTGATTTTTGTCATTTTATCTCCTTATATTATTATAAAATGGGGCTGCCCGGACTTCCAAAACTCTTGCAATCGAACTTGGTGGACCTACATTTATGCAATGCCCATTTTAAATATCAACTGGGCCAATGCTCAGTTGCGAACGAAGTGAGCTCGAGGGACTTTTTTGCGAAGCAAAAAATGTCGCTCATGCGTGCCAGCTTAGCAAGAAGCTGTTTGAACCGGGGTCGTCTGGTTTCTTGTGTTTAAACAACCCAAACCAGAAAGGATAAACCAAGCTACCCTACAGCCCCAACCAATCCATTGAGGAAAAATAGACCATATTTAAATCTTTTGTTTTAGATTTTAAATAACCAACCT
>Ga0172364_10002328_pt1 | contig 15068 bp, 6 predicted proteins | sample LakKivSesite10cm_FD_114545 | JGI IMG/M metagenome (GOLD analysis project Ga0172364, IMG submission 114545) | Sediment microbial communities from Lake Kivu, Rwanda - Sediment site 10cm | ecosystem: Environmental > Aquatic > Freshwater > Lake > Sediment | place: Rwanda: Western Province, Lake Kivu... | reverse complement strand
GTAGAGAACATGATAAGGTTGAGGCATGGAAGAATGATTTCTAGAGCCTCTTTGATCAAAGCCAAACAGAGGGCCTTTTGCTCGACTCCAAGAGCAAAGGCCCTCCTCTCAGGGCTTCTAAGAAGATCTTACATCTGCCTCCATTTCGGCCAAGGCCTGCTAGTGCAACACCAACCTGGGCAGCGCGGCGTACAGCACCCCCTGCAGGGGGGGACAGGAATCGAAAGCCTCGTTACTTACATCCCGCTGGAATTCTTGGTCACGAGTGGCAGGTAAATCCGCTCCCCCGGGGTCACGGCCGGAGGAGAGTACTTGACTGCCAGGCCGCCGAAGACCGTGGTTCCGTAGTCCAGGCCGATTGTGCCATCGGAGTTCTCGATGCCTACCACTTGTGGTGGGTAGTCACCTTCCACTGCCTGATATTGAGTCAGGATGGCGCCATCGGGATAGAGCACGATCTCGAAGGTGGCGAAGTGCCCCCGTGGGCTGTAACGGTCCAGGCTGTTGAACTGCACCACGAAGCGGGTGGGGTCACTGAGTTTCTGATAGTAGATGTGGCTGGTACCCCCGGTGTGATACATGTCCCCGCCGAAGGGCATGATCACGTTGTTGGGCCAACTAGGATCAGGCAGCGAGCCGTAGGGCCGACTCCAGTACCCCTGACCGAAGCTGACATAGCCGTTGGAGCCCACGTAGAGCTGGCTGTAAGTGTTGCCGTAGAAGGGGAAGCTGAAGCCGATGGTGAAGGGGCCGGCATAGCTATCGTCCACGCTTTGGGTGGACCACACCTCCGTGCCGGTGGCCGAGATGTCCACCCAGTCGTAGGTGGGGCCGCCGGGGCGGTTGCTGGCCTTGAAGGTGTAGCCGAAGGCGTCGGGGCCGCCCCAGGGCATCAGCGCCTCAGTGCCGTAGGCGATGGTATTGTTGTCGTAGTGCCGCTCCTGATCGGGGGTGGCGATTTCGACGGTGTTGGTCACCATGGTGCCGGCTTGCAGGGTCTCGGACACGTGTACCAGGATGTCAATGGAACCGCCGGCGCTAACGTCCAACGCGCCCAGGTCCCACACCACCACCCTGCCAGTGACGTCTGGCGTGCCGCCGCCGCTGTCCGAGGAGTAGACGGTTTCGGCCGGCAACCGGTCGGTGAGGACGACGTTGCTGGCCGCAGCCGTACCCTGGTTCTCGTAGCTCACAGTGTAGGTCACTGTCTCCCCGCCACGCAGGAAGCCACTATGGGTCTTCTCCACCTTCAGGTCTGGGGCCGGCACGTACTCGTGCACCGACAGGTCATAGGTGGCATTGAACCCGTGGCTGTCCCAGTAATCTTGTACCTTGATGTAATAGGTGTCGCTCTGCGTGGCCACCCAGACTATGCGGGAGGCATTCCCCTCGCCACTGTCATCGTCATAGGCGATGAGGGTGCTGCCGTCGCTGGCGTAGAGGTAGAGGTAGGTGTCGGCGGCGGAGCCCAGGTTGGAGGTCTCGATGACGTATTCCTTGCCCAGGGTGCCATTGAACCACACCCAGTCGTAATCGGTGGAGCGATGGAAGTTGTGGTGCTGGGGCATGCCGTCGGTGGCAATGGGCCGGGACTGGGAGTAGGTGTCGTCCGGCTCGTAGGCATCGGGGGCGTAGATCACCTGCTGGTCGGTGTCGGTGTTATCGTAGGTGTAGGTCTCCGGATCGCTGGTGGAGACCGAGGCGGTGTTGGTCAAGACTGTGCTCACCGGCACGGTGTCATTGATGCGGGCTGCCAGGTAGAAGTAGCCGTAGCCATCAGCCGGCACAGAGCCCAGATTCCAGGTGACCACACGACCGTTCACAGTGGGCGTGAAGGCATTACAGGCGTAGGTCGGGAAGTAGGTGTCGTTGTACGAGGAGAGGTACGTCGTGGAGAGAGGTAGGGTATCGGTGAGGCGCACGTCCGCTGCCACGGCATTGCCCTCATTCTCTACATACACCCGGTAGGTGATCACGCTGCCAGCCATGACCCCACCACCGTAGAGCGATTTGGAAACGCTCATGTCACGATACGGGGCGACGACGGTGTTGGCCTGGTAGACGGTGTTGTCGCTGTAGTCGCTCTCCGCCTGGTTGGTAGCGATGATTGCCGTGTTGGTCAGTACTGTGCCCACGGTCAGGCTCTCATCCAGCCGCACCGTCAGGTAGAGATAGCCATAGTAGTCACTGTAGCCATATCCGCGCACCGTGCCCAGGTCCCACACCACCTGGTTCCCCTGCACCGTGGGCGTGAAACTGCCGGAGTGGGAGACGTAGGTCGTCCCGGAGGGCAGGGTATCAGTGATGCGTACGTGCTGAGCTGAGGCGTTGCCCTGGTTCTGATAGTAGAGCGCGTAGGTGACATCGTTGCCAGCCACGAAGTAGCCACTATCATGCCACTTGGACAGATACAGGTCCCGCGTGCCGGTGATCACTGTACCGCTTGTCCACATCCTGATTGTTGGCCGGGTAGGTGTCATAGGGCGTGGTGATGACCACGGTGTTCGTCAGCACGGTGCCGGCCAGCACATCATCGGCGACGTAGACGTTCAGGTAGAGGTCTCCGTAGTAGCCACTGTAGCCGTAGCCGGGCACGGTGCCCAGGTCCCACACCAGCTTATTGCCCTGCACCGTGGGGGTGATAGGCGTGGCTGACACAAAGGAGACCCCGGCCGGCAGCTCATCGGTGATGGCCGTGTTGGACGCAGCACTGGCGGAGTAGTTGTAGTAGTAGATCTGGTAGGTCGTCTCCGAGCCCTGGACAAGTTGGCCATAGTACAGCCACTTGGAGACACCCAGGTTCGGGGAGGGGGCGCTCACCGTCCGCACGTCGGTGTCGCTGTTGCTGGAAACGCCGGTCTCGGTGCTGGTGGTGGTGACCCCCACCGTGTTGGTCAGTACCGTGCCGACAGGGGTCACCTCTGGGACGTGAGCGGTGAGATAGAGGTAGCCATAGTAGCCGGGATCATACTGGCCCGGCACGGCACCCAGGTTCCAGGTCACCTGCTGGCCCTCTACCGTCGGCGTGAAGGCGCCCGACCAGGACACATAGCTGACTTCAGCAGGCAGTGTGTCGGTGATGACCACATTCTGGCAAGGGCTGTTACCGTAGTTCTGGTAGTAAACCTGATACGTGAGGTCACTACCTGGGCTAGCGTAGCCGCTGTAGAGTGACTTGTAGACATACATGTCGTAGGTGGGGGCGATGATGGTCATGTAGTACACAGAGCTGTTGTCGTTGTAGTCGCTCTCCACCTGGCTGGTGGCGACCTGGGCGGTGTTAGTCAGCGCGTCGCCCACGGCCACAGTGTCACTGATGCGCGCTGTGACGTAGAAATAGCCGTAGCCATTGGGCGGAACCGTCCCCAGGCTCCAGGTGATGACCTTGCCCACCACCGTGGGGTCGAAGAGGTTGTAGGCGTAGCTGGGGAAGTAGGTCACGTTGTAGGAGGAGACATAGGCCGCGGAGTAGGGCAGGGTGTCGGTGAGCACCACGTCAGCAGTGGCGGTGTTGCCCTCATTCTTGACGTAGACGCGATAGGTGACCTCAGCGCCGGCCAACGCCTTGCCGCTATCCAGTGATTTGGAGACGTACATGTCCCGGGTGCGGGGCTGCACCATGTCGGTGCGGGTGTAGACGTTGTTAGTGTAGTTTGTTTCGGGACGGTTGGTGCTGGCCTGCACGGTGTTGGTCAGCACCGTGCCATCCGCCACCGTGTCGGAGATGTGGATGGTCAAGTAGATGTAGCCATAGTCGCCAGCCGCATACGACGGATTGGTCCAGACCACCTGGTTCCCGATCACCTGTGGTATGAAGCCCTCATAGTTCTGCTGGGAGACGTAGGTGGTGGAGAGGGGCAGGGTGTCAGTGATGCGCACGTTGGGCGCCGGGCTGTTGCCGTTGTTGTAGAGATAGATGTAGTACTGAATGTCCCCGCCAGGCAGAGGCGTGCCGCTGTAGAGCCATTTGCTGATCTGCAGATCCCGCGTGGGCGTGATAGCTGTCTGGACATACAGATAGGCGTTGTTGTTGTAATCCCCTTCGCTCACCTCGCTGGAGGAGGTCAGGGTATTGGTCACCTGGTCCCCAGCGACGAGGGTATCGGCCAGGTGCACGGTCAGGTACAGGTGGTCCTCGTAGCCTGATTGACCGTATGCGGGCAACGAGCCTTTGGTCCAGACTGTCTGGCTGCCGGTGACGACCGTGGTGAAGCCGCTGGGATGCGACTCCTCGACATAGGTGGCCACGGTGGGCAGCGTGTCGGTGACGACGATGCCAGACACGGCCAGGTTGCCCAGGTTGCGCACCCGGACGCGATAGGTCACGTCCTCGTCGAAGCCGACCACACCTGCGTGCACGCTTTTGTCCACGCACAGGTCGGCCACAGGGATAGCGGGCGGACGCTGGAAGTTGACCACCGTAGTGTGTCCTTCAACGACCTGGACGCTGACCTGGGCGCCGTTGTCTGCGTGCCGCCCGTCCACGAAGATCCACCAATCGTTGTAGGCGGGCTCAGTGGAGATATGCACCGTGTAGTCGCCGGGACTCAGGCCGGGGATGTAGTAGTAGCCCTCCTCGTCGGTGGGGTAGTGGGGTGGCTCGTAGCCGCCCAGGTCAATCTCGGCCTGGAGGGGGTTGCCATTCTCATCAGTGACCCGCCCCGCGATGCCTCCGGCTGCCTCCAGCGTGAAGTCCACCACCCTGGTCTGACCAGCGGACAGGGAGGTGCTGCTGCTCTTCTCCTTAAGGAAAGCCTCTGTGGGCGGGATGGCGTAGACCTCGTACCAGCCGGCTGGCAGATGGGTGATGACGTACTGGCCGTTGGCATCGGTGACAGCGGTGGCCTCCTGCGGCCCGCTGACGAAGACCACCACGCCAGAAATGACCTGGCTCGCCTCGTTGCGCACCGTGCCGCTGATGATGCCGCCCACTTCAAAATCGGTGTAGGCGTAGGCCGTGGTGGTGTACACCTTCGGCTCGAAGCTGAGCAGTTCTCCGCTGCTATCCAAGAGCGACAGGGCCGTCACTGTGTAGGGACCATTGACACCGTGGCTGCCGATGGTCAGACCGTCGAAATCGAGGGTGGCCGTCTGCGTGCCACCGGTGAGAGTGTACGATTGGGAGGCCCAGGTAATGTCATTGCCCTGGCTGTCGCGGAGGGTGCCCACCAGGTTGTACAAACTGGGGGTGATCACATTCACGCCGGCGCTGAGGCGCAGGTAGTTGTACTTGCCATTGCCGTCGGTGTCCACTCCGGCGTCGCTGTAGCTGCCCGTCAGTTCGGCCGCGCCGGGTTGGAAATCGGTGTAGGCATAGGCCACAGTAGTGGTGTAGGCCTCCAGGACGAAGGCCACTAGCTCGCCGGCAGAGTTCCTGACACCCAGGTTCACCAAGGCACAGGGACCATTGGTGCGCATTTGGCGAAGCCGCCAGCCGAGGAACGATAGAGTGATGTTCTGGGTGCCGGTGACAAACGAAGTCCCAGTCAGGACGCCAACCAGGTAGCCGGCGCCGGGGTTAGCGGCGCTAATCAGTGAGCCGCCCACGGTGTAGGCGCCAGCCGCCTGCACATTCAGGCCCACCCTTATATCCAGGAAGTTGAACAGGCCATCGCTATCGGTATCGCGGCCAGTGTCCGTATAGACGCCGGAGAAGGAAACATCGTAGGGGTCGAAGCTGGTGTAGGTATAAGCCGTAGTGGTATAGGCGTTGTTGGCGGCATCGATTAGCAGTTCTCCACCGGTGGTTCCCAGTTCCACTCGAACCACATTATAGGGCCCATTGAGGCCAGAGGCCCGAATCACCCGGCCATCAAAGAAGAGCTCAACGGCGTGAGTGCCGGTGAGGAGCGTCCCTCCGGTGCTGGCCCAGGCGATTTGCGTTCCCGTCCCGCTTTGCAGCCAGGCGACGACATGGTATGGCGCTGTCTGGGTAACCACGACCCCCACTGAGAGTTTCAGGTGGTTGTAAAGCCCATCGCCATCCGTATCCACGCCCGTGTCGGAATAGCTCTCGGTGAACTCGGCGAGGCCCGAGTTGCTGTCCACATCCTCCGTAATAACATATGAGGCAGCCAGCGCAGCGGGGCCGCTTCTGGCCGCGGGCTCAGGCAGCGCCGCCACGGCGACGGCCTCCGCGGGGGTGCTCTGTTTTCCGGGGTAGGCCCAGTCTCTATCAGCAATGCCCCGCACTCCTACCTCTGTCAGCCGGCAAACGAACTCATTATCGCCATATCTGGCGTAGCCGGCTTCTATGACGCCTGCCAAATTGCAGCTATCAATCACATTGGTGAGTGTTCGGGTAGTGCTGATCTCGTAGGAGTCAGGCAAGTTGTCGGCAGGTTTGTCGGCCTTGGTGATCGGTGTGGGGTCATCAGAGTCCAGTTGTCCCGCCCAGGTCCCGCCGGCGTCCCAGTTATGGCGAATCTCCTTATGCTTCGCCTCGTGAACGACCGTGACGCGGGCCGTGTCAATGCCCACCGTCCCACCGAGGTTGGCGGCACCGGGACAGCTGTCCGCTATGGCAGGGATGTTGAGCACGCTATCCCTTCCAGCGGCAAGAGGGGCCAAGCCAATCTTGTCGGTGGCCCAACTGTAGCCGCCTAACTCGTTAGCGGCCGCGTTGCGCTTGTAAAACACATCTGAACGCGTCATTTCCGGAACGGCACCGTCCGGACCCCAATACTCGAACCAGTTGGGGTCCTGGTCGTTGTCCTCGTCGCCGGTCTTCTTGAAGAATAGCTTGAAGTCTTTCTGCTTCTGCAACTGGCAGGTCTGGCCGCCCTCCTTGAAGATTACGAGGGCCGTGACCCGTTTCTCGCCGTGCGTTCCCCCCTGCGGCGTGTATTTGAAGGGGGTGCCTGTCCCCTTGACGACGGGTATGGGCGAGGGGTAGGGTATCCCGTGCCAGGTGTTCCACATCCAGGTCCGTGTGCCGATGGGCTCAATCGTCCAGTCCACTTTGGACGTTGAGGTGCCCCCCGCCTCCAGCACCACCTCCAGCGTGAGTTCGTTGGTCGTTTCCGGGTTGGTCGGCGAGACCTTGACCTCTTTGACTTTGACGTACGGAACACTGACGCTGGTGGTGGCCTTCGCTTCGTAGCTAGAAGGGGTGGGGTAACCGCAGTCACTGCGGCCACGGCTGCAGGACTGACCCATGACCATGATCGTGTAGGAAGTGTCGGTCTCAGTGGGCGGTTCGGGGACGGTGATTGTTCTTTCGAAGCTGTAGGAGCCGACCCGCACATAGTACGAGGCCTGGCTGTGGAGGGTCCACTCGCTTTGCGAGGGATACTTGCCGTAGATGCGGAAATAATAGGTTGGGCAGTAGAGCTCAGCGGACCAGTTGACGGTCAGCTTCACCTGGCTGTTGGGACAGGCCACCTCCTTGTCCTTGGAAATACTCAAGCTGCCGATATAGCCAGCGGCCATCACCCGCAGGGTGAGATTCACTAACTGCTCATTGGATACGGTTGTCCCGCTCTGCTGGGCAATGCGGTCCAGCAGTCGGCGGAAGGCGGCCAGTGCCCCTTCCTCCACCCCGCTTAGCGAGGGGTGGAGGATGATCGTGGTGAACTTGTCGTGGACGTAGTCCGCCTCCGCCAGGGGGGCCATCTCCCCCTCACCCGGAGGGAGGAAGGACTCGTAGCGAGCCAGCGCCGCCTCGAACATGGCCGCCGCTCCGGCTGCAGCACCCGCGGCCTCAACCGGACCGGCCGCGGCGAAGGCTGCATCGTCCAGCGGCACCGCATCCTCCCCCGCCCCTACAACCGAAACCGGGATGGCCACCAGCTTCAACGCCGCCTCGGTGATCAGAGGGTACATCAGCCGTCCATTGTCCGCGCAGTAGGGGCAACTGAAATCGTCCTGCACGAAGAGGACGCCGGAGAAGGACGCAGCCCCCGCCGCCTCCAGGGCCTTCAAGAGCTCCACAGCCTCCTGGTAGCTCAGGACGTATTTGACCGGCCGGAAGTGAATGGGGTGCTCAGCCGGTAACCCCAGCCTGTCCCGCAGTGCCTGCAGCGCTTCGGCCAGGCGCGCCCTCTGCTCTTCGCTCTCTAGACCTGCCAGATCCATGTCGGCCAGGAGGCCAATCTCATGCCCCCTGCTAACTGCCTTGCTGAGCAATTCCGGATAGGTGGCGGCGAAATCGAGCGTGGTGTAGAGAGCTGCAGTCCAGCCCCGCCTGTCCATCTCCCCCAGGATCGCATCTAGGTGGACTGCGTCCTCACCCCCTTCCAGGTCCACCTGGATGTTGACGTAGGGTGGGGCCGGCATGGGGACCGGGGCATCCAATTCGTTCCCGATAGCTTCCTGGCTGGCCGGCATCGCCTTCCCAAGTGTCTTGTCTACCACATCCGGCTCTTCGGGACTGCCCGGCAGTCGAGCAGCCACAGCAGACGCCGGCGGGGATATCCCCTGCTGAGCACTTTCCGGCGCCCATGATGCCGATAGGGCATCCATCTGCGGAAAGGATGCCCCCAGCAGGAGAATCGCTGTGAGACAGGCCAACGCTCTGTAGATCGGAGCTGCCAAAACCCTCTTCTGAAACCGGGACCTCTGCATCAGTTCCTCCTTCACATAGTTTGTGGGCGCACAAAACTGCTGGGTTGGACACCGGTTCCAAACCAGCGCCTGGAGTGTGCACCATCACTTGTACGCGCTGGCCAACTCTTGTCCGGCCGATTGGCCTTAGCGTCTGTTCGGTGACGAACTTCTTCGCGGTGTGACCTCCAGGGGGAGGGCATGCTTCGCGCATGTCAATATTATACTCATTTCTGCGATCTTGTCCAATTTGCTCGTCATCGAATCACCAAACCTCTCGCCTGGTGAATCGCTGAAAGATTTTCTTCCCCCCCCTCTCTAATCAGAATTCAGCGGTGCCTGCTGCACGGCACTGGGGCAGGCGAAGGTCAGGCTCAGCCACACCATCCCCCGCACGGCCAACTCCCCATCCACCACCGCGGGCCGGCACGCGATCTGGCCTGTTCCCAGGATGGCACACTGGACAGGCACAGATGGTCACCCCCAACTGGGGCATCTGCACTCTGGCAGCCATCCTCTCTGGCCAAGACCGGCTATCCCCCCAGTAACTCCCTCACTGCAGCGGCGATGCGCTCCTCGTCGGGGATGGCCAGGGCCTCCAGATTTTGAGCGAAGGGGATGGGCACATTGGGGTTAGCCAGTCGCTTGATAGGCGCGTCCAGCCAGTCGAAGGCCCGTTCCTGAATCTGAGCCGCGATCTCGGCCCCCACACCGCCTCGCTCGCAGGCCTCGTGGACGATGAGCACCCGGTTGGTCCGCTTCACCGACTCGACGATGGTCTCAATGTCCAGCGGCACCAGAGTGCGAGGGTCCATCACCTCCACCTCGATGCCCTCCTCGGACAACCGCTCGGCGGCACTCAGGGCGAAGCGCACCATGCGCGAGGTGGCCACCACCGTTGCGTCGCGCCCCGGCCGCTTGACCTCGGCCTGGCCCAGGGGGATGAGGACCTCATCGTCGGGCACTTCTCCTCTTGTGGCGTAAAGGAGCTTGTGTTCGACAAAGATGACCGGGTTGTCGTCGCGGATGGCGCTTTTCAGCAACCCCTTGGCGTCGCGGGGCGTGGAGGGCATGACGACTTTCAGCCCCGGCACGTGGATGAACCAGGCCTCCAGGCTCTGCATGTGCTGGGCCGCCTGCCCCCTTCCCGCTCCGGAGGGCGTGCGGATCACCAAAGGGAGCCGGGCTTTGCCCCCGAACATGTAGCGCATCTTGGCCACCTGGTTGACGATCTGGTCCATGGCAATGGTCATGAAGTCCATGTACATGATCTCAGCCACTGGACGGCAGCCGACCACGGCCGCACCCGCCGCCGCTCCGATGATGGCCGCCTCGGAGATGGGGGTGGCGACCACCCGCTGGGGGCCGAACTCCTCCAGCAATCCCCGGCACACCCCGAAGGCCCCGCCGTGCACCCCAATATCCTCCCCGATGAGGAAGACGTCGGGGTCACGTTGCATCTCCTCTCGTAAAGCCTCTCTCAGGGCTTGGGAATATGAGATCTCCGCCATCTCTAAGCTCCAGTATTGCGTGTTGATTAGGCGTACAGGTCTTCAAACAGAAGGGCAGGGTCCGGTTCGGGGCTGGCCTCGGCGAATGCCACCGCGGCCTCTATCTCGCTCCGCACTTGGGCGTCAATGGCCTCCGCCTGCTCTAGTATGGGCACTCCCTGGGCCTCCAGTTTGGCGAAGTAGAGGACGATGGGATCGCGCTCCCGGCGGGCCCGCTCCACCTCCTCGTGGGAACGATACCTTTGTGGGTCACCCTGGTAGTGCCCTCCCCAGCGAGTGGTCTTGGCCTCGATGAGGGTAGGGCCTTGGCCCGCCCTGGCTCTATCCACCGCCTCTTTCACTGCCTCGTAGACGGCCAACACATCACTGCCATCCACCACCCTGCCGGGGATGCCGTAGGCGAACGCCCTGTCGGCGATGTTGGGGATGGGCACGGAGTAGCTGACGGGGGTGCTGACCGCCCATTGGTTGTTCTCGCAGAGGAAGATAACTGGCACCTTCAGCACCGAAGCCAGGTTGATCGCTTCGTGGAAGGCACCGGTGTTCGCCGCGCCGTCGCCGAAGAAGGACAGCACCACTCGGTCGAGCCCCTTGATTTTGCAGGCCAGGGCTGCGCCCACGGCGATGGGAATCCCCCCGCCCACGATGCCATTGGCTCCCAAAATCCCCGACTCGAGGTCGGCGATGTGCATGGAGCCCCCCTTGCCCTTGCAGTAGCCGGTGGCCCGGCCGTAGAGCTCGGCCATCATGCGGGGGAGGTGGCCCCCTTTGGCGATGCAATGGCCGTGACCACGGTGGGTGGAGGTGAGGTAATCATTGTGGTGCAGGGCGGCACAGGCTCCGACCGCCACCGCCTCCTCGCCGATGTAGAGGTGTACACTGCCCCGCAGCTTAGCGGCGGAGAAGAGCTCCTCCACCCTTTCCTCGAAGCGACGAATGGTCACCATGGTGCGATACATCTCGATCAATTGATCATTGCTCAGCTTCATAGCTCCTCCGATCTCAACCAGTACAGGCTAAACTGCTTTCTTCTCCTCCCCTCACTCTGTGTTGTAGTAGATGTGCACCTTCCACTTTTCCGCTCCGTGCAGTGGCTTTCCCACGATATCCAGCACACCCCTGTTCCGCATATCGGCCAACACGGCGTCATGGATGCCTGTCCCTTCGTCTATCACGTGTCGGGTGAAATGGCCCTGGCCATCGTTTTCATAGACCATGATCCGTGGCGGCCTCTGGATATAGGCGTCTGTTTCATGGTCTGCCATCCCCACTTCGCCTATCATTATGTCAAGTCTTTCGTTACCGCAAATATCCCCCAACTGAAGTGAATGAGCGTCCAGCAAAAAGTCCTCTAGTACGTGCTCCTCCCACAGTTCCGTCATGTCATCTTGGGGCTTGAACCAGGCCACCTTGCCGCCCTGTGCCTTGCCATATACACAGGGGTCGCCTTCCGACAGTACGATTTCATTTCTCCCATCGTTGTCAATATCCCCTATGTAATAGCCCTTGATGTATCATCAGGTAAGCTCTCCCCCGTGAAACGTGAGGAGTATTGCGTGTTCTGTCACCGCTACGTATGCTGTTCCAAAAATTGATCCACCTGTACCGCTGTGGGCAGCGCGGGGATGACGCCCTGAGCGAGTGCGGTCAGGGCTCCCACCGCATTGGCGTAGCGTAAAACCTCGCGCATTCGCACTGACGTAAGCTGCTCGCGCCAGTTCGCGCTGAGGACAAGCTGGCAGGGCAGGCCGGCGACAAAGGCGTCACCGCACCCTGTAGAATCCACCGTCCGCACCTTAAAGGCCGGAACGTGTTCATCTCCCTCAGCAATCTGGAAGTAGCTGCCCTCGGGGCCCAGCGTGACGACGCACAGGTCGGGACCTTGCTCCAGCAAAGCCAATTCTACCTCATTCACTTTGAGTAGGTGGACATGGGGTATCATGGTCATGATTTGGTCACGAGCTTCGTCGGGCCCACTCCACAGGGTCGGCCGGTAGTTGACGTCGAAGGAGATCAAAGCACCGGCCTCACGAGCAATCTGCACTGCTTCCATCGTGGCGCTGCGGCTAGGCTCGTGTGTCAGGCTGAGGGAGCCGAAGTGCAGAGCGCGTGTTTCCTGCAGCAACCAATAGTCCAGCTCGTCAGGATAGAGGCGGGTATCGGCGCCCGGATTCCGATAGAAGACAAACTCCTGCGTGTTCTCATCCGGCATGGCGATGAAGGCCATGGTCGTGCGGGCCTCCCTGTCAAATCGCATTCCCCGAACGCCCACCCCCTCTTGTCTGAGGACATCCACCGTCTCCCACAGGTTGACCGTGCCCACGATCACGTCGTCGTCGAAGAGCTTCCAGTTGTCGTTCCAGTGGGTGTGGAAGAGCTTGTCGTAGCGGCAGCGGAGGGCGAATGAGACTTACCGAGGATCACCTCACGGGATTGTATGTACTGTAACTTATCATAGCATAACATTCCTACTCTGTCAATCCGTTGAGTGCCCTGGAGTCCCGAGTGCATGACAGAGCCTGTCCTGCTGGCCTGTAGCCAGCAGGCTGCACTGGCACAGGTAGCCAGGGGAAGGAGTCATCGGGTGACGGCATTGCTAGAGGAGATCCACAGTAGAAGATGGGACGAAGCCTGGGAACGTGCTCAAAGAGTGGCTTGACCAAACTCGCCCAGAAAACTGAAGTGCACCCGTCCCTATTCGGTGGTTGACAGCTTGGCTGAGGTGTGCTATACTTTGAGCATGCACAAGGGGCATGGCTAGGCCAGTCACAGGGAGGGAGGTGATCGCTAGGCGAAAACAAAGGCAGGACAGGCCTTGCACGGTCGGATCGTTTCCTCGAGCAAACCCATGAAAGGAGAAACTCTGATGAGACACAAGGTTTGGGCCCTTGCGGTGGCTGTGCTTATGGTGGTGACCCTGGTCTCGCCGGTTATGGCCAACCCCCCGTTCCCTGAAGGGGAAAAACCGCCGGTTACAGTGCAGCCACCAGAGGATGTAGGTCTGAGACCCTACGCTGAGCGGGTACGCCGCCCAGTCAAGCCCATTGACCAGCCCAACATCAAGGACTACCTGCGCAATCGCGAACGGCAACGGCTGTTAGAGGCCGGCCAGACGGCGGAGGCCAGCGCGCTGGAACTGACGGGCACCGACCGGGTGCTGGTAATTCTGGTCGAGTTCGCTGGCACCGACGTGTTTACCTGGACGCAGGACGTCTCCACCTGGGACCCCCTGGCCATCGCCGATCCGAACGAGGCGGTGTACGATGAGGAAGGCTACCTTGTCTACGGGGATTGCTCCAAGATCATCACCCAGACCACGGTGTTCACTTACACCGGCCCGGCGCACAACGATATCCCGCGTCCAATCTCGCTGGAGGATCGGTCGGGCGACAGCATCTGGACCGAGGACTTCAGCCCGGAGTGGTTCGACAGCTTTATGTTCGGCGAGGGCGTGGTGTTCAGCTACACCATGCAGGACGGCACCCCGGTGCTAGAGGATTTCAGCGGCCAGTCGGTGGCAGAATACTACAGTGACCTGTCCACTGGGGTGTATACCATCACCGGTGATGTCATCGGGTGGCTGTCCCTCGACCACTCCACCTTTTGGTACGGGGCCGACACCTGCCCCGGCGCACGCTCCGGCGGGGGGAGCTGGAGCGGGGCCATCCCCGGCGCAGGCAACTCCAAGTCGCTGGTTACGGATGCGTTGGACGCGGTCAACGCTATCAGCGATACCATCCCCGGTTTCGACTGGGCCAACTATGACTTGGACGGCGATGGCATCATTGACCGCTTGTGGATCGTCCACTCCGGCTACGGCGAGGAGGACAATACCACGCTGCTCAACCGCACCGACTACGGAGAGGCCTCCCTGTGGTCACACTCCTCGTCTGTCACGCCGCCCTACTCGGTGACCGAGGAGATCGCTGCCGGCCCGTACATCATGATGCCGGAGAATGGGGGCATCGGCGTGTTCGCCCACGAGTACGGCCACAACCTGGGCGCCGACGACCTGTACGCCTACGACCTGGGCGAGACCTCGGCTGGCTTCTGGACGCTGATGGCCGACGACTGGACGGGCTACCCCATCGGCTTTGAGCCGCCGGCGCCAGACCCCTGGCACCTGGACAACTGGGGCTGGCTCGATCCCGTCGTCATCACCGACACCAGCCAGGTCTACGAGGTTATTCTGGGCCAGGCCAGCTACTTCCCCGGTGAAGAAGACATGTCCCGTGGGGTCAAGATCGTATTGCCCGATGGCGTGCTCGACTTAGCGGTGCCCGTCTGGCAAGGTGATTACTACTGGTGGGGCGGCAAGAAAGACCTGGCCAACGCCATGATGACCACCAAAGACCCCATTGCCCTCACCGGGGCAACGACGTATACCCTGTCCTTCGACCTGGTCTACGACATTGAGGATGAGTGGGACTTCCTGTGGATCCAGGCTTCGGAAGACGGCACCACGTGGGATACCCTGACCAACGAGAACACCCAGTGTGAACATGATCCAGACTGGATCGGCGGGCTGTACGGGTTCCCCGACGACCTGTGCGGGGCTGGTCTGGGTGGTTTCTACGGCTACAATGCCAACTGGCCCGATCCTGAAGTGCAGGAGTTCGACCTGAGCGAGTACGCCGGCCGGAGCATCTACCTGCGCTTCTGGTTTATGACCGACTGGGGCACCACCTACACCGGCGCCTTCGTGGACAACGTGAAGGTCACGACGGATACCACCGTCCTCTTCTTCGACGACGCCGAAAGCGGTGACGCCAAGTGGGACTACCAGGATCCCTGGCAGCGCAGTGATGGCACCATGTCATTCACCCACAACTACTACCTGCAGTGGCGCAATGTGGGTGAGGATGGCGGCTACGACAGTGCGCTGGGTGACCCGCGCTGGCGTTTCGGCCCGGCCAACACGGGGCTGCTGGTGTGGTACAACGACAACTTCTACACCGACAATGAGATCTACTACTATCTCGAAGACGAGTACAGCTTCGGTCCCAAGGGCCG
>Ga0172364_10002327_pt1 | contig 15071 bp, 18 predicted proteins | sample LakKivSesite10cm_FD_114545 | JGI IMG/M metagenome (GOLD analysis project Ga0172364, IMG submission 114545) | Sediment microbial communities from Lake Kivu, Rwanda - Sediment site 10cm | ecosystem: Environmental > Aquatic > Freshwater > Lake > Sediment | place: Rwanda: Western Province, Lake... | reverse complement strand
TTAAAGAGATTAAAAAGAAAGCAAGGCCACAGAAGGAATCAAAAAAGGAAAAATAACTCTCACGCGGGGGTGTCAGGGTCTGGTCAAATGAATACGGTTGAGGGCCGTATGCCTTAGTGGCTGCGCGGGTTCGAATCCCGTCTCCCGCATCAAAAAAATGACAAAAAGAACAGGACCAACAAACATTCACTTGAAAGAGCTGATTATAGAGCTTAAAAAGAATTCAGCTAGCCATAACTCTAACCTGTGGAAGAGGATTGCAGATGAGCTTTCAAGGCCTGCAAGGCAGAGAAGGGTTGTTAACCTCTCAAAAATAAACAGGTATACAAAAGAAAATGAGAATATAATTGTTCCTGGCAAGGTTTTATCTTCAGGCGATTTAGACCATAAGATAACAATTGCAGCATGGCAGTTTTCAGAGCAGGCATTAGACAAAATCAGGAAATCAAACTCAAAGGCAGTATTAATTGCTGATTTGGTCAGAGAGAATCCGAAAGGCAAGGGTATAAGAATTATAGGGTAAACCAAAATGATAATAGATGCTTCAGACATGATTTTAGGAAGACTGGCCAGCTATGCAGCCAAAAAGGCCATGTTAGGAGAAAGGGTTGATATTGTTAATTGCGAGAAAGCTGTTTTAACAGGCAATAAAAAATCAGTTTTTGCAGACTATAAAAGAAGAAATGAGCGCGGGACTAGGCCCACAAAAGGACCATTCATGCCAAAGATGCCAGACAGATTTGTGAGGAGATGCATAAGGGGAATGCTTCCATATAAACAGGAAAAAGGTATCAAAGCATTTAAAAGAGTTATGTGCTATATCGGAATACCAGATGAATTTAAGGATAAACATATAGAGACCCTTGATGATTTTAATATTTCAAAGGTTCCAAGCCTAAGATATATTTATATTGGTGAAATATGCAAATCAATGAAGGAGAGAAAATGAAGATAGTTCATATGTCAGGAAAAAGGAAAAGGGCCATAGCAAGAGCCACTTTGAAAGATGGTAAGGGAATTATTAAGATTAATAACCAGTTGCTTGATTATTTTGAGCCAGAATTTTCAAGGATGAAAATAATGGAGCCATTGATTCTTGCTGGAGACTTAACAAAAAAAATAGATATAGACATTAATGTTGCCGGCGGCGGAATAATAAGCCAGGCAGAAGCAGTAAGGCTTGCAATTGCCCGTGCTTTGGTTGAATACTCAAAGAGCAGTTCATTAAAAGATGTATTTTTAAAATATGACAGGCACCTGCTTGTTGCTGACACAAGGAGAAAGGAAGCGGCAAAGCCAAACAGGCATGGCCAGGCAAGGGCAAAAAGGCAGAAGAGCTACAGGTGAGAAAATGATTATTCCAATAAGATGCTGGAGCTGCGGAAAACCAGTTGCACACCTCTGGGAAGAATATAATGAAAGGATAAAAAAAGGAGAAGAGCCAAAAAAAGTAATGGATGACCTCGGCCTTGAGAGGTACTGCTGCAGAGCCTTGTTTTTGGGCCATGTTGATTTAATAGATAATATAGCAAGGTTCAAGAAATATTAGTTCTTTTAATTTTTTAATATAAAGATTTAAATATAATCTTTATTTTTCTAACTAAATGCCTGATTTTAACAAGATTTCAAAGAAATGGAAAAAGCTTTGGGAAGAGAAAGATATATTCAAAGTATCTGAAGACACAAAAAAGAAAAAGTTCTACTGCCTTGAGATGTATCCTTACCCTTCTGAAAAGCTGCATGTTGGCCACCTGAGAAACTATTCCATAGGCGATGCTCTTGCAAGATTCAAGAGAATGAATGGCTTTAATGTTCTTTACCCAATGGGCTATGATGCTTTTGGACTGCCAGCAGAGAATGCAGCAATACAGCATAATGTTGACCCTGAGAAATGGACTTTAGGCAATATAAAGGCAATAAGCGAGCAGCAAAAAGCAATGGGAATGAGCTATGACTGGAACAGAAAGATACAAAGCTGTGATCCTGACTACTATAAATGGAACCAGTGGATATTCTTGAAATTTCTTGAGAAAGGCCTTGCATACAGAAAAAAGTCAGCTGTGAACTGGTGCCCAAGCTGCAAAACTGTTTTGGCAAATGAGCAGGTTGAGCAGGGCAGATGCTGGCGCTGTAAATCAGCTGTTGGGCAAAAGGATTTAGAGCAATGGTTCTTCAAGATAACAGATTATGCAGATGATCTTCTGAATGATATTGATAAGCTTAAGGACTGGCCTGAAAGAGTAAAAACAATGCAGAAAAACTGGATAGGAAAAAGTGAAGGCGTTGAGATTAAATTTCAGATAAAAAATTCTAATGAATCAATAACCACATTCACCACCAGGCCAGATACTGTCTATGGAATTACTTATATGGTTATTGCACCAGAACATCCTCTTGCAAAAAGGCTTGTGAAAGGAACAGAATATGAAGAAAAGGTAAATCATTTTGTTGAGGAAGTAAAAAAAGAGGAAATATCTGAAAGAATAGATGAGACAAGGGAAAAGAAAGGAATTTTCATTGGAAGATATTTCATCAACCCTTTCACAGGGGATGAGTTTCCATTGTACATAGCTGATTATGCTTTAATGGATTATGGCACAGGCGCTGTAATGGGGGTTCCAGCACATGACCATCGCGACTTTGAGTTTGCAAAAAAATACAATCTTCAGCTGAAGGTTGTAATCACACCTAAAGATAAAAAGCTTAAAGAAAATGAGATGATTAGAGCTTATATTGATGATGGAATCCTTATAAATTCAGGCCATTTTAATGGTCTCAATAATAAGGAAGCAATTAAAAAAATATCTGATTTCATTGAAAAAAAGAAATGGGGAAAAAAAACCATTAACTTTAAGATACGCGACTGGCTCATTTCAAGGCAGCGCTACTGGGGAACGCCTATCCCAATAGTTTATTGTGATAAGTGCGGAATAGTGCCTGTTCCTGAAAAAGAGCTGCCTGTATTGCTTCCAAAGGATGTTAAGTTCTCAGGAAGCGGAAATCCCCTTGAAACCTCAAAAAGCTTTGTTAATGCAAAATGCCCAAAATGCAGAGGAAAGGCAAAAAGGGAAACAGATACAATGGACACCTTTATTGATTCATCATGGTATTTCTTAAGATATTGCAGCCCAAAATATGACAAGGCGCCGTTTGACAAAAAGGCAGTTGAATACTGGATGAATGTTGACCAATATATTGGTGGAATAGAGCATGCAATATTGCACTTGCTTTACGCAAGGTTCTTCACAAAAGCTTTAAGGGATTTAGGGTTATGCAAGATAAATGAGCCATTTAAAAGACTGATGACACAGGGAATGGTAATAAAGGACGGGGCAAAGATGTCCAAGAGCTTAGGAAATGTTGTTGACCCTGCTGAAATAACTGAAAAATACGGCCCAGACACAGCAAGACTATTTATCTTGTTTGCAGCTCTTCCTGAAAAAGAGCTTGAATGGAGCGACCAGGGCGTAAAGGGAGCATTCAAGTTCCTTAACAGGTTTTATTCCTTGATTGAAGATAACATGGATAAGATTTCCTTTGAAAATATTGATTTTAAGCAGCTTAACAGCAGGGATAAATATATGCTAAGCATCATGAATCATCTGATTAAAGATGTGACTGAAAACATTGAAGGGTTTAAGTTCAGCCTTGCAATAAGCCAGATAATGCAGTTTATGAGTGAGGTTGGAAAGCATGCTAATAAAGATTTAAACAAAAAAGTGTTTGGAGAGCTTATAAAAAATCTTATTCTCTTAATGAGCCCATTCACACCATTTATATGCGAAGAGCTTTGGAAGATGACTGGACTTAAAGGATTTGTTTCATTATCTAACTGGCCAAAATATGATAAAAACATGATTGATGAAAAGGCAGAGAGCTCTGAGGAAATGATTAACAGTGTGAGAAAAGATATTGCCTACATCCTTGGCCTTATAAAAATTGAAAAGCCAAAAAAACTGACTTTGTTTGTTTCAGAAAAATGGAAATATAAGTTTTTCAGAGAGCTTAAGAAAGAGATTGAAAAAACAAGAGATGTTAGCACTATTATGAAAGCAATAATGCCGAGATTCAAGGAAAACAGCAAAGATGTTTCAAAATTAATTCCTTTAATAGTCAAGAATCCAAGCAGGATTCCATCAGTGATTCTTGACCAAAATACAGAGCTTAATGTCTTACAAAACTCAAAGAAACTGTTTGAAGATGAGTTTAAATCTGCTGTTGAGATAGTCAAGGCAGAGGACTCAGAGCAAGCCAAGGCAAGAACTGCAATGCCTGGAAAGCCAGCTGTTTTGGTTGAATAAATGCTTATAACATAAAAAAGATGTGGCACTATGCTTAATGTTTTAGTTGTTTATGCAAAATATGATAAAGCAATTAATTTAATCAAGGGTTCTTTAAGAAAAAAAGACATAAACTTTAAATGCATAGAAAGGTCAAAGCTTAGCAAAAATATTTTTAAGAAAAAACATCTTATAATCGTTGTAGGTGGTGATGGAACATTTCTCAGGACGGCACACCTTGTTAAAAATGAGCTTGTTTTAGGTGTTAATTCTGACCCAAAAACCAAGGAAGGCTTTTTTATGGGCTCTTGTAAAGATGATTTTGATAAAAAGGTTGAGATATTTCTTGAAAACAGGTTTTATGTTGAAAAACTTACAAGGCTTAAGAGCAAAATTAACAAGAAGGAACTACGCCTTGCTTTAAATGAGGTATTTATTGGAAATAAAATTCCGTACAAGACATCCCATTATAAGATTTTTTTAAATAATAAAATTGAGGAACAGAAAAGCAGCGGTGTTCTTATTGGAACTGGCTCAGGTTCAAATGCATGGCTAAAGTCCGTGGGTGTCAAGCCGTTTTCTTCCTGCTCTAAGAAATCTTATTTTATTGTAAGAGAGCCATACAAGGGAAAACTAACAAGACCGCTGCTTACAAAGGGGTTTATTAGCCATAATCAGATTCTTAAGATTAAGTCAGAAATGAATAATGGCATTGTTGCTCTTGATTCAAATAAAGAATACAGGTTTAATAAAGGCTCTGTTATAGAAATAACCCTTTCTAAAAACCCCCTAAGGCTTGTAAAATTCAAATAAAGCGGGAAGGCATGCCTGAAAATGGATAATAGCCCCAACTATCAGCTACCTTAACTCTTTCTCAGACCCGCAACCCCGCAAGCACCAGTCTTAAAGGTTAATGCTGCTTCATTCCTGATCTGACATGTTTCCCTAAAAGGCCAATCCTGCAGGACAGATCCTCAACGTCCGAGCCAAGACCAATAATTAAGGCAATTACCTCTCCCCAGGCTTCAGCCCCACCATAAAGCCCATTGATGGTAACAGGAGAGGGCTAACCCCCCGGCCTAGTCTTCCCAAAGGCCTGTAATACACTATGTTTTTTAAGTCTTTCGATAAAAATTTGTGAAGTTATAATCAAAGAATTATTTCTTTTCTTTTTGGTATTCAAAGTAAGAATAAACAATTAGATAGAAAGCAGCAAAGAGAACAGGAATAAGAATAAAATAAGTTGCATATTTCTGGAACAAAAATCCAATAAGAGCAATTATGCCTGCTGTCTTAAACATCTTGGAGCCGAGCTTGTGTGTTTTGTTCCAGACCTTATCACTGCTCAAGGTCCATGGCGTCCTTATGCCGATGAACCAGTTTCTTTTTGCGTTTTCAAGAAGAACCCCAATATAAAAAAACAAAAACCCCATCAAAATTGGAAAAGCAAGATTAGGGCTTATTTCAATTCCAAGGTTCCACAGGATTGTTTGAAAATAAACCAAAAGCATGAATATAAAAAACAGAATAATAAACCCATCATAGTATTTTCTAAATTTTTCAATGTTATTTTTCAAGGGGTCTATTCTTGGAATAGCAATAAAAAGCAATGCAAGGCCTACAAAAACAAAAGGCATTAAAAACACCCCCCAGAATCTTGACATATAACCATCAACCTTTCCTTGAGCATTCCAGTGCGAGGCCATCTGCTCTGGCATCTTGGGATAAAGATAAATACCAATAACAAAACAAGCAATAATAATTATCAACATAAATAACTCGGATTTTCTCATGGTCTTTTAGATTGCTTTAAAGATTATTTTCTTAATACCCTCAACATGGGCCTTATTGCTGCCAGGACAAAGATTATGGCATACCAATACCACTCCAAGGAAAGAATTGGATTCCAGAGCTTTGCCACCATTAGAATAAATGCAGCAGTACTAAGCTTTGTCAGTGAAATGTCATACCACTCCATTTTTTTTATTTTTTTATTTAGCCATTCAAAACAAGCCATTTGGCTCACCTCTTTACATATTTTTATTTTGGGATTTATATAATTTGTGTTTGGAATTTATTCAACTTACTCATATCTTAATGCATCAACAGGCTTCAGCCTTGATGCTGCTCTTGCAGGGAAGAACCCGGAGGCAGCTCCAACCATAAAAGAAAACACAAGGCAGCCAACTATAAGCCACCATGGAAAATAAGGCTTGAGAAATGAATAACCTGTAAAAGCAATAATAACAGCCCCGAGCTTTGCTAAACCATAACCAAGCAGCATACCAATGCCGCCTCCAATCAACCCCAGCATTCCTGACTCAAAAAAGAACATAAAAAGAATAGTGCTGTTTTTTGCGCCAATGGCTTTCATAATCCCAATTTCCTTTGTTCTTTCTAAAACAGCAGTATACATTGTGTTCATAATGTTTACAGCAGCCACAAGCACAGATATCCCTGCTATTATTACTAAGATAGAATTAAGCACCAATAAGACCGTGCTGAATGTCTCCATAAGCTGCTCAAATGACATGATATAAAAATCTTCCTGCCCTTCCTTCTGCCCCTTTTTGTTTCTCAATTTTTCTTTAAGCTTATCTGCGAGCTCAGTTGGAACTACGCCTTTATCTGCTCTTATATATATGTAGCCATACTCATCTCCAACATCAAAAAGCTCTTTCATGGCGTCATTTGTCAGGTAAACATTTGAATCATCCTGAGGATTGCCTATTTCTTCATAAAATCCAACAATATCAAATGATTTACCATTGATAAAAATATTGTCACCGAGATTTAAAGGCTTAGAAAAAACCTTGTCGGCAACCATATAGTTATAGCCTAGAACAGCCTTGTTTTTATCCCCTTTTTTTAAGGCCCTTCCTTTAAAAATTCCATAGCCTGCGAAAGCCTCTTCAACAAACCTTCGCTCAGATGGGTCAGTAGGCATACCTGCGATGAAAACCCATTTCCCCAGCTTTCTTTTATCAATTCTAACCTCGCTTTGCTTGAGTATCATTGCGGTAGCTTCTGAAACACCCCTTTGCTTTTTTATGAAATCAAGGTCATCTTTTGTAAGATATACTCCTCCACTACCCGGAAGCTCCATACCTTTTGGCATGACCATAAGCTTGTCTGTCCCCATTTCCTCGCCCATCACCTCCATGTAGTTTCTAAGGCCCTCACCAAAGCTGATTAAAACAAAAATAGCCATTATTCCTATTAGTATGGAAAGAATAGTAAGAAAGCTTCTTGTAAACCTGTGCTTAATATTGGTTGTGATATATTTGATTAAATCTTCTATCATCTTATACCTTACTTAGTATGGCGCAACGCCTCTACTGGATTGAGCCTTGAGGCTCTTATAGCAGGAATTATCCCAAATATGCTGCCAAGCAAAAATGAGCCAACTACTGAGCCAATCACAAGCCAAATGCTTATATCTGCCCTGATAAGTTCGCTTCCAAGCAGCATACTTCCGATAAAAGCAAGCCCCTTTGCAATACTTACCCCCATAACAGCGCCTATTATTCCTCCAACACTGCCTATCATCCCAGATTCAATAAAAAACAATGTAAAAATTGTGCTGTTTTTTGCGCCAATTGACTTCATTATGCCTATTTCTTTTGTACGCTCAAGAACAGATGTAAACATAGTGTTCATTATTCCAATGCCGCCAACAACTATGGATATTACTGCAATGATATAAACAAATAGCTGTACAGCAAACAAAGTTGAATTAACCTGGGCAAGTATAGCTTGCGGCGTCTGGACTGTAAAATCCTCTTCCCCTTTTTTAACTCCCCTTTCTTTTCTCATAACCTTTTCTATATTTTCCTGCACAGCCTTGATATCAGCATTTGGATGAACCTGCGCTACAATAATATCATATTCATCATCTGAAATGCCTAGCATCTTCCTTAAATCATCTTCCTGAATAAAAACAAGGCTGTCAACAGCAAAACTGCCTGTTTTTTTAAGTATGCCAACAACCTCAAATCTCTCATCCTGTACAAGAACCTTTGAGCCTACATAAATCTGTTTTTCAAATCCTGCATTCTCACTTCCAAGATTACTGCCCAAAACTATCTTTTTAGTGTCGCCATCCCTGAGCAACCTGCCTTTTTCAGCCTCAAGGTTTAGGGCAGACTCAATAAGTTTTCTTCCATTCCCCTCAGCTATGCTTGCAGCCATGCCAAACTTTACATTGTCATTATATTCAATTTTAATGCTTCTTGCAAGCCTTCCGGCAGCAACCTTTACATCATTAACATCCCCAATCTTTTTCACATTGTCCTTTGTCAGTGGGTTTACAACCCCTGTTCCAGGCGGCCCCATGCCCCCTGAAGCCATTACAGTCAATTTATCGGTGCCAATGTCGCCAAACTGAGAGCTTATCGCTACCTTCAAGCCCTGGCCTATCCCAATAAGAGAAACAACAGCAGTTATGCCTATGATTATGCCTATCATAGTAAGCCATGACCTAAGCTTGCGGTTTTTTATTCCATCAATTGCAAATCTAGAATAATCTTTCAGCATTCTTGCTCAACTAAAAAACATCTTACTGATGCTCCTTTCTCTTTTTCCACCACTTGTATCCAAAATAACCAATCACAACAATTGTGAATACTGCAAAAATGCCTCCATATCCCCCGCTGGCTCCGTCCAAACTATATTTTTTTGCTTCATTCTTGCTGTAAATATTAAGATAAATGGTTTCCTGTTTCTCATATTTGTTGTTGGTTGGGTCAAGATAGTTGTAATTCAATATTAATGGAACATTTGAATCCTCTGTGTCTTTTATATAAACCTTGAATTCAGCAATCTCATAATCATCTGACTCAATATTCCCCAAATAAACTTTTGAGGAGGATATTACCTTAATATAATCGCTTTCCTTTAATTCAACATCAAGCAGCTTTACATCAGTTGTTCCTTTATTTATAAAAGAAATACCGACTCTTCCAACCTGCCCTTTCATATATGCATTTGTTGAATCAACTAATGGCTCCAGGATTGGCTCATCACCAACAATTACACTTATAATCTCTGATTTTGAGTAATTTATCCCAATCCTATCAGAGTACTCAATAGTTATAGGAATCTTATAGACATCTGAATCTGCATTTGGGTCTGGAATAAGTGTGAACTCAACTGTCCTTGTTTTTCCTGCATCAATACTTTTTATGACCTGCTGGTTTGTTGTTCCAAAGGGAGAGAACGGAAGCTCGCTGTAACTCAGACTAGTTGCAGTCTGCAGGACTGTTATCAGGCTGAGTTTTATTTTAATATCCTTAAGCAATGAATTTGCCATGTTCTCCAGCTCAATGCTTAAAATAGCTTTCTTGCCTGGAGGCATAGGGTCTGGAGCATAACTAACTTTTTTTACATTTAATATTGCATCATGGGTCCTTATATTTATGTAAAACTTTCCTGGCTTGTGCCAGCTTACTCCATTATCCAAGCTATATCTTACCTCAATCTCATTAAGGCCCTCAACAGCATTCTCGTCAACCTTAAGCCTGTATGTTACTATGATCCCGATATCGCCCATTTGCCTTCCCCACATGCTTCCGATTTTTTGTGTTGCACTTACCCCTGGATCAAGAGAGAAGGGAAATTTAGGCAGAACCTCAAAAATAACATTCTCTGTATTTGAGGAGCCCGCATTCTCTACTTTCCACTTTACCTCAACATATTTTCCAGGCTCTGCAGGATCAGGATCCTGGTTAATAAGGCTTACATCAATATTTGCAGAACTCGAAATACCCTCTGCAAAAACAGCTGCACAAATTATCAGCACCATATATAATATTCCGGTTGATTTTATCTCTTTTTTCATTTTTTTAACCTCCATTTAAAATAATTTTTCTGTTATCCTTATTGTTTTATTATTACTCCATCCTTAAGATATGCAATTCTGTCTGCATGCTTTGCAAGCTCAGCATCATGCGTGACCATTATGATTGTTTTTCCCTCTTTTTTGTTTAGATTTTTTAAAAAACCCATTACAATCCTTCCTGTTTTTGAGTCAAGGTTTCCTGTCGGCTCATCAGCAAGTATCACGCTGGGATCATTTGCTAATGACCTTGCGATTGCAACGCGCTGCTGCTCACCACCAGAAAGCTCTGATGGTTTGTGGCTCATTCTTCCTTCAAGCTGGACAAGCCTTAGCAGTTTCTCAGCTCTTTTTTCTCTTTTACCTGCAGAAATTCCCTGAAATATCATCGGCAGGGTTATATTTTCTTTTGCTGTTAATGTTGGAATAAGATTAAATGTCTGAAATATGAATCCTATTTTTCTGCCCCTTATCTGGGCAAGGGTTGATTCAGGCAGATGGGCAATGTTCTTTCCTTCAAGGTAAACATCCCCTTTTGTGGGAATGTCCAGGCAGCCAACCATATTTACAGCTGTGCTTTTTCCAGAGCCGCTTGGACCCATTATTGAAACAAACTCATTCCTCTTCACACTGAAATTCATTCCCCTGAGTGCATTTACATTAACCTTTCCCATTTTGTAAATTTTCCACACATCCTTTAATTCAATTATTGTATCAGTCATTTTTTCAGTTTGCTTCTTACTTTATTTACTATCTCAATAATATTTTTTATTATTTCCTCAGAAGCAAGTACCTCTTTATAATAATTTTCTACTATCCTGAGCTCCTGTCTTGACTTTTCTGATTTCTCTTTTTTATATTTCTCTATTATTGAAGGCAGCTTCTGTTTTGTTGGAATAATTATTTTCTCATACTTTTTTTTCATTAAGTCAAGTGAAAATACAGTTAGGTCCTTTTCCATATAAAAGTATGCCTTTCTTGAGCCGGGCTTTCTTGTTCTCTTTATAAGACCTATCCTTTCTATAAGCTTAGCTGCAGTGCATACAGCAGACAAGCTATAATGTGTCCTTTTTGAAAGTTCTTCAAGTGATATTTCTCCTGGCTCTGCATAAAGAATGGCAATTAGTTCTGATGAAAGCTCGTCAAGGCCATTCACCCTGCAGTTTTCCGTCATCAGCTCTATAAACTCTTCCCTTGGGCTCTTTAAAGTGCTTATCATCTTTATTCACTACTTTCTGAACTTTCAGTATTTTATGAAAATTATGAAAGCTGATATTTAAAGATTTTGGTTTTTAAAATAACATCATGAAAATAAGAACTTATGCAAGTTAGTTAGAATTATTATTTTTTTTCTTCTGAATTTTTCTTATTTCCCTGCAAAAATGATGCTATCCAAATCTCTAAGTCCTTAAGCAATGTTGTGGCCCTCCTCATTTCCTCAACAGCCCACCTCATTTTTTCTTTTTTATACTCTTCGCTTGAGCAGGAGGATATAACATCTAGTATTTCATCCCAGTAATGGACCCCCTCTTGATACAGCCTGAGTTCAAGAAGAGAGCATACAGCATCAACAGCCCCATACTTTAGCCATCCCTCCGGCGAGTTGGGATTATTCCACATCCTATGGTGTATTTGGGTCCTATGCCTTTCAAGCGCCTCCTCAAATATTCTATTTTTTTCAGGCGTATCCTTTTCTGTATATGCAAGGCCATGCATAACCTCCCATTCCAGTTTATTGCCTTTGCCAGCAAGATCATGTGGAGTTTCACTTTCCTCATCAATAGAAATTCCCAGCTTATCCAAGTAAAAATGTACGCTCTTGCTGTGCTGCCAGGCATTTCCAGCGTATTTTATCACTTCTTCTTCTTTTAAGTCATTAGGCTTATGTATTCTATAAAGTCTGACAGCATACTCTATTATCTCATTTTTTGTTGTGTCTTTTGTTATTTTAGGCATGTCATTAAGATTATCCATTTTCCAGATTATGATTCACTGCTTGTTAATAAACTTTGCCTAAATTAAGCCAGCCAATCCAAAATTCTGTGTTAAACCAAAAGATTTATTAAATAAAAACCATATCCTAATATTCATGCTGCCACAAATCATTTTTTTGGGCACAGGGGGGGACTGTTTTGTTGTCGGAAAGCAGTTAAGGGCCTCTGGGGGAATAATAATAAAAGCAGAGGATATGCAGTTTCATATAGACCCCGGGCCAGGTGCTTTAGCAAGAGCCAAGCAATATGATGTTAACTTAAGGGAAAACACATGTATTCTTGTTTCACATAGCCACTTAAACCATGCTAATGATATTAATGCAGTTATAAGTGCAATGACTCATTCTGGCCTTGACAAAAAAGGCGTTCTTATATCAAACAAGATAGTTATTAACGGTGATAATAATACAGGTGCAGTCTTACTGAATTTCTACAAAAACTGCCTTGAAAAATATATTATTATTAAGGAGAACCAAAAAATTGGCGTTTCTGATGTTGAGATAAGGACAACTCCAACAAAACATGGCATAGAAAATACTGGCTTTAAGATTATAACGCCGGAATTCAGCCTTTCATATGTCTCTGACACAAGCTATTTTACTGGTCTTGCTGAAATGCATAAGGGCTCTGACATCTTGATTTTAAATATTGTAAACCCGTCTGGAATTAATTCAAAAATAAACCTTAACTCAGACGATGCTGTAAAGATAATAACCGAGGTAAAGCCAAAGCTTGCAATAATACAGCACTTTGGCATTAAGATGCTTGAGGCAGACCCAATGTATGAGGCCAGGGAGATACAGAAAAAAACATACACTCAGGTAATAGCTGCAAAGGATGGAATGGCCATTAACCCATTATCATACTCTTCATCATTAAGGCAAAAGACATTAAAGAATTTTTAGTTTTATATGCAAGTTCATATGCATCCCTTAAAATGTTTTTTCCATGCCTAAACCATACCTTCTTTTTAGCTTCTTCTATGCTCATCCATTTCCAGTCAATATGTTCTGGCTCGCCGAGTTTGATTTCTCCCCCTAAATATTCAAAAACAAAAGCAATAACCCTAATTTTGATTTTTCCTTTTTTATATGGTTTTTCTCCCCAGTAAACCTTGTTTATTTTTTCTATTAATCTAACATTCTCTAGTCCTGCCTCCTCCTTTATTTCTCTTAAAGCTGCTTCCCCATCATTTTCATTAACATTTACAGCTCCTTTCACTGGCTCCCAGCCCTGTTCCCATTCCTCCCCTTTCCTTAAGAACATCAGAACCTTTTTTTCCTTATTAAATATAACAGAAACCACAGCATGCAGAATTCCATTTATTATCTTAGTTGATTGTTCCATATTATTATTGATAAAATAAGTTTTATATAAGTTTTTTTGATTTTCAAAAATCCATTAATCCTAAACAATTGTATTCAATAAGATTATAAAACCATAGCCAGCTAGACAGCCTAGGCTGAGGAAAGGCATTGCAGGATAAAACCTGTCTTCTTTGCTTTTAACCAACAAAATAAGCAGTGTTGTTGAGACAAAGATTGGTATTATCAAGGATGTTAAAAAACCTGCATTTTTCATCACAACACCTGCAAATACCAGTGGAAATGCAATATCACCACCGCCAAGGATTGCTGTTCTGATTCTTTCAATTTTTTCAACCTTGCCTGGTTTTCCCTTATCTTCTTTTTTAGGCATTTTGTATGGAATAGAAAGGCCTGCAAAAGCCCTTGAGCTTGTCTGGAATTTAGCCAGCTTTACCATATGCCTGCTCTTCCAGACAGCATATATATCATAAAGAGATATAAGTAGCAACAGCATAAAGACAGCATACAGGTTCATTATAGGGACAAATATTGCTGCAAATCCCCCATAAATAAAGACTTCAGTGATATTATGCACAAAAATGTTTGGCCTGACAATCTTGAACAATGCCAAAACAATGCTTATTATTAATGCAATCTCTTGTTTAATAAATGGCTTTAGCGCTATTGTAAGGAACACTACAACGCTGATAAAGAACCAGAATTTCCACCAGTTGACCTTCTTGAATTTTATCAGCAACATTAAAAGACCTGTTCCCAAAAGAACAGCTATTAGAATGTATATAAAAGAGCTGCTTTCCTCTAAAGGCGGCCTCTCAAAATCATAAGGCAGTTCTTCCCATTCTGTAACGCCTGTTTCTGCTGTTTTTTCATGATCAATATACTGGTTTGTTATTGCGAGGCCAACAATTTGTGATAAAAAAAACAATAATACAAGCATTACTGTTACCTTTAGTGTGTGCTTCATATAAAACTAAAATTAGGAAAACTTATTTAAATCTATTTATTTTAATGAATAATATGTTGGCTCATAATATATGCCTAACTGTTTTCTGCAAGCCAGAAGAGGATATTGGGCTTATAACAGAAAAGCTTTTGTTTCTTGTTCCCTTTAATATTAAGAAGGAAAAAATAAAATTAAAAAAAACAACAGCATTTGGCTTTAACAACAAGAAAATAATCATTTCAGGGATTTATCTTAAAAAAGAATCCCACACAAACCTTTTTTTGGCCAACCTTGCAGAAAAACTGACTGATGAGCAGAAATTATTAATAAACAAACAGGCAGAATCAAGGCTTGATCATGAGCTTAACTTCTTTTTAAGGCTTGACAAAGGCAGACTAGTTAATGAAAACAAGCTTTGGCTCACTGACAGGGGGGATTGTTATCACATCAAGATAAAGATAGCTTCTTTTCCGAAGAAGAAAGAAGTTGCTTTAAAAATAATAAACAAAATATTTAGTTAAAAGGGATTTTTTATGCACAGAAATGCTTGCGAAAACCTCATACTTTAGTATGAGGATGAGCATTTCTGGCATGCTCAAAAATGCTTTGCATTTTTGGCACACCGGAAAACTATGTTTTCCTTGTGTCCTAAAAATCCACTGTCAAAAGAAAACTCCGTCAAACCAGCAT
>Ga0172364_10002326_pt1 | contig 15074 bp, 14 predicted proteins | sample LakKivSesite10cm_FD_114545 | JGI IMG/M metagenome (GOLD analysis project Ga0172364, IMG submission 114545) | Sediment microbial communities from Lake Kivu, Rwanda - Sediment site 10cm | ecosystem: Environmental > Aquatic > Freshwater > Lake > Sediment | place: Rwanda: Western Province, Lake... | reverse complement strand
GGCCAGTCAAAAGAAAAACATCTCCGTCTTCACAGTTGTCCTGGCGGCGGCGGTCCGCACATTGGCCTTGCGCCCCGAGGCCAATCGCTTTGTCGCCGGACGCCGGCTCTATCAGCGCCGGGCTATTGAACTCTCATTCGTGGTCAAGCGAGGGCTCACCGAGGAGGCGACCGAAACGACCGTCAAGATTGCCTTTGACCCGCGCTCCACAATCGTCGATGTCCTCGACCGAGTTTCTTCAGTTGTTAAAGAAGTCAAAGGAAGCCAGACCTCCAGGGATGAAGGGGCAGCCGCCATCGTCACCCGACTGCCCCGGTTCCTGATCCGGCTGGTCACCGGCGCTGTTCGGGCGATGGACTATTTCGGTCTCTTGCCGGCTTCGTTCATCAGAGGGGACGCCCTTTATACCAGCGTTTTTCTGGCCAACCTTGGGAGTATCGGGGCCGATGCGGTGTTTCACCACCTGTATGAATGGGGAAACGCATCATTTTTTGTTACCGTGGGCCGACCAAAAAAGGAGCCGCTGGTCAACGAGCGTGGGGAACTTCAAGTCGAGGACGTCTTGGACCTCAAAATCAGCCTGGACGAGCGCATCGCTGACGGGGTTTATTTCCAGGCCACGATGGCGCTTCTCAAGGACCTCATTGAAAACCCCGAAAAGCTCGAATCGCCTCCCCAGACTCTTCCCGATCCGTTCGCTCAGTGCTGAGCCAGCAAATGACGAGCACCGAAGAAAGCCGAGTGGCGATTGCCGCCTACAGAGAAAAAATCATTGACGAGATCGGCTACGCTTTGGGAGTCGGCCGCAGCGGCGCGGCTCGCCGGATGCTCGATCCACTGTTCAGACGACCGGCCGAACGGTTCGGACGGATCGCCGCTCGCGCCGACACTGAGGTCAGGTTTTCAGGGCTTAGCGGAAGCGCCCGTAAAATTCTGCCCGATTTTTCACTGAAGGTCAGCGCCCGGGGGGAGGAGTGGATTCCGCAGAACGGGCCATTGCTTCTGGCTTCGAATCATCCGGGAGCCCTGGATTCCCTGGCCATTCTGTCTTGCCTCCCCAGGGATGATACAAAGGTTTTACTTTCAGATGTGGGTTTCACTCGCGCCTTCACGGACGCCCGGCGCTATTTTATCTTCGTTGCGCCCGAAGCCGGCTGCCGCATAGCCGCACTCCGCGCCTCAATCGACTATCTTAAAAGCGGCGGCGCCGTGCTGATTTTCCCCCACGGGGATGTGGAACCGGACCCGGAAATGGGCCCTGGCGCGTCCCTATCTATAAAGAATTGGTCCCGGAGTGTTGAAATCATGCTTCAGCGAGTTCCGGAGTCCTGGCTTCAGGTGGCGATCGTGAGCGGCGTTCTGGCGCGAAAATTCGTTCGCAACCCGATTGTGAAGATTCGGAAGGACTGGGCTCGCAAACAGAAACTTGCCGAAGTCATCCAGCACAGCTGGCAAGTGCTCTTTCCCCGGAGCGTTAGGACCCACGTCCATATCACATTCAGCAAACCCATCAAACAAAACACCCTTGCCCAAAAAGAATTCATGCCGGCCCTGATCAAGATAGCAGGGAATCTCCTTGAGGACCACCTGGCTTTGTGGGACATCCCTTCTTTTTCGGCTTGATCGAGCTGTTGCCTTCGGAGCGAACCGCATGCAGTGGGCATTTTCGCCGCGACTCCATTTGCTGTAGAATACTGGGCTTATGATAACGCTCATTAAGATCGCCCTGGTCATTGCCCTGCTCCTCGTCCTCATAAAAAGAAAAGTGGATCTCGGCCTCGCCCTGGCTTTGGACAGCGTCCTGGTTGCTGTCCTGTTTGGGCTCAGGCCGCGGCCATTTGGCCAGGCCGTATTTGAAGGGCTCACTTCCACGACCACCCTAGAACTCGTGGGCATCGTCCTTCTCGTCCTCTATCTGGGACAGTACCTCCAGGCCGTCAATCACTCCCGCCGTCTTGTTGAATCTTTGCGACGCTTGGTCCGGGACCCGCGTCTGATCCTGGCCATTCCATCGGCCGTGCTGGGACTTCTGCCGATGATGGCAGGCGCAATGATGGGAGCCCCCATCGTGGAAGAAGCCGCCCGGCGCTGGGACCTCAGCCCAGCCTGGAAGACATTTTATAACTACTGGTTTCGCCACATCTGGGAATATTGCTGGCCCCTTTACTTCAATATCATCCTGGCCTCTGCAATCTTCAGAATCCCGATCGCCGCTCTCTGCCTACACCAGCTTCCCTTCACCGTGTTAGCGGCGGCGACGGGTCTTGTGGTCCTTTTCAAGAATGTCCCAGCCGGCAGCCATGACACCGCCGGGAGAGGCGGTGTGAGTGACGTCTGGGGCGTTATCCTCGGCCTCTGGCCCATCCTGCTGACGATTGTCCTAATATTTGCGGCCAGACTTAAAATGATTCTGGCTCTCGCCCTCTCGGCAATCCTCACTCAACTTCTCTCTCGGAGCCGGCTTGCCGACCGTTGGGCGGTCGTACGGACTGGCTTTTCACCGCGAATCGCACTCCTCACGGCAGCGCTTATGGTCTTCAAGCAGGTTCTCGAAGCATCCGGAGCGCTTGAGGCGGTCGCTGGCGTGATCAGTCCCACCGGAGTCTCCGGGTATATCCTCCTCTTTGCGGCACCCTTTTTAGTGGCCCTGCTGACGGGAGTCAACCAGGCCTTTGTCGCCATCACCTTTCCTCTGCTCGTGCCGATTGTCGGAGCCTCGTCCCCGGATCCGTTCTTGGCTCTTTTTGCCTATGTCAGCGGATTTACCGGAATTCTCGTCTCGCCCGCGCATCTCTGCCTCGCCTTGACCGCCGACTATTTCCGGGCCGACCTCCACGATGTTTACCGCATTCTGGTCGGACCTGTAGCCGTCGTTTTTGGAGCCGCCCTGACTGTCCTGGTGGTCTCGCGGCTCCTCTAGCCGGAATTCTGCGGCCGATAAGAGAGCAGCCGTAATCCTCCCCATAAAAATCCCCCCTTCAAAAAAGCAAAATGGAATGGCTCCTCGGCCAGGACTCGAACCTGGAACCTAGTGGTTAACAGCCACCCGCTCTGCCGATTGAGCTACCGAGGAGCAGGCGGGGATAATTTAGCATGAAGCGAGCTCATTGGCAAGAAAATGGGGACCACGACCGTCATTTCAGAAAATCGGCTGAGGGCCCCCTTGGCTCTAAAATCGATAGCCCGCCTGCTTGACGAGCTTGCGGTAATCTTCCCCCTCGATATTGACGACCTTGCTCATTTCATATAGACGCGACCTCAACCGATGCCCGATTCGGGAGACGAGAGTATCGTCTTTTTCTTTGTACATCTTGTCGCGCCTATCCTCATCTTCGTCGACATCCAGATAGTTCGAAGTGAACAGGGTTGGCTTTTTCTGATTGTATCTCTGGTTGATAATGTAAAACACGGTCTCCTCGACCCAGGCCGTCGGCCGCTTGGCTCCCAGCTCATCAAGCACCAGGACCTCCGCGTCAAACACGGGCGCCAGGATCTCGGCTTCGCTCAAGTTGGAGTCCGGCGTGAATGAACTCTGGATGTCCCGGATGAGGTCCCGGAAATCAAAGAAGACGCATGGGACGCCCTTTTTCTCGATCAGTTCCCGGATAATGGCCACCGCCAGGTGCGTTTTTCCCACGCCGCAGGGCCCGATGAAGAGCAACCCGACCTCCTGGGCCGGGTAGTTCTTGACAAACTGCCGGGAGATCTTGAGGGCATCCTTATGAGAATCGTTGTGGACTTCGAAGTTTTGGAGCGAACAGTTCTGGTACCTCCGGGGAATCCGGGCCTGCTCCCAGAGGGCGTTTTTTTTCTGCTCGTAATAGCAGTCGCACCGCCGGGCGACGGACCTCCCTTCCACGCTGACCAAGCGCCAGCCCGTCCCATCACATAAAGAGCAAATCTTTTCAGCCATCAGTTGAGGTATCCTCTGAGCTGTTGGACTTGATGCGACCGGGAGAGCTTGCGCATCGCCTTCTGCTCGATCTGCCGGATCCTCTCCCGGGTCAGGTTCAGGCGCTCGCCGATCTCCTGGAGCGTTTGAGGCCGGTCGTCATCCAGCCCGAACCTCAATTTTAGCACAGTCGCTTCTTTTTCATCCAACTCTCCGAGAATGTCCCGGATCTGGTGCTCGATGGAGGTTTTGACGATCTGGTATTCGACGGGCGGCGTGGCCCGGTCTTCAATTTTACCCTCGACTTCAAGATCGCCGTCGGCCAGTCGGTCGCTCAGGTGAACCTCTTTCTCCGCCAGGACCAGAAGGTCCTCAAGTTCCTCCTCTCTAAGGCCCATGCGGGTGGCCACCTCTTCCCGAGAGGGTTCCCGGCCTTTTTCCGCTTTGAGCTCAGCGATCTTTTTATTCATCAGGGAGATTTGGTCGGATAGCTTTTGTGGGAGGCTGCAGATCCGGGCCGATTGGGTCAGCGCATGGATCACCGCCTGGCGGATCCACCAGACTGCATAGGAGATGAAGCGCACGTTGCGGTCGGGGTTGAACCTCTTAGCCGCTTCGATCAAACCGAGGTTTCCTTCGTTGATCAGGTCGAGCATGCCCAGCCCCATGCCCTGATATTTTTTGACGTATGAAACGACAAACCGGAGATTGGCCTCGACTAGGCGGCGGATGGCCTCGGCGTCGCCCTGCTGAGCCCGACGACCCAGTTCCTTTTCTTCCTCTTCCGTGTATACGGGAAATTTGGCAATCTGATTAAGGTAAAGTTTAAGGTTGCGCGCGTCGAGAAAATCCTCGTAATTCATCGTCGACCACCGCTATTTCTGCGTCTCGTCGACCTTCACCAGCTTCAACTGGCTCAACCGGACAAGGCTCCGACTGCGGCCGGCCGAGGTCTCCTCTCCGTCCTTTTGCAGTTCCTGCCGGACATACTCCAGGAGCTCGTTTACTTCCGCCTCCATGCGCTCCATTTTCTGCCTCATGTTGAGGATGACCTCAACACCGGCTAGGTTAACTCCTAAGTCGCGGATGAGGTTGAGGATGAGCTCGAGCCGACGCAGGTCCTCGTCCGTATAGAGGCGCGTGTTGCCCTGGCTCCGGGACGGCTTGAGCAGTCCCTCTCTCTCATAGAGGCGCAGGGTTTGCGGATGAAGGTTGAACATCTGCGACACCCGGCTGATATGATAAAACCTGGGAGTTTCCGTTTTTTTCCGCTTCCGTCCTCTCATTTCAGTGGATCCATAACTTCTCTCTCGGGTTTTCGGAGGAAATCTTGGCCAGCTCTTTCATAAGCTCCCTGACCTTTTGGTCATGGGGCGCCGGTGGAACAATGGCGACCTCCACAAATTGATCCCCGGGCGTCCGCCCACCCGGAACGGGCGCCCCCATTCCCCTGAGCCGGAACTTTTGCCCGGACCGAGTTCCCGGAGGAATTTTGATTGTCGCCCGACCCTTGAGAGTCGGAACTTCGATTTGAGCACCGAGGGTGGCTTCCGGCACTGTGATTGGGACCTTGAGGAGAATGTCTGCCCCTTCGCGCCGGAAGTGCGAGTGGGGCTCGACTCCGATTGAGATATATAAGTCCCCGGGCGGGCCTCCGTTCCGGCCCGCATTACCTTTGCCCGGAACTCTCACCCGGGACCCGTCCGCCACCCCCGCCGGGATTTTGACCTTGATCTGCTCTGTCCGCTGGCGAACACCTTGTCCACTGCACTCCCGGCACTCCTCACCCCGGGAAACACCTGCCCCACTGCAGGACGGACAGGTTGTGGCAAATTTCATAGCGCCACGCTGGAGATGGGCTCGGCCGCTTCCGCCACACGTCGGACAACGCGCCATTCCCGAGGAATGGACACGACCGGTCCCCGCACAGGCGGGGCAACTCACCCACCTCGTCAGTTGGATTCTGGTTTGCAGGCCGTTGACCGCTTCCTCGAACCCAATTCTCATCGTATAGTGAAGGTCTTCCCCGCGCTCCGGGCCCGTCCGGGCGGCCCGCCCTCCCCGGCCAAAAAGACTCTCAAAAAAATCAGTGAAGCTCGTCGGCCCGGATTCCGAAAAATCAAACCCCTCGAACTCTGAGCTGTAGGTTCTTGGGCCGGCGCCGGGAGGGGGCTGGTCACCGACAAACCCGAATTGGTCATACTGGCTTTTCTTCTTCGGGTCGCTGAGGACGGAATACGCTTCCTGAATTTCCTTGAACTTGGCTTCGGCAGCCTTATCCCCGGGATTCAGGTCGGGGTGGAACTTGCGGGCCAGCTTCCGGTAGGCCTTCTTGATCTCAGCCGCCGAGGCCCTCCGCTCGACTCCCAAGATCCGGTAATAATCTTTGTCCATAATCCGCCCCGCCTGCTCTCAAGGGCCCGGCGAGAATTACGAAAAAAGTCTACGCTTTTTTGTCTTCGTCAACAACCTCTGCGTCAATGACCTCTTCGTCGGATGCCGCACCGGATTGCCCGGAGTTCCCTGCTCCTCGCTGGCCGGACGGCTGTCCCTGCTCTTGAGGTTGCGGCCCGGCCTGCTGGTACATCATCTCGGTCAGCTTATGGGACGCCCGGGACAAAGCTTCCATGGCCCCGCGGATCTTCTCGAGGTTATCGCTCTCCATGGCCTTCTTGGTGTTCTCAATCTCGGCCCGGACGCGCTCGGCCTCATTCTCGGGAATTCGTGCCTTATTCTCCCGGAGCAGTTTCTCCAGGCTATAAACCATCTGGTCGGCCTGGTTTCGGGCCTCAATCACTTCCCGGCGCTTCTTGTCTTCTTCGGCATGGGCATCGGCGTCCTTGACCATCCGGTCAATCTCTTTCTCATCCAGCCCGCTGTGCCCGGTGATGGTGATCGCCTGCTGCTTACCGGTTCCAAGATCTTTGGCGGACACGTGCAAAATCCCGTTGGCGTCGATGTCAAAGGTCACCTCGATTTTGGGGATCCCCCGTGGTGCCGGAGGAATCCCGTCGAGATGGAAGCGCCCCAGGGTCCGGTTATAAGAAGCCATTTCGCGCTCGCCCTGAAGCACATGAATTTCAACGCTGGGTTGATTGTCCGAGGCCGTGGAAAAGATCTCCGTCTTTTTGGTCGGAATGGTTGTGTTCCGGGCGATCATCTTGGTGAAAACGCCGCCCAGAGTCTCAATGCCAAGGGTGAGCGGCGTCACATCCAGAAGCAGGACATCCTTGACTTCACCCGACAGGACGGCCCCCTGGACAGCCGCCCCAACAGCCACGACCTCATCGGGGTTGACGCCTTTATGCGGCTCCCGGCCGAAGAAGTTCCTGACGAGATCTTGGATGCCGGGCATGCGGGTCTGGCCGCCGACCAGGATGACCTCGTCGATGTCCTCGGGCTTCAAATTGGCATCGGCGAGAGCCTGCTTGCAGGGGCCGACCGACCGCTGGATGAGGTCCTCTACCAGGCTCTCGAGCTTGGCCCGGGTTAGCTTCATGAGCAAGTGCTTGGGCCCGCTTTGATCGGCGCTGATGAAGGGAAGGTTGATCTCTGTTTCCATAGTTGTGGAAAGCTCCATTTTTGCCTTCTCTGCGGCTTCCTTGAGCCTCTGAAGGGCCATTTTGTCCCGGGTAAGGTCGATGCCCGATTCTCTCTTGAACTCAGCGACAATCCAGTCCTGGACGCGCTGGTCCATGTCGTCGCCCCCGAGATGGGTATCCCCATTGGTGGATTTGACTTCGACAACGCCCTCCCCCACTTCCAGGATGGAGATATCGAACGTCCCGCCGCCGAAATCATAGACGGCGAGCGTCTGGTCTTTTTTCTTGTCCATTCCGTAGGCGAGCGCAGCGGCGGTCGGCTCGTTGATAATCCGGACGACATCCAGACCGGCAATCTTGCCCGCGTCCTTGGTGGCTTTGCGCTGGCTATCATTAAAATAGGCCGGAACAGTGATCACGGCTTTTTCAATCTTCTCTCCCAAATAGTCCTCAGCCGCTTTCTTGAGTTTCTGAAGAATCATGGCCGAAATTTCGGGAGGAGCGTACTGCTTGCCCAAGGCTTCGACCCTGACATCACCGTTTGGAGCCTGAGTCACCTTGAAAGGGACTTGCTTGATCTCCTGGGTCACCTCTTCGTAGCGGCGACCCATGAATCGTTTTATCGAGTAAATCGTGTTCTCCGGATTGGTTACTCTTTGTCTCTTGGCAACCTGACCAACGAGTCTCTCGCCTTTAGCCGTGAAGCCAACAACTGAGGGGGTCGTCCGGCCGCCTTCCTCATTCGGAATCACGGTTACCTTTTCGCCCTCCATTATGGCCACGGCAGAGTTTGTCGTGCCCAGGTCAATGCCTATAATCTTTGCCATTTTTACCTCCTTTAGAGCTCAAAATTATTATAATATTTGAGTTTATTATTGTCAAGTATTATTTATAAATAGGCCTATATTTTTCAGGTTCAGCTTGAAAATGGGCATTTATAGAGGAAAAATCAACCCCTGAATCCCGTCAAATAGAGCCCAATATACTGATTGACAATCGTCTTTTTTCTCGAGCTTGATATCAAGCGCCCCAAAATCCCTTTTTCTCATTTGAAAAATCAGGTTCTGAACAGGAACCCAGAAATTCCATGCCAACAAGTGGCCGAAGTTGCCAAGACGCGGGAAAAAGCCCTTCGCTTGGGGATGAACATACACCCGTATTAGCTGGCTCATGAACAGGCTGAACCGGGAAGGCATGTCCTTGAGCTCGAGCGCCTCAAGCTCAAACTCTCCGGTTTCTTCCTCGTTTCTAGCCGGCTGAATCTTCGTCCTTTTGGGAGGAAAGAGCGTGCTCTTTTTTTCGAGAGTCAAGGGGCTCAGGGGCGCTCCGTCTCCCCACGCCTTGACGCTTTTCACCTTCCACTCCTGAAGGATCATCCCCCGAGATTTCAGAGCCAGCACTTTGCTTTTGGTGAAAAGCACGAAATACAGGGACGGCGTCTTGGCGAGAAGCAACTCCTCTTTGGCCAGCCTGTTCTCGAGTGGAGCTCTTTGGTCAAGGCCCCGGGCCGGCAGGAATATCCCGATAAAACAGACGACAGCCCACTTCAGCAAGCGTCCGCTTTGGCGCAATCCTTTGCTCGACATCGGATATCGCCGTTCTTTCAATAGATATAAATCCTTGTCCCGATCGCCGCGGCCTGGTAGATGGCCTTGAGGTCCTTGTCCCCCACGCGAACACAACCGTGCGTAACGCTTCGCCCAAGCAGACGCGTGTAAAGGGTCCCATGGATGAAGTATCCGTCCCCAAACCCGAGAGCATAATCCCCCAGGACTCCGGGTTCGTATCTTTCCTCCCGGTTTTTGGGAATCTCTTTGCCTTCCTCGATGAACGCCCAGTCGGGCTTTATCCAGGTGGGGTCGACGATTTTTGACTTCACCTGGAATTCGCCGCGCGGGGTGTCGAATATCCAAGTTCGCTTGCCGCCGGGCTCCTCCAGGACGCTTCCGCTGCCGCAGCTCACCACAGCCTGGAGCAACGTGTCTTTCCCGGATTTCAGGGTGAGCTGGTTGCGGGCGGAGTCAATCACGATATGCACGCCCTTCGGTCCAAGCGCCGCGATTTTTTTCCGGACAGACGACGTCTCAGCCTCGAGCTTGGCCAGGGCCTTTTGATCACCCGGTTCAAAGCCGATGGGCAGACCGGAATCCCCTCTTGGCCAAGCCACAATGATGGCCACAGCCTCGAAGACAACGACGATTGCCACCGAGGCGAGTATCGCGCGGCGAAGCGTTTTTTTGTTCTTCATCGTCCGGACGTCCGGAGGCCAGCCAGAAGCTTTTCTGCGCTTTCCAGCGAGCCGACGATCGCAACCACAGTGCCGACCGCCACCTCGGGGAAAATCTTGTCCATGACCGAATTCTCGACACCGACACAGCCGTTGGTCAGAAAATCATTCCCGCCCCCATGGATCTCAATCAGACCTCCGATGGTGGCCTGCCGGGGGATCAACCCGTTTGTTTTAGCTTGGCTGAATCGTCTCTTATCGTATTCATTGGGATAATCGAGAAGAAGCGCTTTATAGTACCGGCTCTGGGCGATCTTCTTCACGATTTTATAACGGCCTTCTGGAGTGGCCTCATCCCCTGCATAGAGTTTGTCCGATAATCCGAATTTTCCCAGCCCGATTTGATAGACTGCGATTTCTTTCCCTTTCTTATAAAGCGTCAAAGTTCGAGCCAGCTTGTTGACTAAAAGGACGGTCGTGCCCCGATGCCGAGACTCGGCAATTGTGTCCCCGGCCAGCTTCCGCCACCTGGCGACTTGAGCATCGTCCGCATACCGGGCCAGGATCGAAAACAGCGCTTCCTCGGCCTGGCGGACATACTCCTCGATGAGCTCGATTTTTGGAGCCAGATCGGGGTATTTCTCGTTCCGGATCATGATCTCGGCCTCTCGAGAAACGACTTCGGCCCGGGCCAGATTCTCCCGAACCGGCGCGTGCTCATTCATCAATCGCGTCAGAGCCTTGATTTTGTCCATCCTTTCTTCCAGGCGGCTGAGCCTCTGCGAAAAGTCTCGGGATTGGGAACGCTTTTCCGCCTCTACCTTCTGAATCAGGGCATCCCCCCGGGCAAGGATAACGACAAAATCGGCCCTGACTTCTCCATAATCACGGAACCAGCGGAGCCGGGCATTTTGCTTGATAAGCTTTTCCCTGGCCGCACGGATGGACTGAAGATAACCGGCGTACTCGTCTGGCGCGTAAATGGGAGCACCGGCCCTCCAGAGGTCGTTTTCTTGGCTCTTAGCCTTTTCGACCTCCGGAGGGACGGGCGGAATGTGGCATCTTACCGCCGAAAAAATGCAGATAATAACCGTGACGGACTTAAGAGCAGTCTTCAAACGAAAAAATAAGCCTTCGGCTTGAGCTTATCTTCCTTTAACCTTCTCGATGGCCGCCTTTACCTGGTCGGAAATGGCTGTTGCTTTCTCTTTAATCGTCGCCGCTTTGGCGGAAGCACCGAAGTAATCGGCGCCGTCGATGGCCGCCTGAATTTCAGCAAATGAGGTTTCCAAGCCCGCCAGGTCGGCCTTCATGGCCATGATATCTGCCTTGGTGCCTTTCCCCATGGGGGCCTTGTCCAGAAGAGCCTTCGCTTCATCAAGAGCGGCTCTGGCTGCAGTCTGGGCCTCAAGAGCGGCGTTCTTGGCCGCCTCAATCTTAGCCGGGATAGTCCCTTTCAGGGCATCGGCATCCGCTTGCACTTTGGCCAGCATCTCTTTGGCCGTGCCGAACTTTTTGAAGAACTTCTTGCCCTGCGCGCTGACTTCATCCATGGCGGCCTGAAGGTCGTCGTTAAGCTTTTTGAGCTCATCGGCCGCATAGACCTCTGCGCCGGCCGCCTTGACAGCCTCGATGGCCGCTTTGGCGGCGTCGATCGCCTCCGTGGGCTGCTTAGCGCAGCTCGAAAACAGAGAAACAACAAAAACACCTAACACGAGGACCTGAAAGAATTTCTTCATGGATTAACCTCCTCGAAATGAAGACTATTTCGTCCTCTAACGTATCGAATTTTATATCACAACGCCAATCAAATGTCAATATAAGGAGGCAGGTCTCACCATTCGCATTTGTCGGGGTTTAAAGGTAAAATCTGATTTCGAATGGCTATGGCCCGACCGAAAAGATTCAATGATTGCGCCCCTAGACACAAGTTAACGGTAGATCAAATGATTAGGGCGAGACGGGGAAAAAAACCGTTCGTCGGGAAAGCGGCAGCCGCCGAGATCATTAGAATCGGGGTGCTCGGAGGTGTTTTTCTTGCGGGTCTCGTCTCTCTGACGCCCGCCCTCACTTTAGAATGCAAAGGACTCATCGCCGGTTGGACTATCGGCAAGCTCGAACAGGCGGTCAATCCGCAGGCCGGAATGCGCTTTATCCCCGAGTTTTCTCTCAATCAGAAGATTTCCGGTTCTTTTTCCCTGGCGGCAGAAGTCAGTTTAAACGCTTTCGGGACAGCCCGATTCAAATCCGGGGAGGAAATGGAGACGGAAGGGGATATCGAACCCTACCGGTTTTGGCTGCGCTTGGGCGGCGAACGGTTCGAGGCCCGTCTCGGACTTCAAAAAATCAGTTTCGGCTCGGCCACGCTCCTTCGTCCACTGATGTGGTTCGACACTTTGGATCCCAGGGATCCCCTCCAACTGACCGACGGCGTATATGGATTGCTTTTCCGGTACTATTTCCTGAACAATGCCAACCTCTGGGCCTGGGCAATGTACGGGAACGACTCACCCAAAGGCTGGGATTCCATCGCCACGGCCAAAGACACCGTTGAATACGGCGGCCGGGCCCAAGTTCCGCTCTGGTCCGGCGAGCTGGCCCTCTCCTATCATCGCCGGCAATTAGATTCCCTTATAGACGCCGCGCCGCCAGCACTGACTTCAGGAGAGCGAATTCGCGAATCCCGGGTTGGACTGGACGGAAAGTGGGATGTCGGAGTCGGCCTCTGGTTTGAGGGGACGCTGACCCATCAGGAGACAGATCTCTTGCCTCGGCCCTGGCAGCGCGCTGCTTCTTTTGGTATCGATTACACCTTCGACTGGGGGAACGGGCTCAGTATCATCGGCGAACACCTTCGCCTTGACAGCAGCGGGAAGGCCTTTGCTTCGGGCGACGGAAGGGATTTTTCGGCACTGTTCTTGCGCTACCCGGCAAGCCTCTTCTTTGAACTGACGGCCATCTTCTATTATGATTGGAAGGAAAAGGAGTTTTACCGTTTTTTGAGCTGGCAGCGGACCCATGACCGCTGGCGATTCAATCTCATCGCTTTTTGGAATCCGGACACTTTCCGGGTCTTCCCGACGCAGCCGGGCGCAAATTCGTTCGCCGGCAAAGGGTTTCAGCTGATGATCGCGTTCAACTATTAGCATGTCGAGGCGGCAATGAAGAATTCCTATCTGATTGAAACCCACGACCTGATCAAAACCTACTCCCTTGGAGAACATACCATCATGGCCCTGAACAAGGTCAACCTCAAGTTCGAAAGCGCCGAATTCACCGGTCTGGTGGGGCCGAGCGGTTCGGGCAAGACCACCTTGCTCAACATTATCGGTTCCTTGGATTCTCCCACCTCCGGAAGCGCCGTCGTTATGGGCAGGAAAGTAGAAGACCTATCGCACAAGGAGGCGGCCGCGCTTCGCAACCGTCACCTTGGATTCATCTTCCAGACCTTCAACCTGCTCCCGGTCTACACGGTGTTCGAGAACGTGGAATTTCCCCTGCTGCTTCTCGATCATTCCTCGAGCGAGCGGCGAAAAATGGTCATGGATGCCTTGGAATGGGTTGGGCTTGCCGACCGAGCCAAGTCCAAGCCCGCCCAGCTCTCCGGCGGCCAGTGCCAGAGGGTAGCCATCGCCCGGGCGGTGGTAAAAAGGCCCCCGATCATTCTTGCCGATGAGCCGACCGCAAACCTGGACGCGGAGAACTCGCATCATATTCTCCGGACGATGGAGCGTCTGAACAAAGACCTGGGAACGACTTTCATCTTCGCTACCCATGACGAGAAAGTAATCGGGTATCTGCGCCGCAAGATCACTCTGTTCGACGGCGCCGTGGCCAAGGATGAACGTCTAAAGCCTCTGAGTCGGGGAGGAGCGGAGCGGTGATCATTCCGAAGCTGGCACTGCGCAATATCTTGGGGGCGGGTCTGAGAACATGGCTGAACGTGGTCGTGCTATCGTTCGCCTTCGTCGCCATCATCTGGACTCAGGGCCTGTACGAAGGAATGAACGCCCAGGCGGAGCGGGCTTCAGTGGCCGCGGCCCTGGGCGGAGGCCAGTACTGGCAGGAGCATTACGACCCGTTGGATGTTTTATCCCTTGGGGAGGCCCACGCGGCTGTTCCCGATTCTCTTCAATCCTTGATCGCAGACGGCAAGGCGACGGCCATTCTCGCAGTTCAGGGCACGCTCTATCCGAAGGGACGCATCCAGTCGGTCCTCATCAAGGGCATCGACCCGGATCAGAAAGTGCTTTCCCTGCCCTCCCATTTTTTAAAAGCCGAGGGCGACCGCATCCCGGCCCTGATCGGAAGCCGCATGGCCAAGAGTACCGGCTTGGAAGTTGGAGACACGGTGATTTTACGCTGGCGCGACGCCCACGGGGCGTTCGACGCCCGGGACATAGAGATCGTTCAGGTGATGAAGACGGTTGTCCAGACCATCGACCAGGGACAGGTCTGGATACCCCTAAGCATCCTCCGCGTTTTGGCCGGCATGGAGGGCGAAGCGAGCCTGGTGGTGGTGGCCGCTGGCACTCTCGAACGGCCGGAGGAGCCCGGATGGATTTTCCGCGACCTTGATTTTCTTCTCAGCGACATCCGACAGCTCGTCCAGACGAAGACCGCCGGCGCCACGATTCTCTATACTGTGTTGATCCTTTTGGCCATGCTGGCCATCTTCGACACCCAGGTGCTGTCCATTTTCCGACGCAAGAAAGAAATGGGGACACTGATGGCCCTCGGGTTCACCCGCGGCCGAGTGATCCGGCTGTTCACGCTGGAAGGAGCGCTGCATGGCGTTCTGGCGGCGATCTTGGCCGCACTCTACGGGATTCCGTTGCTCACCTGGTATGCCCGCCAGGGCTGGGCCATGCCCGAAGCCATGGACAGTTACGGCTTCGCCATCGGAGAAAAGCTCTTTCCGATTTACAGCGTCGGACTCGTGGCCGGGACCACCATTCTGGTCTTGGTGATTACGACTATAGTCAGCTTTCTCCCCACCCGCAGGATCGCCAAGCTAAAGCCAACCGATGCCCTCAGGGGACGGCTATCATGATCCGGTTTCTCTTCAAGGGGCTCATACGCGACCGCTCCCGGAGCCTTTTTCCCGTTCTGACCGTCGTCATCGGAGTCATACTCACAGTCTTTTTGTATAATTGGATCAATGGTGCGGAATTCAACTTCATTGATTCGAGCGCCCGCTTCAGCACCGGCCATGTCAAGATTATGTCCAGGGCCTACGCCCAGGAAGCAGACCAGGTTCCCAACGACCTCGCCCTTGTCGGCGTCGAGTCCTTGCTGGACGAACTCCGGAACGAGCATCCGGCTATGATCTGGACACCCCGCATCCGGTTCGGGGGGCTCTTGGATGTGCCGGATGCCCAAGGAGAAACCCGTGCACAGGGTCCGGTCATGG
>Ga0172364_10002325_pt1 | contig 15075 bp, 11 predicted proteins | sample LakKivSesite10cm_FD_114545 | JGI IMG/M metagenome (GOLD analysis project Ga0172364, IMG submission 114545) | Sediment microbial communities from Lake Kivu, Rwanda - Sediment site 10cm | ecosystem: Environmental > Aquatic > Freshwater > Lake > Sediment | place: Rwanda: Western Province, Lake... | reverse complement strand
CATAATTTTTAAAAATAAAAAATTTTCGGATGTTTTAGAGGAAATCTATAATAACCAAAAGAAAAAAGACCAACAGGTTACCGCTTTAATTTCTGAATTAAAGCCACTTATTTCTGATATTGGGGATGCTACTTTAGTTGTTCCTTTAATTAAGGAATATATGGAAATTAGTGTTAAAAATGATGATTTATTAGTAAAAATGGCTGCACTGGCTCAACGTGCTATGGCAACTACTACATCTGATGGTCAATTAACAATTTCTGATGAGGAAAAAGAGCAATTACTTGCGGCTATGAACGAATTAAAAGGAGATAAATAATGGCTAGTTACGGATTTGGTGCTTTAAATAAAAATCTTAATACTAAAAATGATTATAATTTAAAAAATAATCTAGGTTTTACAATAAGCACTGGAAGGGTTATTAATATTATTCTAGATGGAGATGATTATAATGCTATTGGAACTATTGAATATGTAAATATTGAATCATCCCCAGCTGATATATCTAATATTAATCCTCAAGTAAATAAATTTACAGCAAAACCACTATTATCTAATATAAAAAATTATCCCTTAATTAATGAATTAGTACTTATATTAAGTTTACCTGATATAGGAATTAAAGCATCTACATCAAGTAAATCTAAATATTATTTAAATATATTAAGTATTTGGAATCATCCACATCATAATGCTATTCCTTTTTTAGAAGGTAATTTATCCCTAACCCAACAAAAAACATATCAACAAACAGCATTAGGTAGTATAAAAAGAGTAACAGATCAACCTACTGAAATATTTTTAGGTGAAACTTTTTTTGAAAGAGATACTATAAATCCTTTATCTCCTTTTGAAGGTGATGTAATATATGAAGGAAGATGGGGAAATAGTATTAGATTTGGTTCAACAGTAAAAAATAGATCTAATGATTGGTCATCTACAGGTACGGATGGTGATCCAATAATGATAATAAGGAATGGTCAAGGTCCAAATGAAGGAAATGGTTATACATACATTACTGAGGATATTAATACTGATTTAGGATCTATTTATTTTGGTTCTACACAAAAACTACCTTTAAATACTGCTAGTACTTCTTATGTTAGTTATAAAACAAATCCCCCAATTATACCTTCCCAATATACAGAGAATCAAATAATAATAACCTCAGGACGTTTAGTATTTAATTCATCTGTTGATCATATTTTATTAAGTTCTAATAAATCTATAAATTTAAATGGAGTTGAAAGTGTTAACATTGATGCTCCTACTACAGTAATTCAATCAACAAACACATACATTGGTTCTAAAAATGCTACTGAACCTTTATTATTAGGTAATCAAACTATTAATTTATTAAATCAATTAATTTCTAATTTATCTGGATTTATGACTGTTTGTTCTAAACTAACCTCCACACCCCCAGGAACATTAATTTTACCCTTAAATGTAGCTGCAGATCAAGTAAATACTTCTTTACAAGCATTACAAGCAAATTTAGAAACTTTAAAATCTAAATATAATTATACTGTATAATGGCTTTACCTTTAGATATAGAACAACAACGTCAAGAAGAAGCAGCTGTTACTGAGGCCAAAGCCAAATCAGCAAGTAAAAAAACAGTTAATGCTACAGCTATTGAACAATCTACTCCAGATAATCTTAAAGCTAAAGGAGCAGCTAAATTACCACAATTAATATATATTTTAGGAAGCCAAGCAAATACAATTATTCAACCTTCAATAAATAAATTAATTAATGATTATGTTATTAAATATCAAACTAGTGGAGTATGTCTTCCTCCACTAGAATTAGCTACTTTAAGACAACAACGAGACTTAATAGTTAACCAATTAAATAATATAGGAAATAAAATTGAAATTTTAGGTGTTTCTATTACTGGATTATCTTTTTTCTTAAATACTGCTTTATCATTAATTGCTACTACTGATATAGCATCAATAGCAACCTCATTAGCTTTAAAAATTCCTCCGGCTAATGCTTTACCAACTCCAAGTGTTATAACAACTTTATTAAATGATGCCCAAACATTAATTAGAAAAGTTACTTTTGATCAATATGGTAACTCAAAATTATCTAAACTTCAATCAGTATTAGGAGGTTCCTCATTAGTATTATCAATAATTGGTAGTTATATTTTTACAGCGGTAGAAACTTTAAAATTAATAGATAATGTTTTAAAAGATTGTGATCCTAATAATTCTTTACCCCCGATAGCTCCCTCTGTTCAATCAATTGCTAATGCTCAATCACAAGCTCAACAAACAATAAATCAAACAACATATGAGGGTTTTATCCTTGATATAGAGGAAGTTCCTTTTACACCAACTGTAACTCGTAGAAGAGCACTTGGTAAAAATCAACAAGGAATTGTTTTAATACAAACCGAACTATCATTTACAACAGATGATTTAACTTTAATTAACGAATTAAAACTAATAATAGATAGAGATAATTTAAAAGCTTATTAACTTAATATTTATAAACAATGAAACCATCAGATTTTAAAAAAATTATTAAAGAGGCAGTAAAGGAAGCTATTCAAGAAGAATTAAAAGATATTCTATTGGAAGCTGTTCGTGCCCCTAAAACAATTGTTACGGAGTCAATTAGAGACACTTATGCTCAACCACATCTTGAATCCCCTAAAAAATTAACAGCAGCAGAAAGACAAGCAATGTTTGGAGGTATTTTAGAGGAAATGCAAAATGGTGGAGCAGCTACTTCAGCTTATACTGGACAGTTTAAACCTCAAGGTTCCGTTGATACTACTAATGGTGCTTTACCTGAAGGTAGTGTAGGATTAGATCAAATTATGTCTTTAATGAACGGTAGATAATGGCATTTGGAGCTAAAAGAATATTTCCCCTAGATACTAAACCAAGTGTTGGTGTAGGTATTGCCTTACCTTTTAATGCTCCAGGTGTTTTTAGAACTACATACACAACTCAAGAATCTATTAAATATAATTTAATCAATTTTTTCCTAACCAACCAACCAGAAAGATATTTAAATCCCTTATTCGGTGGAAGCTTAAGAAAATTTGTTTTTGAACAAATAACTAGTGGTAATTTAGATTTTTTAAAACAAGATATACAAGAATCTTTAAATCTTTATTTTCCAAATGTTATCATAGAATCATTACAAATTCTACCAGATACTGATAATAATCAAGTAAACGTAATTTTAACATATTCTATTCAAGATACGGGAATAAATGACACAATCGAAATCCAATTTACATAATGGCTACCAGAAGAAATATATCTTATATTAATAAAGATTTTACTGAATTAAGAGCTAGTTTAATTAACTATGCTAGAACTTATTTTCCAACAACTTATAATGACTTTACCCCATCATCTCCAGGAATAATGTTTATGGAAATGGCTGCTTATGTTGGTGATGTTCTATCATTTTACTTAGATAATCAATTACAAGAAACTTATTTACAATATGCTCGCCAAACAAATAATTTATATGAATTAGCTTATATGTTTGGTTATAAACCAAATGTAACCCAAGTAGCTACTACATTTATTGATTTTTACCAACAAGTACCAGCATTACCTTCAGGTTCAGTTTTTGTTCCTGATTTTAGCTATGCTTTATACGTTGAACCAAATTCAACTGTTACTCAAAATACAGCAAATAAAATTCCATTTTTAATTGAAGATCCTATTGATTTCTCAGTATCAAGTTCTGGAGATCCTACTGAAGTTACTGTTTATGAAATAACAGGAGCTACTCCAACATATTTTCTTTTAAAGAAAACTAGAAAAGCAATTTCCTCAACAATTAATACAACTGAATTTGGATTTGGAGCTGTACCTGTTCCCTTTTCAACAGTAGAAATTAATACAGATAAAATTGTAGGAATATTAGATATTATAGATACCGATGATAATAAATGGTATGAAGTAGATTATCTAGGTCAGGAAATGGTATATGATTCTATAAAAAATACTAATATAAATGATCCTAATCTATCTCAATACTCAGAAGATACTCCTTATATTTTAAAATTAGAAAAAGTACAACGTAGATTTGTAACAAGATTTTTAGATTCAGGTTCATTACAAATCCAATTTGGATCAGGTACAGCAAATGATACTGATGAGGAAATTATTCCTAATCCAAATAATGTAGGTATTGGTTTACCTTTTGAAAAATCAAAACTTACAACAGCATACGCACCTGATAACTTTTTATTTACTAAAACATATGGAATAGCACCTTCTAATACTACATTAACTGTAAGATATTTAACGGGGGGTGGTGCTATATCTAATGTTCCTGCTAATTCATTAAATGTATTTACAGGAACAGCTAAATTTTTAAATAGTAATTTAACTCCGGTAACAGCTAATTATGTTTTCAATAGTTTAGGAGTAACTAATCCTGAAGCAGCTGATGGAGGAGGTGATGGTGATTCAATAGAAGAACTTAGACAAAATTCTTCTGCTAATTTTGCTTCACAATTACGTAACGTAACTCAAGATGATTATTTAGTTAGAGCATTATCGATGCCTGCTAAATATGGAGTTGTTTCTAAAGCATATATTGAACCTACAAAAGCACAATCAATATCAGCAGGTGAATCTCAGTCCGTATTAGACTTGTATGTGTTGTCATATAACGTAAACAACCAATTAATCACAGCATCACCCGCCTTAAAACAGAATTTAACTACATACTTATCTCAATATAGAATGGTTAATGATTCTGTTAATATTAAAGATGCTTTTATTGTTAATATAGGAGTTAATTTTGACATTATTATATTACCTAATTTTAATAATAATGAGGTATTATCTAAATGTATTTTAGCTTTACAAGATTACTTTGCTATTGATAAATGGGCAATTAATCAACCTATTGTATTAAGAAATCTTTATATTTTATTAGATGCTATTGAGGGTGTTCAAACAGTTCAAAATATAACTATTAATAATTTAATAGGTGAAAATTTAGGATACTCTAAATACGCTTACTCTATTCCAGCAGCAACTCAAAATAATACGATATATCCTTCATTAGATCCTAGTATTTTTGAAGTTAAATATCCAAACCAAGATATCCAAGGAAGGGTAGTAAATTTATAATAAAATGGCAGTATTAAAAATATTCCCCGAAAAAGACGCTACACTATATTCATTATTCCCTAATATGAATACTGGATTAGATGAAATTGTAGAAGCAACTCTTACAACTTTTGCTTATTCAGATCCCTCTCCTCAAACCAGTAGGTTTTTAGTTCAATTCTCTAATGATGATTTAGCTTCAGCTATTGATTTAATACCTGATGCTTTATTTAACTCGGGATCTACAACTTCTACAGGAAGTTGGAATGCTAAATTACAATGCTTTATAGCTACGGCTACTGGTTTATCCACAACAACTACTGTTGAATGTTTTCCTGTAGCTCAAAACTGGGATATGGGAACAGGACGTTATTTAGATGATCCTATTTCAACAGATGGATGTAGTTGGATATGGGCAGACTTCTCAGGAAGTACAGCGTGGACAATCCCCCCAGTTAGTGGTGCTACTTCTTCGTTTACCTCATCTGTACCTACTGGAGGTGGAACTTGGTATACTGGTTCTCAATATACTTCTTCTGTAACTTTTTCTTACAGAACAGATAAAGATATTAATTTAGATGTAACTAATACTGTTAAGGCATGGGCTACTGGTTCAGGTACAATCCCTGATGATAAACTTATAAATTATGGTTTTTTATTAAAACAAAGTTTAGAATTTGTAGATAATAAAAATTACCAACCAGAATTAAAATATTTTTCAGTTGATACAAATACAATATACCCACCCGCTTTACAAATTAGTTGGAATGATTTTGTATTTAATACAGGTTCTTCCACTCAAACTATTTTAAATACATTACCTGCTACTGTTACTGTAGCTCAAAATCCTGGAGTATTTTATAGTGAAAGTATTAACAGATTTAGAATAAACGCCCGTCCAGAATTTCCAATTCAAGTATGGCAAACTTCTTCTGTTTATTTAAATAATTTTTACTTACCTACAGCATCATATTATGCTATTAAAGATTTAGAAACAAACGAATATATTATAGATTTTGATACTACTTATACTAAATTAAGTGCTGATGCTTCCTCTAGTTATTTTGATTTATATATGAATTTTCTCCAACCAGAAAGATATTATACTATTTTAATTCAAAGCACTATAGGTGGTTCAACAGTTGTATTTAATGATCAATACTACTTTAAAGTAATAAATGGATAATGGCTGTTATAACTTTATTTAAACCCGTATATGATAAAAACCAATATCAAAAGGTAATTGATACTTCTTTTACTCAATTGGTTCAACCAACATCATCTTTAAATATTGTTGCTCCTACTATATCTACAGCTGAATTTTTTCAAAATTATCAACAAATATTCTTTCAAATACCTAAATTTGGAGAAACAAATTCTCATGAGTATCTTATAAAAACCAGTCAAGAATATATTGGATCTTCTTCAACAACAGATGATACCATCCAAGCATTGATAGATGAAATAACTCAGTTAAGACAAGAAAATTTAGATTTACAACAACAACTAATTACCGGGATGGAAACTCAAACTACAAGTAGTTATACCCCTCCTTCTTCACCAATATCCACAGGTGGAGGTTTTAGTGGAGGTGGTGGAGGAGGAGGTTATTAAACTTGAAATTTATAAAATGGCTGAAATAATAAACATATTACCCCTTAATCCAAATAATTTTGAATTTCAAGAATATTCTTCAAATGATTTAAATTTAATTGTATCTACAGAAGTAGAAACATATTTTGATCCTACCACAGACTATATTGAATATTATGTTTATGATTTAGGAGGAAATATTATAGTTTCTAATATATTTGATTTTCCTGGGTATAAATTAATTAATAATCAAGTATCAATAGACCCCATAGCTGATTTAGCTGCTTATGGTTATGAACAAGGTTCCTATAATACTTTATATAATTTTCTTAAAAGAAAACTAGGATCAAACCCATTATCTACTTATTATATTGATGAAATTAGTTCAGATAGAACTGAAATTAGGTTAAATACTACTGAAATACCAAATATAGATGTTGTAGCTTTAACTAATGATTTTATTAATGAAATCCAAACCTCACCAGTAGGATATGTAGATTTTTATTTAGATTTTGGAAATAATCAGTTAATTATTGCTAATAATATCTTATTAGATAATACAAATGTTGATGATCCTACAATTTTAATTAAATTATATGAACCCTTACCAGACCAATTTGTATTAAAAAGTCAATGTTGGGTAGTAGAACAAATAGCTAATTCTTTAGCATATAATATTTCTATTACTCCTACTTTTAATACAATAGATGATAATGTTTATATAGCAGGTCCTAATTATAATTTAAATGTTAGTGATGAAATAAATAATTCTACTGATTATACTAATTATACTAATTTAACAACAACAACCTCCTCCTATTCTCAAGGAACTGGAAGTTTACAATATCAATTAAATAATTTATTAGCCCAAAAAGGATTATCAATTAATATTGATTATTCTAATTATAGTAACTTTATCCACTTCTCCTCAGCCCAAACTAGACTTGAAAATTTTTATTATAAGTTACAATTATTAGAACAATATACCTATAGTGCTAGTCTTTCTAGTAACCCTTCAAGTGGATCTTATTATGTTTCTTCAAGTAATATAGTATGGCAAGCTAAAATAGATGAAATAATTACTACTTTTGATCCTTACGAATATTATTTGTATTATACTTCTGCCTCTACAGCTTGGCCTAAAACAGGTAATACACCCCCATATACTAATTTTTCTACTACATCAACTAGTGGTTCTCAATGGTTTGTTTCTCAATCACTTGTAGCCGAAGAATATGATCTTGAAAATAATAATGCTTTAACATTAGCTATTCCTTCATATATTTTAGATAATTCAGACAATTATGATTTTGAATTATTTGTTGAAATGATTGGACAAAGTTTTGATAGTATTTTTGTATATTTACAGGATGTTACTAACAAATATAATGCTGATAACAGATTAAATTATGGTGTATCTAAAGATTTAGTTGCTGATATATTAAGAGATATGGGTGTAAAAATTTATCAAAATAATTTTTCATCAAATGATCTTTATCAAGCATTAATTGGTATAACCCCATCTGGTAGTTTATTTAATTTACCATTTACCACTACTCAATTTCCAGTTCCCACAGGTTCATTTCTTGATTATATAACAACATATGTTACCTCTTCTGCTACTTCTTCATTAGTTCCTACTGATGATATAAATAAAGAAAGATATAAACGTATATATCATAATTTGCCTTTATTACTTAAGAAAAAAGGTTCAGTAGCAGGTTTAAGGGATTTAATTACTACTTTTGGTATTACTGACACTATTTTAAGAATTAATGAGTTTGGAGGTAAAGATAAAGATATAAATTCTTTTGATAATTGGCAAAATCAATTTAATTATGCTTTTTACACAAGTGGATCTTCTTATATTAGTTCTTCATTTGTACTAAATTCTGCTTGGGGAGCTACAAGTGACAATCCTCAATCTGTAGAATTCAGATTTAGAACTGATGTTTTACCTCAAAATACAGCTAGTGTTACTACACAAAGTTTATGGCAAACAGATCAAAATATAAGTTTAATTTTAAAATATACAGGTTCAGGATATACAAGTGGTTCCTACTCAGGTTCTATTATAGATCCTTACTACCAGTATGCTAAATTAGATTTTACTCCAGATCCTACTACTCCAAACAATACAGCAAGTGTTTATTTACCTTTTTATAATGAAGGTTGGTGGTCTGTTTTAATAAATAAAAGTGGAAATAATTATATATTATATGCCAAAAATAAAAATTATGATGGTGAGGACGGAAATGTTATAAGTTTTGAAGCGTCCTCTTCTGTAATCTCATCTGCTACTTCTTGGAATGATAGCACTCAAGCTTATTTTGGTATATCTTCCTCATTATCAGGTAAAGTATTTACGGGTTCATTACAAGAAATTAGGTATTATACACAACCTATATCTGAGGATAATTTTGATGCTTATGTAATGAACCCTTGTTCTATTGAATCTAGTGAATATTTAGCTTTTAGAGCGGCTCTAGGGGGTGAATTGTATACTGCCTCTATTTCTATTCATCCTAAAATAACAGGTTCTTGGGTTACTACTTCTTCATTCGCCTCTAATAGTAATTTTTTCACAAGCTCAGGGGGTGAATATGTTAATAATACTGAGGTATTCTATTTTGACCAAGTTCCAGCAGGTATTCAAAATGCTATTTCTCAAAAAATAAAACAACAAAATATTATTTTACCTTATAGTAGTAGTAATTCTAACATCCCTAATGCTGATGTATTATCCCCCTTTGTTTCAATTCAACAATTTCCACAAATAAGTTCTAGTTATACAAGAGATATTGATTATGTTGAAATTGGTTTTTCACCACAAAATGAAATTAATGAAGATATAAATTCACAATTAGGTTATTTTAATTTAGGAGATGTAATTGGTGATCCTAGATTCCAATCATCATCTGCTGAAACTTATCCTGATTTAGATATTATTAGAGATTCATATTTTGAAAAATATATCTCAAATTATCAAGAATTAGATTATATTAGATTAATTGAATTTTTTGATAATTCATTATTTAAAATGCTTGCTGATTTTGTTCCCGCAAGAACAAGTTTAGCATCGGGTATAATAATTAAAAATACATTATTAGATAGAAATAGATATAGAACTCCTCAAGTAACAACCTCTGCCTCTATTGCTTTTATAGGTAGTGGTTCTACTAATATTCCTTATGTAGTCGAAGACCAAACAATTACGGGTTCAATTGATGTAGGAACTACAGAAGGTTCAAACGGAGGTTCAATGCCTGAATTATTTGGGCAAACATCCTCCGTATACACATATTCAGGTGCTGTTAATATAGACCAAGTATGGTATGGTTCAACACCATCATTAAGTGGTTCAGTTCCTTTTACATCATCTGCTCAAGAAGAATTTTTTAATGGCCAATTAAGTGGTTCTAATATAGTAGTAACTGATGGTGATTTAACAGATTATACAGTTATTACTCCTACTGTCTATACAACTTCTTCATTTTCAGCCTCTTATACTTTTCCTGCTGGTTTCTATGCTTCTGGAGTAGATCAAGGCTTTCCTAGAGTTACACAAAGTGGATATATTGATTATGATTTTAATTTTGATAAAACATATTATTTAAGTTTTACAGCTACAGTTGGTGGTGTCACGACTTCAGATGGGATAAACATGGTAATTGTTAATTCCGATTTGTCTTTCGCTAATGGTATTACCTCAGGTTCAATAGTTCAACAAATTTCTCAAGGAGCTATTAATCTACAATCAGGTGTTAACATTATTCAAGATTATGAAGTAACAGGATTATTACCTTATATATATTTTTTAAATATAAATGGTGGTTTTGCCGTTACTCCTCCTACAAACCCTATTGTCATTTCTAACTTTGTAGTAAAGGAAGCAACATTATCTAATCCTAATGGATTTGTTATAGAAAACGATGTAGAAATATCTAGACCTAGTTCTAAATTTATGGATGTTGATTTTACAACTAATGCTATAACGGCAGTAAATGAACAAGCTATTTTAAGTGGTAGTGCTACTCGAGCAACAGTTCCTGATTCTAATTATACTACAGCTCGTATTATTAATCCAAGATATAATGGTTCTCGTTCTATTTCAGCAGGATTTAATTTACCGGCTACTACTGGAAGCACAATAGGTCAAATACCTAATGTTGAACAATTAACTTCATTTTTTGCTTATACTCCTGGTGGATTCGGAAATACATTAGCTACGAGATCGGGTAGTGGTAATTATGTAATAGGATTTTTGGTTGATGAAATAGGTACTGTATATAAACCTGAAACCTCTGGTTCACCATATTTACCTAATTTTATAGATGCTTTTGGTGCTAATTCTTCTGTAATATTATCCCCAACAAATAATTCACGATTAACTCAACCTCAATTTACTGTATATAAACCAGCAGTATTAGGGGAAACAATATTATATTCGGATACTGGTTCTTTAGGAACAGATCATTTAGTTAGTGGTTCTTATTCTAGTTTAACTTTTAATATTGTTCCTGGATTATATACTCAACTTTATGGATTTGATGCTTTAGGTTCAGGACCAAACCCTACAGCAGGCACTACTATCACCGCTAGCTTTACAGCTATTACGGACCAAGCAAGTGGATTTAATAATACAACAGACATTTATACTGTTCAAAATACATCACCTGTAAGAGCTGCTTTTAGTGCCTCTTTTGATATTGAAAATATAGGTATAGTAAATACAAATGTTACAGTCAGATTATTAGAAAATAATAACATAATAGCTCAAAAAACCGAAACAGCGTTAGTTCCTACAAGTCCCATAACATTAGGAATAACATCAAGTGTATTTCTTAATTCTGGATCACAATATTATATAACAGTAGAAACAACAGCCGCAAATATAACTGTAGATAATAATACATGGACTATTAATCCTATATTAAATAATGTTACTGTTAATAAACCTTATTTTACTACAGGTAGTACTATTACCTCTGTATTAACTTCAAGTGCTGCTTTAGGAGTTTTATATGGTTCTTATCAACAAACACCAATAACGAATAGTGGATTTAACGCCCCTCCAGTTTTATCTTTTCAACCATATGATGAAATTAGATTTGAAGGAAATGAAAATTTAGTTAGTTTAGTTTCATCTGCTTCATTTAATCAAAGTACAGGTTTATTTCATATATTTCTAGTTAATCCAGTAAATACAACAGCTATTGACGTTAATTATTTTGCTATTAGAAGATGGATACCTTCAATAAATAATTTAATAATTAATAGTCCTGGAACATTAATAGGACCCGGATTAATCCTTCCATTGCATCCTTCTCCATTACTTCAACAAAATTTACCATCGATAGTAGAAAATCTTATAAATAAAGGATTAATTTCTACAACATAATTGAAATTTAATATATTTATAATAAAATAAAATAAAAACATGGGATATTTAAATAATACCGTAGTAACAGTAGACGCAATCTTAACGGATGTAGGACGTCAATTACTTGCTCAACAAAATGGTCAATTTCAAATTACTCAATTTGCTTTAGCAGATGATGAAATTGATTATACGCTTTACAATCCTAATAATCCATCAGGTTCTGCTTATTATGGTCAAGCAATTGAAAATATGCCTTTATTAGAGGCATTTCCTCAAGCTACTCAAACCATGAAATATAAGTTAGTAACTTTACCTCGTGGAACAGCTAAAATGCCTATTTTAGATATTGGATATTCTAATATTATTTTAAAACAAGGTGCTTCATTAGCAATTACCCCTCAAACATTAAATTATTTAGGTGGTAATACTTTTGAAACAAGTGGCTATACAGCTACTATTTCCGATATTAGATTATTTAATACGTTTGAAGGTGTAGGTATTAATACTCCTGCAGTAACTGCTTTAAATTTAGCTAACCAAACTACTACTATTGGTACTTCAGTATCAAGAACAGTAGTAGGTACTACAATTAACATGACAGCAACTACTGTTAATACTTTATTTGGTTCTAATACTCAACTACAAGCATCATTAACTATTGAGGGTAGAGATAGCGGAGCCCGTTTAACAATTCCAGTAACAATAACTAAAGTTTAATAATTATATAAAAACATGTCATTTAAAAGATTAGAAGCTGATGATTTTTTAGTAAGTTCGGATGCTATATCCTCTACGTGTTGGACTAATGATAGTCCTACATTAACAACATTTTTTACTTCATCTATACAGGCAAATGGAAGTTCAGGTGATTATTATTTAAATATATTTGATGCTGCCACTACTCAATCCGTTCAGTTTGCTATTGCTTATGGCAATGCTAATGGTAGTGGAAGTGCTAATTATGATAACGCGGTAAATGGGTTATCTCCAACATCAACTATTTTTGGGCAATGGCAAGATTTAACTATTGGAGATGAAAATACTAATTTCATTTTTGATGCTATTACATCTTCTGAATTTTTTGCTTTACCTATTGAACGAGCAGCATATAAAGAAGCTTTATTTTTAGGTTCATTAACTTTAAACCTATCAGGAAGTTCAGGATCAATTAAATTAACAGATAATAGTAATTATGTGTCTTCAGTAGTTTTTGGAGCAGCAGGACGTGTATTTCAATTAATTACTGGGTCAGCGGGAACATTAAGTGCTGGTGCTTTAAACGCAAATGGGTATTCTGCTAATTCAGGTTCTTATGGTTGGTTATTACCAGATATTGGAACTATTATTTTAAATCCTTTAGCATTAGCCGATTTTGCGGTAAGTGGAGGAATTGGTCTTCAATATAGTGGTTCGGCTACTGCTTCTGCTGCTCCCAATGTTAGTCCTAATACATCACTATTTAAAGCTATTACTGGTTCAGGAGCAACTTTTACCTTAAATTCTCAAGAAACTATAGTTTCAGATTATGTATTCGTAAGACCTAGAAGCTCAGAATTTAACTACTCAGAAAACCCTTCATTTATTTCGGGTTCAACAGGTGAAGTATTATATTCTAATTTTATTAATAATCCTCAAGTATACATTACAACTATAGGTTTATACAATGATACAAATGAATTATTAGCAGTAGCTAAATTATCACGACCATTGTTAAAAGATTTTACCAAAGAAGCTCTTGTTAGAGTTAAACTTGATTTCTAAAATGAATGGGTGCTTACAAACAATTTTTAGCGTCGGATATAGTAATTACTCCGCTTGAATTAAACAAATCGTTTAATTTTGAGGGGGCAGCCGCGTTAACTAGTTCTGTTGTTAGTATTGATAGATATTTAGGTTTAAATTCAAGTTCATTATTTAATCCTTTAACAGATCCTACAACTGGAGAAATTACTACTCAATATCAAAGATTAATTTATAGTTCTATTAAGCAACTTTATTATTCTAATTACTTAAATGATACTGCTAGTTATGGATCACCTGTAGTTACTGCGAGTTTAGTACCAGGTAGTGATCCTTCAGGTAATGTATTAGTAGGTACTACCTCCTCAGCAGGTAGATATTATAATTATCCACAAACGGATTTAACATTTGCTCATTATTTTCCTATTTCTTCTGGTTCTACAATAGGGGTAATGTCCATACCCGCAGGTTTATTTGGAAATTACATTCAACCAAATTCATTTAAATGGATAGCACCAAGTGGCTCTATTTATGATGATGGACAAGGTAATTTAATATTTTCTTCCTCACAACAAATTTGTGGAAATATATTTTATGGACATGGTATTGCGGTAATTACTAGTGATTCTCAACCTCAAGAAGATACTTATGGAACAGCTATTTATGGAAGTTCATTTTATGGATTATCAGATATATCAGTAATTGAAAATTTTATAACCGCCTCTAATGTAACTTGTTCATTTTCATCTTCTTTAACCATTTATGAAACTCAATATAAATGTACTGCTAGAGAAAATGAATTTAGTTTTAGTCAAAACCCAACTATTTTATCTGGTTCTAATAATGATATTCTTTATGATTTTGCTACTGGTTCCTATTTTTCCCCTTATGTAACTACTATTGGATTATATAATGAACAACAGCAATTATTAGCAATAGGAAAACTAGCTCAACCTTTACCTTTATCAGCAACAACAGACACTACAATACTTATAAACATAGACAGATAATATGTGGTTATATAAAGAAAAAGTTATAAATTCAATTGAGGATATGCCTCAAGGAACATTCGGTTTTATATACATTACTACTCACAAACCAAGTGGAGTATCGTATATTGGAAAAAAATCGCTATATCACAACGTTAAACGTAAATTAACAAAAAAGGAACTAGCAGAACAAACAGGACCAGGCAGGAAGTCAGCCACTAAAGTGGTAGCAAAAGAATCGGACTGGAAAACGTATTATGGCTCT
>Ga0172364_10002323_pt1 | contig 15082 bp, 10 predicted proteins | sample LakKivSesite10cm_FD_114545 | JGI IMG/M metagenome (GOLD analysis project Ga0172364, IMG submission 114545) | Sediment microbial communities from Lake Kivu, Rwanda - Sediment site 10cm | ecosystem: Environmental > Aquatic > Freshwater > Lake > Sediment | place: Rwanda: Western Province, Lake... | reverse complement strand
GGGACATGCTGGCCGCCATCGAGGCCCGAAAAGACGACGACCTGGATGGGATTCTGGAAAAACTCCGCCGGACGAGACAATCCGAGAGCAAGATCCGGCAGGAAGCGATCCGGCTGATCAAAAAACAAGACCCGCTGGCCGAGACCAACGACACGAACTATATTTTTCTGAGCTTTGTCACCCGGTTTCTACCGGCCGGACTCGTCGGGCTCATTCTGGCGGCGATCCTTTCGGCCTCGATGGCTTCATGCGCCGCGGAGCTCAACGCCCTGGCTTCGGTCACGGTCATCGATATCTACAAGCGCCTGAGAAAGCGAAACGAATCGGAGCGGCACGATCTCCGTGTTTCCCGGGTGGCGACAGTTTTCTGGGGGCTCTACGCCATCAGTTTTGCCCAGTTTGCCAACCACCTCGGGTCCTTGATCGAAGCCGTGAACATCATGGGTTCTTTATTTTACGGAACGATTCTGGGAATCTTCTTGGTGGCCTTCTATTTTAAGAATATCCGCGGAAACGCGACATTCGTGGCGGCGATCGTTGCCGAGACGGTCGTGCTCGGCTGCTATTTCTTCACCAAAATCCCATACTTATGGTTCAACGTCATCGGCTGCGGGGTGCTTGTCTTCTTGGCCGCCCTCCTCAATCCCCTCCTTCCCGGAAAGGAAAAAATGCCCATATTTTGAGGTCCATCTGATATCGGGGGCAAAGAGAGAAGCTATCAAAGTCGATTTACTGATATCTGGGTCAAACGCGATGGTCGCTGGCTTAGTTGACAGATCCATTAGCCCGGTTGACTTTGCCCTTCTCCGTTGTTAGTCTTTAATTTAACCTAATAAATGGACAACCGTGGCCGTCAAGTGCCCGAAATGTCATCTGGATAATCCCGAGACTCAGAAGTTCTGCGGGGATTGTGGGACGAAACTGACTCCCGGGGAGGAAGTCCCTTTTTCCCAGACCAAGACTCTTCGGACTCCGTTTAAGACTTTGGTCAAAGGGACTGTGCTTGCCGACAAGTACAGCATCATAGAGCCGATCGGGAAAGGCGGAATGGGGATTGTCTATAAGGCGGAAGATATCAGGCTCAAGCGGACCGTCGCCCTCAAGTTCTTGCCGGAAGAGCTCTTGGATTATCCGGACGCCGGAGAACGGTTCATTCGAGAGGCCCGGGCGACAGCCGCACTCTCCCATCCTCACATCTGCACAATCCATGAGATCAATGAGGAAGAGGCACAACCATTCATCGTCATGGAATTCATCGACGGCGAGAGCCTGAGGCAGAAAATCAACGGGAAACCTATGGATCAAAGCCAAGCCCTGGATATTGCCATCCAGGCGGCGGGAGGACTCAACGAAGCCCACAAAAAGGGGATCGTCCATCGGGACATCAAGCCTGGAAACATCATGATTACAGCGACTGGCCAGGTGAAGATCCTGGATTTTGGCCTGGCCAAGGTCTTGGGGGGATCGCTCATCACCAAAGAACCGATGACGATGGGGACGGCGGCTTACATGTCGCCCGAGCAGGTGCGCGGAGAAATCCTGGATCATCGGACTGACATCTGGTCTTTAGGAGTCGTGCTTTATGAGATGCTGACAGGCCAGCTTCCGTTCAGATGCGACTACGAGCAGTCGCTGATGTATGCCATCGTCAACAAAGAACCGGAACAAATCTCGAAAATTCAGACCAGTATCTCCAAAGAGCTCGAGAAGGTCATCCATACGGCGCTGGCCAAGAATCCGGCCGAACGCTACCAGAGTATGGGAGAGTTTTTGGACGACTTGAAGGCCGTGGCTGAAGGTCTCAGGCCGGTCAGAGCAAAAAAGGCGCGGTTCAAAGGCAAGATCCTGGGCCTCAAAAAAAGCCCTGCGTATGTTGGGCTTGGGGCTCTCGTGATCCTCATGGCCCTGGCCATGATCTTTCTTCTTTCCCGGCGCGGTCATTCCTATGAATCCGTCGCCGTCCTGCCTCTCGAGAACCTCTCCGGAGACCCGGAGCAGGAGTATTTCTCCGACGGCGTGCACGAGGCGCTGATCACCGAGCTCGCCCGTCTCGGCGGGCTGAAGCGGGTGATCGCCCGAAGTTCAGTGATGCGCTTCAAGGGGACGAAAACGCCCCTCTCCGAGGTTGCCCGTGAGTTAAAGGTTAACGGCCTGATTACGGGCGCCGTCGTTCGCTCGGGAGACCGGGTGCGGGTGACCGCTCAGCTCATCGACCCGGAAACGGAAACCCAGATTTGGGCCCAAAGCTACGAGCGGGACCTCCGCGACATCCTTACACTTCAGAACGATATTGTTTCAGCGATCACCCGTGAGGTGAACGTGCGGCTCACGCCGCAGGAGGAGACGCGTCTGGCCAGCGCCCGCCAGGTCAACCCGGAGGCCTATGACGCCTATCTCAAAGGCCAATTCCATTTATGGAAGCTCAGCAAGCAGGGCCTCGACACGGCGCTTCAATACTTCACTATAGCCCTGGACAAGGACCCGGAATACGCCCCGGCTTACGCCGGGATCGCCAATGTGTGGAACGGCTACAAGCAACAAGGATTGGCCTCCCATGAAGAGGCGACGCCCAAGCAGAAAGAGGCCGCCCTGAAGGCTCTGCAATTGGACAACACGCTCGCTGAGGTCCATTACATGCTGGCCAACATGAATACCTGGACGGATTGGGACTGGCTGGGTGCGGAGCGGGAATTCCGGAAGGCCATCGAGCTCAACCCCAATTATCCCGATCCCCGCATCTATTACTCGCACTTCCTGAATTACATGGGCCGACCGAAGGAAGCAGCGCTGCAGGCCGATCGGGCGGTGGAGCTCGACCCCCTCAACACCCTGGTCCAGGGGATCTATGCGATGTACCTGATGCAGGCGCGCCGGTATGATGACGCCATTCTGGTGCTGCGCAAAATCCTCGATAAAGAGCCGAACGATGCCATCGCGCTCTCGACCCTCCGGACCGCCTATCATATGAAGGGCATGTTCAAAGAAGCGCTGGAAATATGGAAAGCCTCCTATGCGGCCAGGGGCGATCAGGACGCCGTCGAAGCTCTGGAGCGGGGATTCGCGGAGGTGGGATATCGGGGATCGCTCCGCCGGGTCGCGGAGATACTGGTCGAGCGTTCACGGACGAGGTATGTGACGCCCTGGCAGATCGCGACGCTCCACACTCGGGCCGGAATGAACAAAGAAGCTCTCGACTGGCTGGAGAAAGCCTACGAAGCCCACGACCAGAATATGCCCTACATCAGCGTGGACCCGATATTCGACGGCCTCCGGAACGAGCCGCGCTTTCAGGATATTCTGCGCCGGATGAAGCTTCTGAGGTAATCGGGCTTCGGCCGAACTGCTGCGCCTAGAGCCCGGCTTGCCTCAGCTTCTTGGCGGCGGCGAGGAGCGGAGGCCACTTCGCCGTCTTTCCCGCTTCGGGGGCGCTCCAGATCGTTGACAGGTGGCCGAGCATGCGCTCCGACGGGATGGCCAATGATTGGTCGAGTAGCATCCTCGCGGCTTTGACGTCTTTAAAGCTTGTCGGCAGGACGCGGAACCCCTTGTCGATGAAAAAGCGAACCGAGGGGAAAGTCGAGCTCTTCGTCGGTTGTAGCGGATACTTCCGCTCGTAATGCCAGTCGCACAGGATGATGTCCTTGGGGATCATGTCGATGGCCGGGTGGGTCCCGTTCATGGACGCTTCCCAGAGGCCATAGCCCGTGGCCGCTCCGTCGAGGAGACGGTCCGCCCACATCAACATCTCCTTGCCCCTTTTTCCGACGATATGATCGTGGATGTCGTTGACCGCCCGGGCGAAGAGCTCCGACGTGGGCTTTCCGGCGCAGCGCGGACAATCGGCATCGCCGATGATGAAGACCTCGTCCATCCCGACGTGCAGGGCGTCGGCCTCGAAGACTTCGAGGAGCTCGTCATAGAGGGCGAAGATGATCGGATTGACCTCTGGATGGAGAGGGCACCAGCTCCGGCAGTAGAACTCCGTCCCCCAGGGGTCCAGGCCCTTATTTCCGGCGTATTTTCCGGGAGACTCGTCGAGATGCGGATACTGGACGAGGAGCGGGAAGGTTTTTTCCGCCCAGGACTGGTGTCCCAGGGATTGGAACTCCGGGATGAGCCGGATCTTGAAATCCCGGCACAGGCCGACAATTTTTTTGACCGTCTCGAGGGAGATCGGGTCATCGCCCCGGAGCTCGGGATGCGAGACATACTCGTAGTTGTAATCGATCTCCAAGATCAACAGGTTGATGCCGACCTTGGCCAGAGCCGGCAGCTCGGCGATAAGGGCTTCGGCGGCCGGCTTATTTTCGACGAGAACATGGAGGCCGAACCAGAGAGGCTGCGCCCTGGGCACGGCGGCCGGCTTGATTTTTGGCGCGCAGGCTTGGAGGAAAAAGGCCAGGGCCAAGGAACCGAGTGAAATCCATAGGTAAGGGACTGTCCGGATCGGTTTCATGGTCATTCTCCTTTCGGCTCCCAGCCGGGCTCGTATTCACGCTTCCAGTATCGCATCGCTTCATCGTCATTCAGGATTCGGCCCGTCTTGGGATCGCATTTGAGAGTGCGGCCCGTCCTCTGGGCGATATTTCCCAGGTGGATGAGCATCGTACTCTTATGGCCCTCCTCTATCTCGGAGGCGGGTCCCTCCCGGCCGCGGATTGATTCCAGGAAATTCCGAGCGTGGACGATATCATAGCCGAGGCCCGGCCCGACGACCGATGCCTCGGGCGAATCCCCGGCGTCAGTTTCCGCGCGTACCTCCTTTCCTTTCTCGTCATAGAGGATGTATCCGTTTCCGGGAAGTATGCGAAGGGACCCACCCTCGCCTTGAAACAGGACGCCGAATCCCTCGCCGTAGTCCCCTACAGTGTTGCAGCTCATGCCTTCCCAGGTCACCAGGACGCGGTTTGGGAACTCGAACGAAATCGCCTGGGTATCGGGCGGCTGCCAGTCGTCGTCCGCAAAGTATCGGCCTCCGGCCGAGGTCACCCGGGTGGGGTAATCGGCGCCGATCGCCCATCGAGCAAGGTCGAGCGAATGAACGCCGTTATTTCCCGCCTCACCCGTCGCCCAATGCCAGAACCAGTGCCAGTTGTAATGGACCACGTTGTCCCTGTAGCCGACCCGGGGCGCCGGCCCCTGCCAGAGGTCCCAATTGAGCCACTCCGGCACCGGCGATGGCCGTCCGACGCCGATCGGCGGGCGGGCGTTCGCGTACCAGCAGCGGACATAATGAACGGGACCGACGGCACCCGCCTTGAGCAAGGCGACCGCCTCCTTGATTTTGCTCCAGGAGCGGCGCTGGTTGCCCATCTGGCAAATTTTTTTGTTGCGGCGCGCGGCGGCCACCAGCATCTCGCCTTCGGCGGGGTTGTGGCTGCAGGGCTTCTCGACGTAGACGTGCTTGCCGGCGTCGAGGGCCAGGATGGATGCCGGGGCATGCCAGTGGTCGGGCGTGGCGATGACGACGGCGTCGAGCGATGGGTCCTCCAGGGCTTGGCGGAAGTCCTCGAGACCCACCGGCCGACGGTCTTGAAGCGCGGCGACCGCCTGCACCGTCCGGGAGAGGGCGCGGAAATCCACATCGCAGACATAGGCCACATGGGCGTCTTCGAGGCGCGCAAAGGTCTCCGCCAGGGCATGGCCGCGGCTGTTCACTCCGACGACCGCGACCTCAACCCGCCCGTTGGCCCCTTGAGCAAACCGGAGATCCAGTCCGCCGAGGACGCCGAAGCCGACGGCGGCCGAGGTCGCCTGTTTCAGAAACTCACGCCGATTGCAGGTTGCGGTCATTGTGCCGGTACCTCCTTTCGCGGAAGACCGCGTTTATTCACGGACTCATCGGGCCGAACGGCCTAACGAGTCTTCAAGATGGCCCAGGCCAGGAGAATCAGCGCTCCGACGAATATCCAGCTGATGAAAAATCCGACCAGGTCTTCCCGGTAGCGACGGAAAAAGTTTTTTCTTCGCTCCTGAGATTTCCAGCCCGGCAGGTCGAGAAGCAGGAGGTCATCGCCCGATTTCTCCGCCAAGGGCTTTTTACCCGCCCCATCGAGCTCCGCGGCGTCCGATTTTCTTCTCATGTTGTCAAAAAAGGCCTCCATTTTCTCATTGTCCTCAGGCCTTGTCAGCAGGCTCACCACCCAGAGAGAAAGAAAGCCGGCCAACATGGCCAGACCGAACGGCCCGGGTTTCCATGTGTAAACGAGCCGAATTTCTCCGGTCGAAAGCCCGTTGAGCAGATAATAGGTGGAGAACGAAAGGAGGACGGCCGCGGCGGCCCCGTACCTGTTGGCTCTTTTCCAGATGACTCCTCCCAGGAATATGATTCCCATGAAGGCCGCCAGCGTCTCGGTGAAGAGGAAAGCGTGAAGGACGTTTTTAATGCTCAGGGCGAAAAGGACGGCCAGAACGGAAAGCGCCAGTCCCGAATAACGCCCCATCCACAGGATCGCTTTGTCGTCGGCGGCAGGATTAAGATATCTCTTGTATAAGTTCTTCGTGAACAGGGCGCCGGTGTTGACCATGAAGTTGGAGCAGGTGGACATGTTGGTCGCGACAATGGCCGCCAGCATCAGACCGACCAGTCCTGGCCGGAGGAGAGCGCGGCAGGCGTAGCCGAAGGCCATCTCGGGATCGGTCAGGGTCACCTGGTTCTTGATGACCAGGGCCGCCGCGACGAGTCCGGTCAATGCCCAACCGATGGTCACGAGCCGCTTGACCAAAGATCCGTAGGTCTGTCCGATCCGGCCGGCGCGTTCGGTTTCACCCGTGGCGCACATCGATATCATGTGGGGCTGGGACGTAATCCCCACAATGCCGTTGAGCGACAGCATGGCGATGGTGAAGGCATCGATTCCGCTGGCCGTGTTGAAAATGTCGAAAAAGTGCGCGGGAAGAACCGCTCTCATCCCGGAAAAGCCGGCGATCTCCTTGAGTCCAAGGGGGACCAGCATGACCGAAAGGGCGACGATCAGGAACGATTGGACGAAATCCGTATAGGCGGCCGCGACGAGCCCGCCGATAAAACTATACAGAAGGAAAGTGATGGTCATGAAAAACACGACCGTGTTCGGAGAGACCAGGTTTCCCGAGGCCACCGCAATGACCTTGGCGGCCCCCTGCATCATGACGCCCATGTTGGATACGAAAAAGCAAATGGCGAAAACTGTGTACACGATTCCCAGCCCGCTGCCGTAGCGGTCTTCGATGATCTCGCCCACGGTTGTCCGTTCACTGCGCCTGTAGAACGGGGCGAGGAGCCAGTAGAAGGGCGTGATGAGCATGTTCTTCCACTGGTACCAGATGGTGGCAAACCCGTTGCTGAAGGTCGCTCCCGTCTGGGCCACGGGCATCTCGGCATGGGTCCCGACGCCGAAGGCCTGCCCCACCATAATCCACCACTTGAACTTCCGTTCCCCCCGGAAATAGCGATCGCTCGTCCGCATCTTCCGCGAAATCCAGATCCCGAAGGCCGTGATCAGGACGAAATAGCCGAACAGGACGATGGAGTCAGGGGTGGTCATGGCTTAAGGACAAGAACCTGCATCTGGAGTTATTGGGCGGATGGGAACTCCTCTTAAGTAGGTTTGCCGGACGTGGAGTCGGTTGCCGTTTTTTTCCAACAAGATAAGATCCGCCCTCTTTCCCGCAGAAAGGCAGCCGCGGTCGGCCATCCCTAAAACCCGGGCCACATTCCGGCTGGCCAGGTTTATGGCCGCAGCCAGGCTGCAGCCGGCAAGAATCATCATGTTCTCAACGCCCCGGAGGAGAGGCAGGGAGGCGCCGGCGAGGCAGTTTTGTTCGGGAATCATGGCCAGGCCCTTCTCAGTCAGGATGACCTTGCTTCCGAGATAAATATATTCTCCAGGCGGCAGGCCGATGAGGGGATTGGCGTCCGAGATCAAGATCAGGTTGTCCGGTCCCTTAATCCTATAAAATACCTTGATTTCCTCAGGTGTGAGGTGATGTCCGTCGGCAATCAGGCTGGGCGTCAGTCGGTCGTCCGCGAGCTGAGGCCAGAGAGGGTTTCTGTGCCGATGGATCAGGTCGGCGCAGCCGTTGCCGAGGTGTGTCGAAAGCCGGGCCCCGTTCTCGACTGCGAGCTTGATATCGCGCGACGTCGCCTGGGTATGTCCGATCGCCGTCAGGATTCCGTTCTGGCGGCACATTCGGATGAATTCTCCGGCGCCGTCCAGCTCGGGAGCGATGGTCACTTCGATGATCTTTCCCCCCGCCGCCTCCTGATAGGCCATGAATTCTTTCCAGGACGGCTTCCGGATATGCCCAGCGGGGTGGCAGCCGCAGTAACCGGGTTCGGGTGAGATGTAGGGGCCTTCGAGGTGGAAACCGGGGATGCTCCCTTTGAAAAAGGGGTCTTCAGAAGCCTGGGCCAAAACCTTAAGATTCTTGATCAGACGGTCGTGACTTCCGGTAACAAGAGTCGGCACGAATGTCGTGACGCCGTCTTTCCAGATGGCCTCAGCGGTGCTCTTTATTCCGTCAAGGGAGAGAGGTTCCTCGGCAAAATCGGTGCCCCGGTATCCGTTGACCTGGTTGTCGATGAGCCCTGGAGCGACATAGATCTTTTTGCCGCCGGCACTTTCTGCGTGCGCTTCCGAGATATTCCGGATAAGGCCGTTTTCAATTTCGACCCGCACGAGTTTTTCGGTTTCATAATGAAGAGCTTGAACGACTCGCGTTGCCGCGCTTTTTTCGTCCGCCAGTTTGAGTTTAACCATCCTGTAAAGTCGAGAAGCTTATGACTCGAGAAGCCGAATTGTGGTCCAGAAAGAGGTTGAAATCCGGGTGTTGTTTCAGCATTGTTGCCGGAGTCATGTTCGAGAGTCGGCCGGTGAGAGTTTTGTAAACGGCCTCCGCTTTGGCCTGATGGGGCACCGCCGAAACAATCGTCCGGCACTGCATGATCTGCCAGACCGTCATGGAGACGGCTTTCTCCGGCACCTCATCCACCGACGCGAACCAGCCTTCGCCCACCTGCTGCCTTTTGCACCGTTCGGCGAGGGTCACCACGATAAAAGATTCCCTGGTGGTAAAGTCGGCGGGCGGATCGTTGAAGGCGATGTGGCCGTTCTCTCCGATGCCGATTAACCCGACATCCACCGGCTTCTCCCGGATTTCAGCCGTGAGGTTGGCGATGAGGGTCCGGATATCCCCTTCGGTGTTCACGCTGTGGAACTTGCGGCATTCGATCAAATCGACGAACCGCTCCTTCAGATACTTTCTGAAGCTGGCCTTATGGGTGACGGGGAGTCCGATGTACTCGTCGAGATGGAAAATCTCCGTCTTCGGCCAATCGATGTCCTCTTTCGATAGGGCTTCAAGAGTCTCGAATTGTGACCGGCCTGTGGAGAGGACGAGCCGCGCCTCTCCGTTTCGGGCGATCGCTTCCCTGAGTTTCTCTCCGGCCAAACGGGCGGCTGCGGCACCCAGTTCGGCCGCATTCTTGCTGATGCTGATGATCATGGCCTGTTCGCCCCGGACTCTATCACTTATACCGCAACATCATTTTCTGTTCAACCGGCAGCCGCCGTGGAGTTGACATTGATTCGCGGGGGAGATTATCCTCCCTTTGGGTAGGACGAAATGGTGTCGAAAGCGTTTCTCAACGACGATTTTCTTCTCGACTCGGAGGAGGCCCGAGCGCTCTATCACGGTTTTGCTGAAAAGCTTCCCATCATCGACTTTCACACCCACCTTTTGGCCAAAGATATCGCGGAGAACCGCCGCTTTGACAACCTGACGCGGATTTGGCTCGAGGGCGACCACTACAAATGGCGCGCCATGCGGGCGGCCGGCGTTGACGAACGGTTCATCACGGGATCCGTCGGCGACTGGGAGAAGTTCGATAAATGGGCGGAAACGGTGCCCAAGACTCTTGCCAGCCCGCTCTATCATTGGACGCACCTCGAGTTGAAGCGGATGTTTGGGATCGACCGGCTGCTCAGCCCGTCGACCGCAAGAGGCATCTGGGAGGAATGCCGGAAAAAGCTCGCGCTGGAGGAGTTCACGGCCCAGGGCCTCTTGCGCCGGGCGAATGTCGAAGCGATCTGGACCACGGACGACCCCATCGATGACCTGCGGTACCACAGGATGCTGAAAAACTCCGGGGGATTCCCGGTATCGGTCTATCCGACATTCCGGCCGGACAAAGCCATGGCCATAGAAAATCCGGAGGCTTTTTCAAATTATATCGGAGAGCTCTCCCAGGCCGCCGGAATGGACGTGCGCTCCTTTGACGGCTTCCTTACGGCCTTGCGCAAGCGCCATGACTACTTCCATGAGATGGGCTGCAGAGTTTCTGACCACGGGCTGGAGACAATCTTCGCCGAGGATTATACCGGCGCCGAGGTTCGCCGGGCATTCGCGGCAGCGCTGGCGGGGAGAATCATTGCGCCCCATGCCGTTTTCCAATTCAAGTCGGCCCTGCTCTATGAATTCGCTCTGATGGATTGGGAGAAAGGATGGGTTCAGCAGTTCCATCTCGGCGCCCTCCGCGACGTCAATAGTCGGCTGGCACGGTCGGTCGGCCCAGACTCGGGCGTCGATTCGATAGGAGATTTTGAATTGGCGCGTCCGCTGGCGAACTTCCTCGACAGGCTTGATGCTCGAAATACTTTGGCCAAAACGATCCTTTACAATCTGAACCCGCGGGATAACGAGGTGCTGGTGACAATCGCCGGGAGCTTTCAGGACGGAACGTGTCCGGGCAAGATCCAGGTTGGGCCGGCCTGGTGGTTCCTCAACCAGATGGACGGAATGACCCGCCAAATCCGGTGTCTTTCGAATATAGGCCTCCTCAGCCAGTTCGTCGGCACGACAACCGATTCGCGGAGTTTCCTCTCTTTTCCGCGCCATGAATATTTCCGCCGCCTGCTCTGCCGCCTCCTCGGAAGCGAAATGAAAAAGAGCCTGTTGCCGGTGGACCTTGATCTTGTTGGGGCTCTCGTCCGGAGCGTTTGCTATGACAACGCCAGGCGATATTCCGGGTTGGCGGTTTGACAAGGGCGGCCGTCCGGGTTAGCCTAAGAGTCATCCTGAGGAGTGAGGAGAAGCAATGACGACACGACGAGCTTTTCTGAGAAGTTCTGCCCTTGGTCTTCTGGTCGTCCCTTGGAGCCTGCGGGCTTTTGCCGAGGAATTGGGCCTTGATCCGGCGGAGCTTCCGGCCGCTCAGGCGGTCCCGTTTGTCATGGACAGCGCTCCGGGTGCCGAAACGGTCATCAACGGCCGGAAATACATCTACTTCGGGGGCACCGGCTACTTTGCCCTCCACGGCCACCCCGAGATGATTCGGACGGGAATCGAGGCCTTTAATAGGTACGGCCTGCACAGCGCTACGACCCGAACCGGCTTCGGGAACAACCCGGTCCTGCTGGATGCCGAAAAGAAGCTGGCCGACTACTTTGGGACCGAGGAGGCGCTCTATTATGTCAGCGGATACTTCAACGGACTGATGATGGCCCAGGGCCTGGCCGATCAATTTGACCTGGCCTTCGTCGATGAGACCGCCCATTTCAGCATCAAAGACGGAGTGTTTTCGACCCGCAAGCCGGTCGTCTTCTACAAACACAGGGACCCTTCGGATCTCAGGTCGAAGCTCAAATCTGAGCTCAAGGCGGGCCAGCGGCCCCTCGTGATTACGGACGGCGTCTTCCCGACCTTTGGGGTAATCGCCCCGGTGCCGGAGATTATTAAAGAGCTCGAGCCTTACGACGGTATATTATGTCTCGACGACGCCCATGCTGTCGGCGTTCTGGGGGCAAACGGCTGCGGCACCTGCGAATATTTCGGGCTGAAGCCGGGCGATCGTCTCATCATGAGCGGCACGCTGAGCAAAGCCTTTGGCGGCCACGGCGGGTTCATCCCGGCTTCGGCCGCTTTCATCAGGAAAATCAGGGAGACCGTCGGCGCCTACAGCGGTGCCAGCTCTCCGCCGACGCCCGTCGCAGCCGCTTCGGTTAAGGGGATAGAGCTCGTCAAGAGCCATCCCGAATGGCGGGAGAAATTGCGTCGCAATGTTGCTCGGGTCAAAAAAGGCATGCGCGAGCTCGGGTTTGATGTCGGCGACACTCCGATGCCCATCGTGACCTGGACTCTCGGGTCGGCCGAAGAGATGAAAAAAGTGCAGAAAGAGCTTCTCGACAAAGGGATCGCCGTCGCCTACCTTAAGTATGTGGGCGCTCCGGCCGGCGGCGTTCTGCGGGCTTCGATTTTCTCCACCCACACCGACGCCCACATCGACCAGCTGCTTGCGGAGCTAGAGAAGCGGGTCTGATTCCGTTATATTTTCTTCAGCTTTTTCAAGAAGGCCGGATCGACGTCCGCACCGATTCCCGGGATCTCGGGAAGGGTGATCTGCCCTTTTTCAAAGGTCATCCCGCCGACAACAGGGTCGAGGGTGTGGGAGCTGTGGCCGTCGAGGTCGGCGAAAACGATGTTCCGGTTCGAGGCGACGACGTGGGCTGCGGCCGTCAGCCCGAGCCGCGAGTCGACCATGCAGCCAACCATACAGAGCATGTTGGCGGCGTCGGCTACGTGGGCGATTTTGATCATGTTGAGAATTCCCCCCGCCTTCATGAGCTTGATGTTGAAGTAGGCGCAGGCCTCGGCCTTGATGAGCTTCAGGGCGTCGGCCGGGGAGAAGAGTGCCTCGTCGGCCATAACCGGGATGGGGCTTGCGGCGTGCACGGCTTTTAAGCCGGCCACATCTGAAGCCAGCACCGGCTGTTCGACGAACTCCACCCGGAATTTCTCCATCTTTTTCAGCGTGTCAATGGCCAGGGGCGGCGTCCAGCCCTGGTTGGCGTCGATCCGGATGTTGGGCTCGTCGCCGATGGCCCGGCGGATGGCCTCCAGGCGGCGGAGGTCAATCTCCTGGCCTTGCCCAACCTTGATTTTGATAGTGTCGAAACCGCGGGCCACGTATTCCCGGGCTTTGGCGGCCATCTTTTCGGGCTCATCGAGGTCGGTCGTGATGTCTGTGCCAAAGGAAGGCTTGTTCCCTCCGAAGAGTCGGTAGAGAGGCAGTCCGGCGACCTTTCCCAGGATATCGTAAAGGGCCGTGTCGAAGGCGGCCGTTGCGCTCGGGTTGGAATGCTGGAACGGCCCGAAGCCGGAAACTAGATTCTCGATGGCCAGTGGACTTTTGCCAAGAACAGTCTCGCGAAGTCCCTTGGTCGCGGCCAGGTTCATCTCCTGGGTTTCTCCCGTAATCGGGGCAAACGGGCAGGCCTCTCCGAGACCGACCACACCGCCGTCGGTGTGGATTATAACGAGGACGTTATTGGCGGCGGTGACCGTGCCGATTGAGATCTTGAACGGCTCCTTGAGCGGGATGTCGAAGGCATAGATATCAACTCCGGTGATCTTCAGTTTCGTAGCCTCCGCTCTGGCTTTTTCCAGAGTTGCCGAGGGATGGGCGAGCCCCTTCCCTGCGCCCGCGGAGAGGAAGCCCAGTCCCAGGGCCTTCAGGAAATTTTTTCGCGACATGGCCATAGCGCCTCCTTTCTTAATGGTCTATCTGCGCATCTCCTTTATATGCGACAGAGGTGAGGATGTCAAAATTTCCTTCTTATCCGGGGGCACTAACCATAACTCTGCATGTGATGAGATTATGGTCATTCTCTCTCCTTCTCCTGGAGCGCCTTCCTCCACCACTCCGGCGCTTCGATCTCGCCGCCAAACCAGGAGTTGTGGGAGTACCAGGCGATTAGGTATGAGGCCAGCTCTTTCCATTTCGCGAGCACATCCTCGGCGTTCTGCTGGCAGGTGTCATTCAAGAATTCCGTAGCCAGAGAGGGGTGGAGCCGGTAACGGCTGTAGGCTTCCTCATCGATCCCGGGCAACCTGTTCATCTCTGCTGTTTCCAGGGCCGTCTGGGCTCTGGAGATTTCTCCTATCATCCGGGAATAATGGAGGCGGGACCAGTTGGCCACAAGATTGAAGATCCAGTAAGCCGAGTCCCAGCAGAACTTTGTCTTCACCCCGTTGGTATAGGCCTCTGGAAGCACGTTCACCCCGGCATAGAAAGGGACATAGACGCAGGCGTCGCCCCAGCCGCCCAGGCCGACCAAGATGAGCCCGCCAATCGGGTCGGGGAGCCAGTTGCGGCCCTGGGTAATCACTATGGAAGGGCCCGTCGCGTCTGGAATCGTTCCGTACGGAGCGCCCGTTCCCCTGGGCCACCAGGGACAGCCGAAGGGGCCGGCAGCCAGCCCCTTGGTCCGATCGAGACTTGGTGCTCGTTCATGAAAGGCCACCAATCTCCCTCAATGTAGGCGAAAGTGTGGGAGACCTCGGGAATTTCGATCGTGCGGCCCGCCCTGACCGGCGGACCCCACCTTGGGGAGGATGGCAGTCTCCCCTTGGAAACTATTGCCCTGGAGGTGCACAGATGAATTATGTCGGTATTGACCTTCATCGTCAATGTTCCGGAGAGCCAGTTTTCAAGCCGGAGTCTCGAGAAGCCAAATCCCAATGCGCCCCGGGAGCTATCTCAATTCGCCTTTCTTGGTGGGTTGTAAGAGTTTGGTTTTTGGCTTCGTCTGCCCGGCAAGACTCTTTGAGGTTACTGATCCCTCTGTCCATCCGGAGAGAGCGGAGATCCCGGCTGGAGGGTTTCGAGGAGGAGGCGGTTTTTCTCGGACCGCGTCTCGCCGACGCTGGTGACGTAGATTGCCGGAGAGTCAACAACCGGGCACTTGTTCTCGCAGATGCCGCAGCCGATGCAGAGGTCGAGGTCGATGACCGGCGCCAGCGGAGTCAGGACCGTCCCGTCGGGGAGCAGGACCTCGGTCCGGACGAGCTTGATGGCCTTGGGCGAGGTCGGGCAGTGTTCCTCGCAAACGATGCAGGGCGCGCCCAGCACGTAGGGGATGCAGCGGCTCTTATTGACCCAGGCGGACCCGATTTTGACCTGAAGCTTCTCCTCGATGGTCAGCTCCTCGATGGCGCCGGTCGGGCAGACCTGGGTGCAGAGCGAGCAGTAATACTCGCAGTAGCCGATCCGCGGCTTCAAAACGGGAGTCCAAATTCCCTCGGGGCCGGCTTCGTCGAGCGC
>Ga0172364_10002317_pt1 | contig 15088 bp, 12 predicted proteins | sample LakKivSesite10cm_FD_114545 | JGI IMG/M metagenome (GOLD analysis project Ga0172364, IMG submission 114545) | Sediment microbial communities from Lake Kivu, Rwanda - Sediment site 10cm | ecosystem: Environmental > Aquatic > Freshwater > Lake > Sediment | place: Rwanda: Western Province, Lake... | reverse complement strand
TGCTGGACCGCTATCGCGCTGTGGACAAGCATCTCATAAGCCTCCCCCCTCGCAAAGTCGGTGAAGCTGAGGGGAATAGCGAAAAGAGCTGAGAGGGGATAAGGATGAGGAAGGAAGCAACCCGGAAAATCCGCGAAATCCTGGTGTCGCTCCCTTCCCTATTCTGGCTTTCCCTTTTTTTCATCATCCCCACTCTCTTTGTGTTCGCCATCGCCCTCAAGCCGGGCAACCCGTATGGGGGGATCGGCTCGGGCTGGACTCTGGATAACCTCCGGGCTCTGGCCAGCCCGAACTACCTCGCCGTGGCCTGGCGGACGCTTTGGATCAGCGCCCTCTCCACCGTCCTCTGCATCGTCCTGGCCGTGCCCATCGGCTACTACTTGGCCCGGGTGAGCACCCGCTCAAAGGGTTTCTTCCTCATGCTCATCATCGTCCCTTTCTGGACCAATTTCCTCATCCGGATATTCGCCTGGAAAGTCCTTCTCCATCCGGAGGGAGCGGTCAAGAAGATCCTGGTCCTCACCGGTCTCACCGGTAGCCAGACCTCTCTCCTCTACAACTCCGGAGCAGTCGTCTTGGTCACGGTCTACACTTTCCTTCCGTTTACGATCCTGCCGATCTTTGCGGCCGCGGAGAAATTCAATTTTGAGCTTCTCGAAGCAGCCCGGGATCTCGGCGCTCGCCGCCTTCAGGCCTTCGCTAAGGTCTTCATCCCGGGGATTCGGCGGGGTCTGACAACTGCCGTGCTCTTTGTTCTGATTCCCGCGCTGGGCTCATATGTCATCCCGGATATCGTCGGGGGGCCGGGCGGCGAGATGGTGGGTAACAAGATCGCCCAGAGGGTCTTTGTCGACCGCAATCTGCCGCAGGCGGGCGCCCTGTCGGTCGTATTGATCCTGACCGTCCTGGCTCCGCTCATCGGGGTGCTCGTCGGGCAGCGAAAAAGGGAGAGGCCGGAGTCTATTCTCTAGGGCAACAAAGATGAGGCGCAGCCGTATTCCGTTGTTCGTGACCCTAGCGGTCCTTTTCTTTTTTTATCTTCCCATTCTCATTCTGATCGTGAATTCCTTCAACGCCTCCAGATTCGAGACCGGCTGGCAGGGCTTCTCGTTGATCTGGTACAGGCGTCTCCTCCACGAGCCGGAGATCTGGCGGGCGGCCAAGAACTCACTGCTTATCGCCGTCTCGGCGACGGCGGTCTCCCTGGTCATCGGAACGACCGCGGCCGTTGCCATCCACCGCTTCGCCCGCAGCCGCCTGCAGCGTTTTCACTTCGGGCTTGTCTATGCACCGCTCGTCGTCCCGGAAATCCTGATGGGAATCAGCCTGCTCATGCTCTTCGTGGCCGCCGGTGTCGAGCTGGGCCTGTTTACGATATTCCTGGCCCACGTGACGTTTTGTCTGAGCTTCGTGGCCATGACTGTGCTGGCCAGGCTCCAGGACTTCGATGAGTCCGTAATCGAAGCCGCTCGGGACCTGGGGGCGAGCTGGTGGACGACCATCCGGCGGGTTCTTCTTCCCATGCTCCTCCCGGGCCTCATCGCCGGCGGCTTGCTGGCCTTCACGCTATCCATCGATGATTTTGTCATCACCTTTTTCGTCGCCGGCCCGGGGTCGACCACTCTTCCCATCCGGGTCTACAGCATGATCAAGTTCGGTTCGCCGCCGCTCATCAACGCTCTCTCCACGATCCTGCTCGCTCTGACCTTTGCGGCCGTGGCCGCAAGCCAACGGCTCTCCCGGAAGGGCACTGCGGATTCCAAATGAACATTCGGCAGGGCGGGAAAGGAGCGGCCTCGGGGATGGCCGCATCCGGCCTCTTGATCGGAGCGGCCGCGCTTCTCTTCTCCTGCGGCCAAAAACGGCCGGTCTTGAACGTCTACACCTGGGCCGATTATTTCAAGCCCGCGCTTATCTCGCGGTTCGAAAAAGAAAACGGCTGTCGCGTTATCATCGACACCTATGATTCGAACGAGACGATGTACGCCAAGCTCAAGGCGGGGGCCGGAGGGTACGACCTCCTGACGCCGACGAGCTACATGGTCAGCGTGATGAATTCCCAGGGCATGGTCCGCAGGCTCGACCATTCCCTTCTTCCGAACCTCGTGCACGTGGACCCCGAGTTCTTATCAATGGCTGTAGACAAAACCATGGACCATTCCGTTCCCTACATGATCGTCAACACGGTCATCGCCTATCTCGGCAGCCGGGTCAAGGATTTCGAGCCGACGTGGGCGATGTTCGACCGGAGCGACCTCAAGGGCCGGATGACCATGCTCAACGACATGCGGGAAACGATCGGGGCCGGGCTCAAGTTCCTGGGCTACAGCATAAACACCACAAACGAGACGGAGCTCGCCGCGGCCAAAGAGGTGGTCATTCGCTGGAAGAAGAACATCGCCAAGTACGAGAACGAGCAATACAAGACAGGGGTCGCCTCGGGGGAATTTCTTCTCGTTCATGGTTATAGCGGCGATATCCTCCAGGTGCAGCAGGAAAATCCCGACGTCCGGTTCGCCGTCCCCAGGGAAGGAACAGTGATTTCCGTGGATGACCTGGTCATCCCCGAAGGGGCCACGGAAATCGCCCTGGCCCATGCCTTCATCAACTTCCTTCACAACCCGGAAGTGGCCGCGGAAAATACCGCCTTCCTCAAGTATCTCTGTCCCAATAAAGACGCCTATCCCCTGCTCGGCGAGGAGCTGAGGACGAACCCGGGCATTTTCATGGCGCCCGAGCTCAGGGCCAGGAGCGAGATCATTGCCGACCTCGGCGATTCCCTCGCCCTCTACATCAAGGTCTGGGACGAAATCAAGGCCGCGAAATAGATTTTAAACCTGAGGAACGTAACTCTGACCTTAAGCCCGACCCGATTCGCAGCTTGCTGAGAGCCATCGGGTCGTCGCCTTTTTCCAGGGGCCGGATGCGGAATCGGTAAGCGTAATCCTTCGGAAACAAAGTGTATTGGGGATAGGGCCGGGCCCCCCAGGAGTCCTCACCGCCGACACCGGTCTGCTTATAGTCGATGTTGAGCTCGACAAAACGACGCTCCATGAGGTCGGTCGGGTGCATCGTTCCCCGGCTTTTCTGGGTCAGATCCTCGATGGCATAGCGGAGGGCGGAGAAGCTCAGTAGGTCTTCTCCGAAGAAAGCCAGCCCTCTCCCCTCCTCGTCCCGGACCGCGACCCAGCGCACATCGGTCTTATACCCCGTCTCCTGGGGACTCACATAAGGGAAGAACTGATCGCGGGCCGTGCTTTCATAGCGGCCAACAAAGGCGCTTGCGGCTCTGTCCCAATAGTTTTCATGCGGACCCCGGCCATACCATTCGAGGCGCTCGAAGCCCTGCGGCACCCGCAGCCGCATCCCGAAACGCGGAAGCTCGGGCAGGTCTTTTTCCCCAACCTGGATGCGGCTTTCGATCAGCACGTCCCCGCTTCCGAGAACCAAATAAATGGTTTGATGTTTCGAACCCACATCGGGGAGGGAAAATCGGGCGGCCAGCCGGGCGCAGCCCTCATCGATCATTTCCACGGTAAAGTCCTCGAGCACGCGGTTGGAGCTCGCTTTCTGCCAGACCGCGCACCGCTCTGGCATCCCGTTTCCGAAGTCGTTGTCTGTGGGCGCCCGCCAGAAATTGGGCTCAGGGCCTTTGGCCAGAAGTTCAAGTCCCTTGGAGCAGTATGAGGTTAACAGTCCGGTCATCCGGTCGAACCGGATATCGAACTCCGGGCCCGACAGGACAATCTCCTTTTCGGTTGCGACTTTTCGAAGGGGCGGCAAGCCTTCCAGACCAGTCACGGGAGGCGCGGCCTCAAAGGGCAGCTTGAACTGCTCGGCGGCAATCTCATGCCCCTTCGGCGCCCAAGGGAGGTCGCCGGTCAGCCGGACGCTGAAGCGTAGCCAGTATTCAGCACCGGGCTTCGGCGGAAATTTCTTAAAGGGAACAGTGATCGTCCGGCTCTGCCGGGGGCCAATGTCCAGCCGCTCGAGCTGGCCCGATTCGAGCTCGGTTCCGTCCTCGGAAAGTGACCACCGGAATTCGCTGCCGATGAGGTTCGTGAAAAAGAATTTGTTGGAAATTTCCACCCGGCCCCTGGCCAAGTCCACGGCTTTGAACCCGACATTCTGGTAGACCTTCTTGACTTCGATGGTCTTGGGCGTAATGGTTCGGTCGGCCAACACCAAGCCGTTGCAGCAGAAATTCCCGTCGTTCGGAGTGTCGCCGAAATCTCCGCCATAGCCAAAGAATTTCCGGCCGTCCGGCGTCGTTTTTGAGATGCCCTGGTCCACCCAGTCCCAGACGCACCCTCCCTGAAGCTGGGGATACTGCTCGATGGCGTCCCAGTAATCCTGGAAATTGCCGCAGCTATTCCCCATGGCGTGCTCGTATTCGCACATGATGAGCGGGCGCTCCGGATTCTTTTTGGCGTAGGCGATGATCTCGCCGACGCTCGGGTACATCGGGCAGTAGATGTCGGTGTGCGGCCGGAGCTCGGCCCGTTCGTAGTGGACCGGCCGCGAGGGGTCGCGGCGGTGGATCCATTCGCTCGCCGCCTCGAAGTTCGTGCCGTCGCCCGCCTCGTTCCCCAGCGACCAGATGAGGACCGATGGATGGTTCTTGTCGCGCTCAACCATCCGGATGATGCGCTCGAGATGAGCTGTCTTCCACTCCGGCCGGTTGGCCAGAGTGACCCCGGGTTCATACCCCATCCCGTGGGATTCAATATTGGCTTCGTCAATGAGATAAATCCCGTACTCGTCGCAGAGCTCGTACCACTGAGGATCATCCGGATAATGGCAGGTCCGGACCGCGTTGATGTTGTGCTGCTTCATCAGGAGGATGTCCTTGATCATCGAGTCGCGGCTCGTGAAATGGCCGGTCACGGGGTCGTGCTCATGCCGGTTGACGCCTTTGATGAGAATGGGTTGCCCGTTGAGGAGAAGTTGACCGCTGCGGATTTCGATTTTGCGGAACCCGAACCTCTGGCTTTCGACCTCCGTCGTCTCGCCCCGGTCATTTTTCAGGGAGAGGACGACCGTGTAGAGGTGGGGGCATTCGGCCGACCATTTGAGCGGGTCACGGATATCGGCCGTAAGGAGGAAAAGACTCTCGGCGCCGGGAGCGATGTATTCGCTCGTTGCTCGGGCCAGAACCGCGGAGCCGATAGGCTTCCGCTCGGAGTCAAGGAGCGCGGCCTCCAGGGCCAGGTTCCGGCCGGGCTCGCTTCCGAAATTTCTGACCCAGGCTTTCACCCGAAGCCGGGCATCCCGGTATTCCCCATCGAATTCGGATTTGATCTCAAAATCGCGGATGTGGACCGGAGGCGTTGAGAAAAGATAGACGTTGCGAAAAATCCCGCTCAGCCGCCAGAAGTCCTGGCACTCCAGGTAGGAACCGTCCGAAAATCGGTAGACCTCAACGGCCAACGTGTTGCGGCCGGGGCGGAGAAGAGGTGTGATGTTGAACTCGGCAGGCGTCCGGCTGTCCTCGGAGTAGCCGGCCTGAACTCCGTTAATCCAGACATAGAAGGCCGAGTCCACACCGTCAAAATGGAGGAAGACCTGGCGGCCCACCCAGCTTTCGGGAATGGCGAATTCCCTCCGGTAGGAGCCGACCGGATTCCAATCATGGGGGATGCGGGGCGGGTCGGCGGGAAAAGGATAGCTCTCGTTCAGGTAGATCGGCACGTCGTATCCCTGAAGCTGCCAGTTTCCGGGAACATCAATCTCTTTCCATGAAGAGACGTCGTATGCGGGTTCATAGAAATCCAGGGGACGGTCGGACGGCTTCGAAACCCAATTGAACTTCCATTTCCCGTTGAGAAGAAGCAGATAGTCCGAGGCCAAACGGTCTCCCTGAACGGCTTTTTCCACCGAATCATAAGGCACAAGTGTCGCGTGGGGAGGCTCTGCTCCCCGGCTCACCACCAAGGGGTTCTCCCAGTCGTTGACCTGGGGGGCCTCTCCGGATGGAGCCACTGAGAAAAGCACGAATCCGATTAGGGCAACAAACACGAGTCCTTGGACTCCAACCTTTGCTCGGATATCGGACGGCGGACGATTCATCGGATCCTCCTGGGGAAAATCTTGAATTCATTTATATCCCGACTTTTCGCTCCAATCAAGGCCGAGATGCGGGGTGGCCTTCCCCATCGATGGGAAATAATATATACTAATAATATAGGAATAGTAGGAAAATTAGAAAAGAGTTCCGCCATGAGCCATAAATGGGTATTGACGTCCGCACTGCTCGCTCTGCTGGGGGGACTCGATGGAGTCCAGTCGCCGCAGGCGCGCCCCGGTAATGGACCCGAGAACGATTGCGGCTTACTTCAGAAGGAGACGGACATGATTCGAAAAATTCAGAGAACAGAGAAGGAGTGGGAGGAAGTCCTGACGCCGGAGCAGTTCCGGGTGCTCCGTGAGGCGGGAACGGAAAGACCCTTCAGCGGAGAATACAACGATTATTATGAAAAAGGAGTCTATTCATGCGGCGCCTGCGGGACACCCCTCTTCGCTTCGGAAACAAAATACGACCACGGCACCGGCTGGCCGAGCTTCACGGCGCCTATCGACGAGAGCCGGCTGGAGCTCCGACCGGACCGCTCCCATGGAATGATCAGAACGGAGGTCCGATGCGCCGTCTGCGGCTCCCATCTCGGTCACGTTTTTAATGACGGACCGGCCCCGACGGGAGAGCATTACTGCATCAACTCGGCCGCCTTGAAGTTTAGGCCGGCGGGGCCACTCGAAGCCGCAAAAGAAGAGAGGACCGAAACGGCCATCTTCGCCGCCGGCTGCTTCTGGGGAGTGGAGGATAAGTTTAGCCAGATTCAGGGGGTCGTCTCCACTCGAGTCGGCTATACCGGCGGACACACCAAGGACCCGACCTATCAAAAGGTCTGCTCGGATACAACCGGTCACGCCGAATCTGTCGAAGTCGTCTTTGACCCCGCTCAGGTTACCTATTCAAGACTCCTGGCGGCTTTCTTCGAGTTCCACGACCCCACTCAGATCAACCGGCAGGGGCCGGATGTCGGGTCTCAATACCGGTCGGCAATCTTCTTTCTGAACGAAACCCAAAAAAAAGCGGCCCTCGAAGCCATTGCCAGGCTCGAATCCTCGGGTCGATACGGCCGGCCGATTGCCACCCAAGTCCTTCCCGCAACCGAGTTTTACCCGGCCGAAGAATACCACCAAAAATACCTCAAAAAGCTCCGCAACAAGAAGTAGCTCACGCAGATCTTCCGCTCCTATGGCCATTCCAACCCTCCCTGCTCGCTCATCTTGTCTGAGGTTCGGACAGGGTGTAAAATTGGGGAAGGACATGCGGATTATCCTGTTCACCGGAAAAGGAGGCGTCGGCAAGACGACGCTGGCCGCCTCGACGGCCCTTCTCTCAGCCCGGGAGGGCTATAAAACTCTGGTCATGTCCACCGACGCCGCCCACAGTCTCTCCGACTCTTTGGAAGTTCCGCTCGGCAATGCGCCTCGAAAGATCGCCCCAAACCTCTACGGACAGGAGGTCGACGCCCTGGAGCAGATGGAAGCGAAGTGGGGCGAAATCAAAACCTACCTCGTGGCCCTTTTTGCCTCTCAGGGGATGGATGCGATCGAGGCCGAAGAGCTCAGCGTCTTTCCGGGGATGGAGGAACTCTTCAGCCTGATGGAGATCCGCCGTTACAACAGGAGCGGCGAATACGACGTCATCATTGTCGACTGCGCTCCGACGGGAGACACCTTCCGGATCCTCAGCGCTCCGGAGATCACCAACTGGTACCTGAAACACATCTTCCCCGTCCAGCGGACGGCGGCCAAAGCCGTCCGGCCCGTGGCCAACCGCCTCCTCCCCTTCCCTTTCCCGGAGGACACGGTCTTCGAGGCCATGAAAAAACTGACCGGCCAGCTCGCCGAGATGAAAGATATCCTCGAGGATGCCAAGGCGACCTCCATCCGGCTCGTCATCAACCCCGAGAAAATGGTCATCAAGGAGGCCCAGCGCGCCTACACGTTTTTCAGCCTGTATGGCTATACCGTCGACCTGATCATCGTCAACCGGGTCATGCCGCCAGTTGTTGAAGACCCCTATTTCCGGAAGTGGAAGTCCATCCAGGAGGGCTACCTGCGCCTCATCGAGGAGACCTTCTCGCCCGTGCCGATTTCCACCGCCGAACTCGCCAATCAGGAGATCGTCGGGTCCGCCTCGCTCGTCAAGATCGGAGACAGCGTTTATCGGGGCAAGGACCCCACCCGCATTTTCTTCTCCCAAAAGCCCCTCCGGATTGAGAAGGAGGACGGCCGTTTTGTCCTGTCGCTCAACCTGCCCTTTGTCGAGAAGGGCGACCTGGACCTCATCCAGAAAGGCGAAGAGCTCATCGTCAAAGCGGGGCCTTTGAAACGGAATATTCTGCTTCCCCGGATTCTCATGAGTCACTCCATCCAGGGGGCAAGGTTTGTTGAGGAAAGGCTCAAAATTTTCTTCGAGCCCGACCGCAAGGAGGCATGACCATGGCGCCTGAAAAAATGCGGGAAATTAAAATCTGCCTGCCCGAAGAGTTGTTGGCCTTCTTCCTTCCTTTTGCAGCCCAGGAACATCTGCTGAACGCGCGGAAGGAGATGCTCCTGGCCTTCCGCTCGCTCATCGACTCGCGGATTGAAGCCCTCGAAAAGCGGGCCGCCCGGAAAGCCGAACCCAAGAAGAAGATCAAGATCGAGTAGCGGCGAAAGCAGATTGCTCTTGATTCTGGGCCGGCGTTTGGGGCATTATTATACTTTCTTTCCCCGGCCAAAATGACTGAAGCAACCGCTGAAACGAATCGCCCATGCAAGGTCCGGCTCCTCTGGGTAATCCCCGAAAAATGGATCCGCGGGTTTGTCGACAGCCTCGCCCGGCTCTCGGATGTCCTCGTCCGTCTCGACGTTAGCCCCAACTTCATCACCTTCCTGGCCTTGCTGGCCGGACTGGCCGCGGGCCTTCTGTTCGCCTTCAACCGGCCGGCCTGGGCCGTCGTCCTGATCTTTGTCTGCGGCGCCCTGGACATCATCGACGGAAAAGTCGCGGTCAAGGCCAAGAAGCAGAGCCTTTACGGCGCCATCTTCGACTCGACGCTGGACCGCTATTCGGAGTTTTTCATCTATTTCGGACTGGCTTACTATTTCCGAGGGCGCTGGCCGATGTGGATTCCCTATTTCACCTTCCTGGGCTCGACCATGGTCAGCTACACCCGGGCCCGGGCTGAAGGCCTGGGGATTGAATGCCGGGTCGGGTTCATGCAGCGGGCGGAACGCATGATCCTGCTCGTCCTGGGCGCGCTCATTGGGATTATACTGAAAGTCTTTGACCCGGCGATGATCACGGTCCTCACCGCAATCGCCGTCGTCTCCAATATCACCGCCCTCGAAAGAACTCACCACGTGAGAAAAATCGAGAGGAAAATGAAAACGGGAAAGGAGGTCTGAGCACATGGACAAGATCCGAGTGGCCATCATTGGGGTCGGCAATTGTGCGTCGTCACTTGTCCAAGGGGTCGAATACTACAAAAACGCCAAGGAGGGTGATTTCATCCCCGGCGTCATGCACGTCAACCTGGGGGGGTATCACATCCGGGATATTGAATTCGTGGCCGCCTTCGATATCGACAAGAACAAAGTCGGCAAGGACCTCAGCGAAGCCGTGTTCACCTGGCCCAATAATACGACCAAGTTCGCCGACGTGCCGTATAAGAATGTCAGGGTCAGCCGCGGCATGACCCACGACGGACTGGGCAAGTACCTTTCACAGATCATCCAGAAAGCTCCTGGGGCCACGGCCGACATCGTGGCGACCCTCAGGGAGACGAAAGCGGACGTCGTGGTGAGCTATCTTCCCGTCGGGAGCGAAGAGGCGACCAAGTGGTACGTCGAGCAGGTTTTGGAGGCCGGCTGCGCCTTCATCAACTGCATCCCGGTGTTCATCGCCAGCGAGAAATACTGGCAGAAGCGGTTCGCGGCCCGGGGGCTGCCGATTATCGGCGACGATATCAAGTCCCAGGTCGGGGCGACCATCCTCCACCGCACTCTGGTCAACCTCTACCTCGACCGCGGCATGCCTATCGACCGGACCTACCAGCTGAATACGGGCGGGAACACGGACTTCCTCAACATGCTGGAGAGAGAGCGGCTGCGCTCCAAGAAAATCTCGAAAACAAACGCCGTGACTTCCCAGATCAAGGCCCGCGGCCTGGATATCGACCCCGATAATGTCCACGTCGGTCCGAGCGATTATGTCCCCTGGCAGAAGGACAACAAGCTCTGCTTCCTGCGCATCGAGAGCCGGCACTTCGGCGATGTCCCGACCTATCTCGACTGCCGCCTGTCGGTCGAGGATTCCCCGAATTCGGCGGGAGTCGTCATCGACGCCATCCGCTGCTGCAAACTGGCCCTCAACAACGGCGTTTCGGGCGCGCTCTTCGGTCCCGCGTCCTATTTCATGAAATCGCCGCCCAAACAATTTACAGACACCGAGGCCCGGGAATTGACCGAAAGGTTCATCAGCCGCTACGCCAAAAAGGAAGCCAAGCGAAAGCCCCGGAAAAAGGCCGCCCCGAAAAAGAAATAGCCGGCTATAATCCGCCTCCTTTCCCTCAATGCGCAGGGTTCGCTCACTTTGGGTTTTGCTATTTCTCGCGGGAGTCGTCCGGGCTCAATATTCCGCTTCTGAAATCTCGGGATCCCGGGCAGCCGCCAGCCTGGAAGGCGGGGTCGAGTCCGCCCAGAGGCGCTACTTCCGGCCCCGGCTCAGGTTCGAATTTCCACTTCGTTTCACCCGGGTTTTCACCGACCTAGATTTCTATCACCGCACCAACGGAGATCTCGAAGGCGAAATCGATTTCTGGCTGGACCTCGGCTTGAACAGCCGGCTGGCTTCAAATTGGGAGATGGAGGTCATCCTTCGGCATTTCTGCCGTCACAAGACTTCCCGCGACTATCCCAAGGTGCTGGATATCAACGAGCTCTTGGCCCGCGCCTGGTATGTTTCGGGAGGCCCAAGCGTCGGACTCGGCGCAGGGACCTACCTCGGAACGAGCAATCATTATAGCGGCCTTCTTGTCATGAACCTGGCCTGGCCCCGGATTTTCCGGTCTGAGCTCTCTGCTGCGGCCGAGGTCAAATGGGTTGACTTCAAAGAGCTCATCTATGACTTCGAGCTGGCCATCGCCCTGGACCCGAGCGTCGACCTCGTCGCCCGCCTCACCCGGCATTATGTTTATCCCACAACCTCTTACTTTGGGCTCCGCTTCAACTCCCGCGACTCGGAGGAAAAACATGTCGACCAATTCCGGTTTAGAGCCGGCTGGCTGCCCGACGACGAAGCCCGCAAGGTTGCCGCGTTGGTCGAGTTCAACCTGAGTTTTTTCAAGGCAGCTGGCAGCCAGCTCGTTCTGAACCTGGAGGGCGACATTCCAATCGAACGAGGAAGCGCGTTCCTCGGCCCCTTCCGTCCAGAGGAAATCCGGTACACCGCCGGCCTGGCTTACGAAAAACGGTTGGCTGCGGAGCTGTCCGCTTTTGCTTATGGCCGGTATGACCTGCGCATGCCAGTGGATGTGGCTCAAGGATTTGAATCCAGTTTGGGCGTCGGCCTGGGCCTGCGGAATCAGACTTATTTCAAAAAGCTCGAGCGGAACTTCAGGTATCTCATTTTTGCGGGCCGGAATTACAGCCATGGCCACGACCTGGGAGCGGCCATCGGTGTGAACACGACTGGAAAACCGATCAATATCGGCGGGGATGTGCGGTTGGATTTCAGGTCAGGCCAGTCCCAAGGTCTCTATGAAATCTTCGTCGAAGCCGGTTCCGGGCCAAAAATCAGGCCGTTTTTCGCCTTTGAGCGAAGAAACGCTCAGACCGCGGACAAATCAATCCGTCGTTTTGTCTTGGGCGTTGAGCTCTATATGTGGCACTGAGCCGTCTCGTCGAAGACCCGTCACTCGACGGTTACGCTCTTGGCCAGATTCCGGGGTTGGTCCACATCCGCGCCGCGCTTGGAGGCGATGTGGTAGGCAAACAATTGGAGAGGAAGGACGGTCAGGAAGGGGCTCCAGAGGGGAGAGCAGGCAGGGACCTGAATCACTTCGTCCGCATGGTTTGTGATTTCCCGGTCATCCTCAAAGGCCAGGGCCAGGACATAGCCGGACCGCGCCTTGACTTCGGCAATGTTGCTGAGCATCTTTTCGTAGGACCGGTCCTTGGGGACGATGGCTAAAGTCGGCATGTCTTCGTCAATCAAGGCGATGGGTCCGTGCTTCATCTCTCCGCCCGCATAGCCCTCGGCATGGAGATACGAGATCTCCTTGAGCTTGAGAGCTCCCTCCAGGGCGATCGGAAAGCTGACCCACCGGCCGAGATAGAGGAAGTGGGAGAAGGCGAGGAACCTCTGGGCGAGGTCTTCGAGCCGCTTGGCTTCAGACAGGATTTTTTCCAGCCGGTGCGGGATCCGCAGCAGGTCCTGGATGAGAGGAAAGGATGTCTTCTCATCGCGCCTTCCCCTAGCCTGGGCGATGTAAAGGGCAAGAAGAGCCAGCGCGGCCAATTGGGCGGAAAAAGTCTTGGTCGCCGCCACCCCGATCTCGGGGCCGGCATGGGTGTAGAGCGCCCAGCCGGCTTCCCTGGCAATCGAGGAGTTCACGACATTGGAAACAGCGAGAGTCAGACCGCCCGCTTTCTTGATCGCCCTCAGAGCGGCCAGCGTATCCGCCGTCTCGCCGGATTGGGAAATGACGACGACCAGCGTCCGGGAATCGAGAAGAAGGTCGTGATAGCGGTATTCCGAGGCGTACTCGACGGACACGGGGACCCGGGCCAAAGACTCGATAAAATACTTGCCGACAAGCCCCGCATGATAGGACGTACCGCAGGCGATGATCAGGACGCGGTCGATCGCCTTTGCCGCCCGGACAGAGATCCCCATCTCATCGAGATAAACCCGGCCCGATCCAAGAGAAATGCGGCCCTGGAGGGTGTCCCGGATAACCTGGGGCTGTTCAAAAATCTCCTTGAGCATGAAGTGCTTGAAGCCCCTCTTCTCAACCATGAGAGGATTCCAGGAGACATGGTCAACCGTTTTGCTCAAACGATTCCCCTTAAAATCGAGAAACCGGACACCCTGTGGTTCCAACACTGCGATTTCATTGTCTTCAAGAAAAACGACCCGGGGTGTGTGGCCGAGGATCGGGTTGATATCCGAAGAAATGAAGAATTCCCCTTCTCCCAGACCCACAACGGCCGGAGGACCCATCTTGGCGGCCACAATCTTGCCGGGGTCCTTTGTGGAAAGGGCGGCGATCGCGTAGGCGCCTTCAAGCTCCTGAATGGCCGCCCTCACCGCCTCCTCGAGACAACCGCGGAAGTGCTTTTCGACGAGATGGACAATGACCTCGGTATCCGTCTCCGTGCGGAAGACGTGCCCGCCCTTAATGAGATCTTCTTTTAGAGGAACATAATTTTCAACGATGCCATTGTGGACGACGACGAGCGTGCCGGAGCAATCCCGATGAGGATGCGCATTCTCTTCGCTCGGACGGCCGTGGGTGGCCCAGCGCGTATGTCCCAACCCATAGACCCCCTCGAGGGGCGATCTTCTGAGGCTCTCTTCGAGGTCGCGGATTTTGCCCTTGACACGCCGGACCTGGATCTCGTTATCGCGCACAACCGCCACTCCCGCGCTGTCGTAGCCTCTGTATTCGAGCTTCTTGAGGCCTTCGATCAAGACGGGAAGGGCGTTCTTCGGTCCCAGGTAGCCGATGATGCCGCACATTACTTCGGCTTTCTCCGCCGGACCCAGCCGGACTTCTCGATTTGTCGGCCCCGGGCTACGGCCAGAGACTCGGGCGAGACGTCCTTGGTGATAACGGAGCCGGCTCCAATATAGGCGCTTCGGCCAATCCGGACCGGAGCCACGAGCTCGGTGCCCGACCCGATGAATGCGCCCCGCTCGATGACGGTCTGGGATTTCTTGAACCCATCGTAGTTGCACGTGATTGTCCCGGCTCCGATGTTGACGCCCTCCTCGACGATCGTATCTCCAAGGTAAGACAGGTGTCCGGCCTTGGAGCGCTCGCCGAAGACCGTATTCTTCATTTCGACGAAATTTCCCACTTTGGCCTTCGACCGGACGATGGTCTTCGGCCGGAAATGGGTGAACGGGCCGACCTGGGCGTCGTCCTCGATCCGGCTGCCCTCGATCATGGTGGAGCTCAGCACCCGAACCCGATCGCCGAGACGGCTGTTGACCAGATGGACGAAGGGATAGATCCGGCACTGCGTCCCGACCCTTGTCTCTCCTTCGATGACCGCCGAGGGATAGACAACCGTTCCCCGGCCGATCCTCACATTGAGGTCCACCCAGGTCGTGGCCGGGTCGAGTACCGTCACTCCTCGGGCTTCAAGCTCACGGATCTTCCTCTCACGCAGAAGGGCCGCCGCCCTGGAAGCGGCCGCAGGCGTGCATACGACCAGGAGCTCCTCTGACCGTCGGACCCGAAAGAAACCGACCCTCCGGCCCATCTTTTCCATGGCCCGGATGAGCGGCACAATCCCTTTCTGGGAGGGGCGTCTTTTGGTCAACCCGGAGAGGACTGGCAAGAGGTCACGAACCTGAGCGACAAACACAGGAGCTTCGCTGGACCCGGAGGCAACTGTGAGAGAGTTCCTATCCTTCCGGTGAACCCGAAGCAGCGAGCGAAGTGTCTGCGCGCGGAGAAGGGCAAGACGGGCATCCAGGACGAGGAGGTCTTTGGAGAGGTGCCTGGCCAAAAAATTTTCGGCTCGGTAGATGGCAGTCAGGACCCCAGCCGGTTTGTTTCCCGCGAGCCATCGGATCCGGACGGAACCTGAGGCCGCGGAACCCTGTTCATCGGCACCTGCGGCCCAAGCCAACAGCAGTTTGGGCTTAAGATTCTGGAGAGCCTCCAGCGTCAAGTGAAAGGCAGACTTTCCAAGCAGGATTGGGCTCGCGCCCTCCGAATAGACGAGCGCCAGAAAATCTCCCATCACGCCAAGCGGGTAATCAGTTTAAACTTTTTGTCGTCCCAGAGGGGTTCGAAAT
>Ga0172364_10002316_pt1 | contig 15090 bp, 12 predicted proteins | sample LakKivSesite10cm_FD_114545 | JGI IMG/M metagenome (GOLD analysis project Ga0172364, IMG submission 114545) | Sediment microbial communities from Lake Kivu, Rwanda - Sediment site 10cm | ecosystem: Environmental > Aquatic > Freshwater > Lake > Sediment | place: Rwanda: Western Province, Lake... | reverse complement strand
TACCTCATAAAGGGGTTCTTCCTGTTCAACGCCATCTACAACGGGATCGTGATAGCGTACCTCGTGAAGGTCAGGCACCTCTTTCTAAGACCCGCCGCGGTCCAGCAGGAGAGGCGGGAAGTCCAACAGCCTCCGCCTCCCCGAAGTGGATAGCGCGGACAACTCCCCCAGCCGAGTCCCTAGGGACGAGTGCTCGTCTCACTAGCGCCGAGTACGGGCGGGAGCACAGGCTCGTGTCGGGGTGAAGGGGGAGGACCTAGAAGTGGCACAGATACCCATTCTGTGTTCCTGTCTGTCTGAGGCGACCTCAGCGGGCACGGGTTGGCCCTTGGGAACTCCCGAAATAGCCTAAAATACCCTCCAGAAGCACTCTGGGCAAGAGAAACCATGGCTGCGAAGGGAGAGAGACCGGGTTTCATAACGAAGAGCGCGGTAAAGGAGTTCTTCAAGAAACACAACAAGAGGGTCGCCGCCGACACGCTGGATGCACTCAACGAGTCAATAGAGTACCTACTCACAAAGGCGATCGACAGGGCAGAGAAGAACAAGAGAAGCACAGTCCAGCCCCAGGATCTCTGACGGCCGCACACTCTTCTTCTCCCCCTTTTTGGGGGGCGCAGGGGGGAAACCCCTTCATGGACAGCTGTCCCCATGGAGGCCAGCAACGCATCGTGCCCCTAGGAGCCCTCTACGAGCTTGCTTGCCTCCAGCCTTCAGCGCGCGGCTTTCGCTCGATCCTGGGCCAGGGCGCCGTAGTACTCCTCGTCAAACCTCGCGAGTTCATCGGGCATCTTCGACCAAGCTTGCGCGGTCCTCCAGAACCTGACGCGATTCTCCAATGCCTTCTTGATGTCCTCGCTCGTGGGCACGATATTGTGGTACCCCGGCAGTCCCATGGAGCCGTAGTAGCACCACATGCCAACTGAATTGCTGATCTGGTGCCCGCTGACAGAGTACCGCAGGAACTGGTCCTTGTCCAGTCCATCCCTCCCCGCCTCGCCACTCAGAACGTAGTCAGCATAGGCGTACACGAAGGGCAAGTACACGCGGCAAGTCCCGAAGGGTTCCGTGCTCGAGTGGAGGTAAAGGACGCGGTTGCCGATGATGGACCTGGCACGGCGCATAAGGTGATATCCGGGACGGAAATCGTCGCGGTGGCCTGTCCAGCCGTCGAAGTACAGCCCGTCCAGCTCGTACTCATTGAGGACACGCCCCATTTCAGAGAAGAGGTCCGGTGCGCTCGTGTAGTAGGGGCTGAAGTAGACCAAGAGCTTCATGCCTGACCTCCTGGCCTCATTACTCACTCGGGCGAACCCCCTCGGGTCAGCTGGAACAGGATGGTCCGTCTCCCAGGGCATCGGGTGCTTGTAGGAGGCGCCAGGAGGGTTGTCCACCCAGTCTGGGGCGTCCTTTGCCCAACCCTCGTGGAGAGTGAAGACTCTACAGTGCTCGGCATCACTGTGTATGATCTCGTCTGATGGGTAGGGCTCCTCGCGAGTGCTCTCGTGAGCTACTGGCTCATACCATTTCGCATCTTCTCGCCTCCTTGGAGGGCAGAACGATATCCAGAGTTCGTCCCACCTTGCAATGTGGGCGTCCAGAGTCCAACGGTCGGTGTTCAGGGCCCCTAGTTCGGTCGGCCTTGGTGGTATCCCGAAGAAGCCACAGCCTCCCAGAGGGTCCAAGATCAGCCTGTTGCCCCTGACTTCCTCGGCGTAGTGAGGCATGAAGTGTCCCCCAAACGACAGGCGCATGTGCTGATGTGGAGTGAGGACGAGGACCGAGTCCCCTTGGACCGTCATGCGCAAGCCGTTGCCCTGAAAGGTGCACTTGAAAGGTGTCTGGTTCACCATCTGCCAAGGAGAGAGGTGCGCGGGGAGCTGACAGGTCAGCAATCGTCTCTCCGCTCCGATGCGCTGTTGGACCTCGAGATGGCCCCTTCTGGAAAGGGACACTCGCGCCCCAGGAGTGGAGACTTCAAAGCCGTCCTCAGACGCACTGACGCGCTCTATGCCCATCCCCATCAGGACTTCGTCGATCTCGGCGTACAAGCGGATTCAGCCATCACACCCAGTTCTGGGGGATTAAACCTTTGGCGCGGGCCCCAGGACTATGTGGTGGGTTCCCCTTAAGTAGCATCAGGAGGAGGTTGAGCGATAGTCTCAGAGGTCTCAAACGAATAGTACACGGCAGCGACGCCCGCGGCGCCCAAGAGGACCGCCAAAGGGTTCATGGAGGACGTTCTGGCTGAGTTGATCACCAAATCGAGGAAGAGCAGCCAGCCAATTGACCACAGGCCGCCGAAGAGGACAAGTCGCCTTGCCTGCGGCATGTTGGAGGGCTTCCTTGAGTACACGACTGCAGCCGAGGTTGCCGCGAGGCCAAACGCTATCATGGAACCGAAAAGTATCAGGACCGTCGGCAAGAACTCCGGGTTCTGAACCCGTTGTCCCCAGTACGGTATCTGCACCGCCTCAAGGCATATCAGGGCCAAGATCGAGGCAGGGACCCCGTATGCCGCCCAGTCCCTCGGCCTCATGGCCCTAGTGACGACATCTCCACACGCCCGCTGGTTCAATGCCAAGAAAGCCCCCGCAACGGCCCGGTTCTCGAAGACGAGTCGTACGACGCCTTCCTTGGTCTCTATTGCCAAAGGCATCGGTGGTCGAAGACACAACCCGAGGACGAGCAATACTAGGCCGATGAACATGGGTGCCACTATGAGAAGCAGTAGTTCCGAGGAGAAATCCATGGTTTGAGACCAAGGGCCAAGAGCCATCCCGAAGATCGCTGCGAGGTCTACCACTATGAACGCACCCCCGGCTACCATCAGCAAGTTCGTGAAGCGGAACAGCTGCTTGTGACAGGACTCGCACAGCTGCGGCTTCAGCGAGTACGCTGCCCACGTTTCGCTTCTGCCACCCAAGGCGTACTCCGTCCCGATCAGTGCCTTGGCCTTCGCTTCGTACTCCTTCGTCGGGTTGTCAGCAGCGCACTTGACGCATATCCTGGGCACTATCACATTCGTGTTCAGGAGGTCGACCACTTCGAAGGAAGCAGCCACCAAAGTCATTCGGGATGGACGCCCCTTCCTATATATGCCTCAGAACGCGCATCGGCAAAGCGAGGGTTGCGCGGCGGTCGCGCTCGCTCTAACGTTTATTACAGCCTGTTAGAGGTCAAGTCTGATGCTCCTAGAGGTTAGAGACCTAAGCGTTCTAGTGAAGGGCCGGGAGATCCTGAAAGGAGTTGACCTGACAGTCGGGCTCGGTGAATCAGTGATCCTGATGGGACCGAACGGCTCGGGCAAGAGTAGCCTGATCCATGCGATAATGGGGCACGCCGACTACAAAATCACGAAGGGCTCGATACTGTTCAAGGGAAAGGAGCTGAACGCCCTGTCGACTGACGAAAGGGCGAAGCTAGGCATCGGTGTCTCATTCCAGGTTCCGCCCAAGGTGAGGGGTGTGAGCCTTGGCAAACTGCTCTCCTCTATTGGGGAGCATGACGGTGGACAGGAGGCTAAGGTCGACGAGTACATCAGAATGCTGAGGTGTGAGGAGCTGGTTGGAAGAGATGTGAACGTGGGGTTCAGCGGAGGAGAGATGAAAAGGGCCGAGTTGCTGCTTCTTCTTGCGCAGAGGCCCAGCCTCTCCCTGATAGACGAACCGGACTCAGGGGTCGACGTCGACAGCATTCGTCTCGTCACAAGGGCAATAGAGGAACTGCTGAAGCCCAAGGACTCCGATCCCGCTGATATGCCGTCCGCCCTCATCGTGACCCACCTAGGGACGATCGGCAAGCATCTCAGCGCCTCTAGGGCGTACATAATGCTCGGCGGCAAGGTCGCGTGCTTTGGCGAGGCAAGGGCGATAGTCGACCTAGTTCTGTCAAGGGGGTTTGAGGAATGCGTGAGGTGCTCGAGGAGGAAGCACTGAGGGCGGACTGGACAACCGACCTCAGGAAGAGGGCGAAGGACAGGCTGTCCAAGTCATCGCCGAGCGAAATGGGGTTAGACCTGTCCCGGTTCCGGATGCTGCAGCCCCGCGACGAGAGTGCGAGCAGTGTTGCCTCTCTTCCTCGTGAAGTGAGGGAGGCGAGCGAGGCCGTCGGGGTCGTTGGGGACGAAACGGCGAGGTCCGGGACGTACTTCCAACTCGACGCAACCGCACTCATGAAGAAGGTTGCCGTGAAGGGACTTGAGATCATGAGCCTTGAGGACGCCTTCGACCAACTTGACCTCAAGCGCTACTACTGGAACGCAGTCCCCGTTGACAAGGACGGGTTCACCTCCGCCGTTGAGCTGTATGGCAAGGGAGGATACGTCATTGTGGCTAGGAGGGGTCACAAGGTCGAGTTGCCCGTCCAAGCGTGTCTCTTCATGAAGGCGAACGAATCCCTCCAGGCTCCCCACAACCTGATCGTAGCGGAAGAGGACTCCAGCGTTGACATCATAACCGGATGCACATCTATGCCGGAGAAGAACGGCCTTCACGTTGGGGTCAGCGAGTTCTACGTCAAGAAGGGCGCTAGGGTCACTTTCACCATGATCCACGGGTGGACCCACGACATTCATGTTCGGCCGAGGACGGGGGTGATGGTCGAAGAGGGTGGAACGTTTGTGAGCCACTACGTCAACCTGAATCCCTTGTCGACGCTGCAGATGTATCCCGCCGTCAGGCTGAACGGAAGGGCGGCCAGAACGTCGCTCTCAAGCCTGTTGGTTGGGCTGGGCAAGTCAAGGATGGACGTAGGAGCTGAGATTGAGTTCAATGCGCCCGACACGAAGGGCGAGATCATCTCAAAATCCGTGGGGACTGGGGACTCGACCGTCTACGCCAGGGGGAGGTTGGTGGGCAACGTGGATGGGGTGAGGGGACACCTAGAGTGCAGGGGGCTAATCATGAATCCCAAGTCAAGGGTTTACGCCATTCCGGAACTCATGGGGAATGCGATGGACGTTGAGCTGACGCATGAGGCCTCGGTGGGTAAGCTCTCCCAAGATCAGATCTACTACCTGATGAGCAAGGGATTCACAGACGAAGAGGCGACCTCAATACTTGTCAGGGGGTTCATGGAGACGAAGATAGAGGGGATTCCTCCGATGCTAGACTCGATGATCAGATCTGTCACAGACATAGTAGCAAGTAGGGCGGTCGGGTGAAAGTGGGGCCCGCTTGATCGGGCATTTCGAGCGATTCCAGCTAGTTGAACGGTGCATTACTGCACTTGAGATGAACCGAGTTGGCGAATAGTCCTGAATCGACAGCTCTTGTCTGCCCTCAGACGCTAGTCATGTCTCCGCCAAAAGGCCCGGTCGCTTGAGCGTCGACAGGTCAACTTCGCGCATTCAAAGAACCAATTGTTATATAATGCTCACCGAAATCCGCAGCGAAGGCCTCCAGAGGGACACAGCGATATGGACACAGAGAACGCATGGCATGCTTTGGATGTTGAAGAGGTACTCGAAAAGCTCGACACTGGTATGATGGGGTTGACGAGTGTCGAGTCTCAGAGGCGATTGGGCATCCATGGGGCGAATGAGTTGGTGGAAGAGGAGAGAGTGTCCAAGCTGGATCTGCTCCTACACCAGCTGAGAAACCCCCTTGTTGCAGTCCTAGGCCTCGCAGCCCTGATCTCGGTGGCTGCAGGAAAGATGGTCGACACAGTAGTCATAGCTGGCGTCATAGTTCTCAACACCCTCATAGGATTTTCGCAAGAATACAGAGCAGAAGAAGCTCTCCGAGCTTTGAAGACCATGGCGGCACCCGAGGCTGAAGTGATTCGGGACGGGGTTGAAGTGGATATCACGACAAGAGAGATAGTTCCCGGGGATGTTATACTCCTCGAGACTGGGGACAGAGTTCCTGCCGATGTTCGAGTTTTCGAGGCGATAAACCTTGAGATGGACGAATCCATGTTGACAGGCGAGTCAACTCCCGTAAGGAAGGCAATTGAGACTCTTGAGAAGGAACTGTCAGTGGCAGACAGGGTGAACATGGCTTTCGCTGGGACGATAGTCACCCAAGGAAGAGGAAGAGCTGTTGTAGTTTCCACGGGAATGGGAACCGAGATGGGTAAGATAGCCAATCTGATAAAGGAAACCGAAGAAGTGCAGACCCCTATCCAAATGAGGACAATGGATCTCAGCAGAAAGCTCGGACTACTGGCGCTGTTGGCGAGCGGGTTGACGTTTTCGATAGCTATCGTACGTGGGTTCGAACTCTACGAGGTTTTCCTGTTCTCACTCGCAAGTGCGGTTTCATCCATCCCTGAGGGATTGCCGGCGGTGATGACGATAACGTTGGCGGTTGCAGTAGACAGAATGGCAAAGCGTAATGCCATAGTGAGAAAGATCCAGGCAGTGGACACATTAGGATCAGCCACAACCATTGTCACTGACAAGACCGGGACCTTGACAACCAATCAGATGACGGTCAGGAAGATATTTGTTGCCGACAAGATGGTTGAGGTCACCGGGGCGGGCTTTTCTGCTGAGGGGCACTTTGAGGTAGGGGGAAAACCTGTAGACCCGAAAGGGGATGAATCGCTCCTGTTGACGCTCTACATCGCAGCCCTCTGCAATGATGCTCGAATCACGCGTTCCGAAGTTAGAGCGGATCGTCGGTGGGATATACGCGGCGACCCCACCGAAAGCGCCCTGCTTCTAGCTGCGCAGAAGGCCGGTCTGGAAAAGGACTCGCTTGAGGAGAAGATGCCGAGAGTCGATGAAATCCCCTTCAACCCGACGGACAGGTACATGGCCACGTTCCACGGGGATTCGACCACGAACTTGAAGGTCTTCGTCAAGGGCGCCCCCAGAGTCATCCTGGACATGTGTTCGGAAGTTTTGGAAAACGGCGCGGTGAAGGAGCTGACACCGGGGAAAAGAGAAGAGATCTTTGAGACCAATACCCGCATGGCTGGTGAGGCGCTTAGAGTGCTCGCCATGGCCTATCAGACTGTGGGAACAGAGGACGTCAGTGATTTCAAAGGGAGGATGCGAGATAGACAAGCCAAGCTAGTTTTCGTTGGTCTTGTGGGAATGATAGACCCCCCAAGACCGGAGGCAAAGAATGCGGTGCAACTCTGTAGGAGGGCAGGGATCAGGGTGATCATGGCGACAGGAGATCACAGGCTAACCGCGGAGGCCATCGCAAAGGAGGTCGGTATCTTTGACCCAGGGTCGAAGATACTGAAAGGTGTTGACCTGGACAACATGGGTGACGGCGAATTGGATGCTGTGATGGAGGAGACTTCGGTGTTCGCCCGATCATCTCCGATACACAAACATAGGATAGTCGAATCGCTCAGGAGAAAAGGACACGTTGTGGCTGTTACGGGCGACGGCATCAATGATGCACCTGCCTTGAAAGCAGCGGAAATCGGCGTCTCAATGGGTATCACGGGGACAGACGTCACGAAAGAGACCGCTGATATGGTCCTAACCGATGACAATTTCGCCAGCATCGTCAGTGCCGTCGAAGAAGGCCGCGTGGTGTTTGAGAATATCAGAAAAGTGGTGAAGTACCTCATCGCCACAAACATCGGAGAAGACATTGCGATTCTGGCCTCTCTCCTCCTCCTCCGCGATGCCCCCCTCATCTTCACCCCGGTCCAGATACTGTGGGTCAACCTCGTGACCGACGGACTGTTGGACATAACCCTAGCAATGGAACCGAAGGAAGAAGACGTCATGGACGAGCCTCCGAGGAGACCCAACGAGAAGATCATCAACAGAGAGATCTTCCTGAACACCATCTACGTCAGCCTATTCATGGCAGTCGGCACTCTATGGGTCTTCTCGACCGAGTGGAACCACGGAGACATCCTAAGGGCTCAGACCATAGGGTTCACCACGATGGCAATGTTCCAAGTATTCAACTCACTGAACTGTAGATCAAGAACAAGGTCTATCTTCAGGCTCGGTCTCTTCACCAACAAGTACTTGATCGCTGCCATCGCTGCATCAGTGCTTCTGCAGGTATCTGCAACAGTTCTGCCCGTCCTCCAACTTGCCCTTGGAACTACCCCGCTCTCGGTTCAGGATTGGCTGACCATAGTCGTCGTTTCTAGCTCGGTTTTTGTGGCGGACGAACTAAGGAAACTCACGAGAAGCAGAGCAAGGGGTGATCCGCGATAGCCTCAAGATACGAGGTCAAGCTGATCTCCGTCGACGACAAGAACATGCTAATGGACAAGTATGGTGAGCACCCTCTATACGAGGAGAGGGCCGACATATATGGATGCTGCATCAAGCTCCTAACGGACATAAAGTACGTGAAGGAACGCTGGGAAGAGAGCTTCTACCCAATGTCTGCGCACGTCCGCTCTCATGGAAGAATGATAGTGACAGAGGAAAGCGGGGGAAGGCAGCGCATCTTGTACGATCCGCTTTCGAAGACAGCGTTTCTGGTCAACGTCGACTACTATGGTTGGGTCAAGTCCATAGGCCTGAGCATCGCGAGCGACATTCTGGAGGACAGTCACAGGATAAATGCCGTCCATGGAGCGTGCGTAGATATAGATGGAAAGGGAGTCTGCTTGATCGCTCCGTCAGGAACGGGAAAAACAACGCATACGTATGGCCTTCTGAGGCTCACAGGAGTCCGAGTCCTATCCGACGATTGGTTCTTTGTGCGCTTCATGGGTGATCAAGCCGTTGCCTTCGGCTCTGAGAAAAACTACTACGTGCAAGCCGACATTGCTGACGCTTGGGACGAGTACAAGGGACTTATAGACAAGGCTGAATTCGATTCCAAGGGCAGAGCAGTTGTGAATATCCGATGGGTCATCGGTAAGGGGAGGGTCCTACCAATGACCACGTTGGGGAAAGCCATACTACTCAAGCGAGACGCCAAAGACAAAGGGATCGTGGGGAAACCATCGCCAGAAGAAGCGACGGACTACATAGAGGCTTCTGGGTTCTGCAACCCTCACCTGCTTGTGAAAGATGATAGAAAAGGAGAGCTCAGGAGGCGATTCTTCAAGAAGCTGTTCGCTTCCTTGGCAATTCACACCGTCAATACGGTGCATCCTGTGCTGGATGTCCACGAGACAATCAGGCAAGAGATATTGGGAATATAGCCGATCACCTTGTCGGGAGTAGGTCATGCGGAGAATCGATGCAGTGACAGCAGGCGGCGATGCACCGGGAATGAACGCAACGATTCACCCGGCAGTCAGAGCCGCGGTGCCAAATGGCTTGGGAGTGATGGAGATCGAACGGGGTTGTGCAGGGCTCACAACAGGACAGATTCGCCCATTGAGTACCCGCTCGATCAGTGGGATAATCAACCACGGAGGGGCCATGTTGAGGACTGCCAGGTGCGTGGAGAACGGGAAACTGGAGCATGTGATCACCCCGATGTTCTATGACAGAATGGACGAGTGGATAAGGATGATGAAGAACTCGGTGGGAAAGGTCGCATACTACTTCAGCAGCCACAGGATGATGCGTACGTACGTGACTGAAGCCCACCTCTGACTGCTGTCCTCACCCCTGGTCGTCGCGGGACGCAGCGACTTCGATCTTGATGCTAGGCTCCATTGAGGGCGACGCCGGCGCAGTCCCACTCATGGCGTGAGGAAGGCTGTGGGACAGGTGAAGTAGTTGCCCGGCCAAGCATGGCTAGTGGTCTCGGTCTCCTAGCCAAACCGTGCCCCGTATCGGTTGACGTGTACGATCTCGAAGAGTTTCTTCCTTCTGACCGGCCTCCTTCGCGATGTGTCTTCAGCGTAGCCGACCGGCATTACGGCGATTGGTCTCAGCCTTTGCGGAACCCCTAGCAATGAATTGATTGACCGAGAATTTCCCGGAGTGTAGGTCAGGCATCCTAACCCTTCTGAAGTAGCAGCCAAGGTCATATATCCGATTGCGACCCAGGCTGACTCTAACCAATAAGGGGCACTGCGTTCCCCGAACACGCAAAGCAGATGCGACGCGGATGTGAGAAAGGTCTTGCTCAACGAAAGACCCTCAGCTCGGGCCCACCGCCTAAACCAAGCGGGAGCACGCTTCCACCACTTGGAGTCCGCGACCTCGCACCTCCTCCTTATCCTTGCTTTCAACGTAGGATCGTCCACAACGACGATGATCAAAGGTTGCCTGTTTGCCCCGGAGGGGGCCAACCTAGCGGCTTCCAAGACCTTTCGCAGTTTTGACTTCGAGGGTCGCCGGGTGCTGTACGTACGAACGCTCCGCCTCAGCTTGATGGCCTCGAGGACTTCCATGAGGAGGAGCATGCGCAGTAGCTATTCAAGCCTTGGGCATTCCACTTGAGTAGACTGGAGAGGCAGCGAACTCACTGCCACCGTATCAGTTCGATGACGACACCGTCAGGATCCTCGAGGAAAGCTATCTTTGGGCCTCCCTCGGCTAGCGATGGGGGGAAGGAGGACTTGACACCTTTGTCTGTCAGCTCGTGGTAGGCATTCTCGATATCGTCAACCTTCGGGGCCAAGTGTTTCAGCCCCACCTCGCTCCCCAACGGAGAGGGCCCCTTCATGGCTTTCCCTTTCTTCGGGAAAAGTGACTCGGTCGAGCGATTGCCCATCGCCCAATGTGAAGCGTCCAGTGTCCAGCCTATGTCCTCTCCTTCTCGATCCTCCTTTGATATCCGCTGTCCAAGTATGCTTGGACAGGATCATCAGGCAGGCCCTTCTGCCGCCTGGCTTCAACGACAATGGGCCTCACGTCAGCGTTCATGGTGGCCCTGTTGAAAAGCCTGTTGGCCTCAACTATCCGGTCCGCTAGCTGATACTCCCGGAGCTTCCCTTGGTCGACCAACAATGCTCTGGCCAAGGAGACCTGCAGTGAATCCACGGAGTGTAGTACTGCCATGATCCTATTCTCGCGGGGACTGGCCTGATCTATCATGAAGGCCCAGTTCCTTCCGGGTGCGTCGCTGAAGACAACGTCGCCAGCTACCAGCTCGTACATTATCCTGGCCAGTTGTGGGTTAGGCTCTGCCGCGTGGTCATCATCGGCGGCGTATCTCGTGTTGAAGTGAAAACCACCCCAGATGCCCTCCTCGATGAGGGTGGCCACGATCTGCTCCACGTTCGTCCCGTGGGGATGATGCCCCAAGTCGACGAGGACCCCCGCGTTGTCTCCCACGGATTTGGCCAGCAGCGTTGCAGTGCCCCAGTCGGGGATGGTAGTGCTATAGGTGCCGGGCTCAAACATCTTGTACTCGATCAGCCACCTGACCTCATCAGGAAGTCCGCCCGCCACCTCCTGAAGCGAGTCCCTCATGTTCCTGTGGGCGATCCTGAGTTCCCTCTGCCCTGGATAGCTTGATCCGTCAGGGAACCAGAGCGTGACGACCGCGTTGCCGAGAGTTCTGGCAACCTCGGCCGCGAAGAGCGTTTGCTCTACGTACCTCCTCTTGGTGTTATCCTCATCGGCCGAAAGGGTCCCCTTGTGTGAGCCCTTCAGGAAATACGTGGGGCTTATCGCTCCAAGCGCGAGCCCCCTCTCCTCCGCAGCGAGCTTCACCTCTTGGGCCTTCTTGGACGATCCGGTCAGCCCGTCCTCAGTCATGTCCCACAGCACGTGAGTGGCGACCCTCGGAGTCGCGAGAGTGAGCCTGTGAACCATTGCCGCATCGTCCAGTTTCTCGAGTACATTCCTAGCCGCTCCGGGCGGGACGTATTCGCCGAACCTACCGCCTCCAAACGGGCCGAAGGCCCAAGAGGGAACCTCCACCTCGAAGCTCCTCACAGCCTCGAACGCCCTCTCCACCGGCCCATCCCCAAATTCGTGCCTAAGCGAGCGCAACCCGTGCTCCATTGCTCTCTCATTCATGACCCTCCTTCCTCCATGCAGTTGTCGCGCCTTGCGCTTATTTATCATGCGTTCCGCGTGAGGGGTCCGCGGACCTGTTCGGCGTTGTCCCTAGTCTGGGGGGAACCGGGAGGGCTTCGCGAATGCCTGACGTATCTCGGGAAGGAACCTCTTCACGGCCTCCCAGTGGAATAGCGTGACTCCGTCCAGCCCCTCCTCTCTGGCGATCTTTATCTGCTTCTTGACCTCACCACGTCTCAGCTTTCCGTGAGACGTTTGAACTCCGATCGTCACAAAGGTCGGTATGATCCCCGCAATCGCTATGTTGATGTGCAGGCAATAGCTCCTGAACAGGTCCATGTCGTAGACGTATCCGGTTGGGGTCACCAAGTCAAGGTATCCTCTCCTAGCCCAAGCTGGCCAATCTTGGTAGACATTATACAACGAAGCGGTTGTCCAACAGTATGACCCCAGCTTTGCTTTCGGCCTCGAGGAACGTATTCTCTCGCTCACGGTCTTGACAAAGGAAGTCACTTGCTCCCTTCTCCAAGAGTCCCATTTCTCTTTCAGTTCCCCCCTGTCGGGCAGCTCAAGCGGGTCACCTCCGTACGCTGTCCTGAACTGATCTCGACAGAAGTCGCAGTAGCAGAAGCTGGGGGCAGGGTACCTTGTGTAGTCCAGCATGACGCCATCGACATCGTAGTTCCCCAAGACCTCCAAGATCACGCTAGTCTCATACTGCTGCACTTCGAGCTTGGCTGGATCTCCGTAGCCGAACTTCTTCCCTTTCTTGTCGACCACAGCCCATTGGGGATGAGTTGCCAGTGGCCCCTTCAGTTGGGCTTCACCCTCGGGGAAGACGCAGAACCATGGGTAAACCTGAATCCCCAAATCGTGTGCATAGGTCGTCACGGTCTCAAGCGGATCCCAGCGTTCGAACGTGTGGGATCGGATGATCTTGCTCGGGTAACTAGCCTTTCCAAGCGTTCCCTTGACCAAGGGGATGACGAGGTTGATGTTCATGTCTTCAAGCGCATCGAGATCCCGTCTTGCTTGTGTGATACCCTTCTGCGGGTCTCGACTCCAAGAATGCGACGGGTGAATCCAGACACCTCTGCCTTCGCTCTTGCGTGCCATACAGTCGGAGCACTGGGGTACGCTGATAAGGCTGGCGGTCCGGTCTCACACTTCAGCGGCGGCTGAGTGATTCAGGACACCTAGCGGGGTGCCGGCAGAACCTCTCAGGCCGCAGTGTCAGACGCAGAACGCTATTATACGCTCGGCCAGCCCGTAGGGACATGCGCGCGAAAGGCGAGCCCAACGAGCGTGAGAGAGAACTCCTTGACGCGCTCAGGAAGTCGCATTCTGACCTGACGGCATACAGGAGCCGAATATCGTGGAAGTTCTTCCAAGGCAGAGCTGAAGGGGCGCACGAGAAGGGGTTTGACGACTCATCGTGGGAGACGAGGACGCTGCCGACCTCCTGGGATCCTACTCAGGGCGACGCATGGTTCAGGTTCAGTCTGGTCGTGCCAGAAGGAGTTTCCGGAATCAGTATCGAAGGGTCAAAGGCGGAGCTGGTCTCATCGGCCCTCATCTGCGGCGCCGAGGTGTTCGTGGACTCCAAGCTGGTCCTCAAGGAGGACTACTGGACCGATTTCAGGGGCCCAAGGATCCTGGTCGCCGAGAGAGCTAGACCCGGAGATTCGCACGCGGTCGCCATACGGGCTTACGCCATGATCCCTGTCCCCAAGGGCGAGAGGGCGGCCATTCCGAGGATCGATCTGTCGTACAACGCCGTTGATGAGATCGCGTTCGAGATCGATTCCTTTTGCGAGGAGATAGAGTTCGCAAAGGTTCTGACCGGTGGCAAGGAGTTAGTAAGGAGAGCCGTCGAGACCTTCGACATGGATGCCTTCTCAAGAGGCCCGAGCGCAGTGCTGAGTGAAATCGAGGCTGCCCGAAAGACGTTGGCTCCCCTCTCGAAAAGGGCGAAGCAGTTCAAGGTGCACCTGATAGGCCACTCACACATCGACATGAATTGGCTCTGGCCTTGGGAGGACACCGTGAGGGTCATAGGGAGGGATTTCTCCACCGTGCTGAAGTTGATGGAGCAGTATCCGGACCTGCACTTCTCGCAGAGCCAAGTCTCAACCTACAGGGCAGCCGAGGAGAATTTCCCCGAGGTGTTCAGGGGGATCCAGGAGAAGGTTAGGTCCGGCAACTGGGACGTAACGGCAGCTATGTGGGTTGAAGCTGACCTGAACATGGTCGGAACCGAAGCCTTGGTCAGGCAGATACTGTACGCCAAGCGATACGTGAAGGAGAAGCTCGGGTTCGAGCCAAAGGTTTGCTGGGAGCCGGACACGTTCGGGCACATCTGGACGCTTCCCCAGATACTGCGCAAGAGCGGCCTTGAGTACTACTACTTCATGAGGTGCGGAAGGGGAAGTCCGATGTTCCGATGGCAGGGCCCTGATGGTTCGAGCGTCCTGGCGTTCAACAGCGTGTACAACAACGTTGTAACGCCCAAGAACGTCACCCAAGTCGCACGGGAGTTCTACGAGAGGTTTGGGCTCAAGTCCAGCATGTTCGTGTACGGTGTCGGCGATCACGGAGGAGGCCCGACTATCGAGGACATCAAGGCAGCACACCTAATCCAGGGAAAGCCGACTCTACCTAACGCGGTGTTGAGCTCCACGCACAAGTTCTTTGAGGAGGTGTCAAGGGTCAGGTTGAAGCTCCCCACCGTGAAGGATGAGTTGAACTTCACATTTGATGGCTGCTATACCACCCACGCCGACATCAAGCGTTACAATAGGTTGTGCGAAAGGCTGCTCGTCGACGCCGAGAAGTTCTCCTCAGTCGCGTCGCTTCACAGGAGGGAGGCACTCTTGGAGGCATGGAGGGCAACCCTGTTCAACCAGTTTCACGACATACTCGACGGCAGCGCAGTTCACGCGGCGTACGAATACTCTGCCGAGTTGGCTGAGGACGCAATCAAGACTGCCCGTGGGGTATTGAGGGAATCGGCAGAGAAGTTGGCACTAGAGATCAATGTCTCGGGGGACGGGTTGCCCATAGTCGTGTTCAACCAGCTATCCTGGGACAGAAAGGACGTTGTGGTAGTTCGAGTTCCGCGACGGCGAATGCCGAACCGCCCTGTTGTGGTGAATTCCAAGGGGAATAGCAGCCCCGCCCAGACGATCGGAGATGAGGTCGTATTCGTGGCAGAGGTGCCCAGCTTGGGCTACGCCACGTACTACTTGAGGGAGGGCGGGGAGTCCGATGGGACCCTGGTG
>Ga0172364_10002315_pt1 | contig 15100 bp, 12 predicted proteins | sample LakKivSesite10cm_FD_114545 | JGI IMG/M metagenome (GOLD analysis project Ga0172364, IMG submission 114545) | Sediment microbial communities from Lake Kivu, Rwanda - Sediment site 10cm | ecosystem: Environmental > Aquatic > Freshwater > Lake > Sediment | place: Rwanda: Western Province, Lake... | reverse complement strand
GAATCCTGTCAAGGGCAAGGCCCTAGACCTGATGGAAATGGCGCCGCACGGAAATTATGACGCCAACATCACAGGCACGGGTGACTACAAGGACATCGCGGGCGCCGATGTCGCCATCATCACGGCCGGCAAGCCTCGCGTCGCCGGGATGACGCGGGAGGACCTGCTCGCCACTAACATCGCCATCATCAAGGATGTTGCGGCCGGGATTAAGGCTTATGCCCCAAAGGCGTTCTGTATCGTGGTCACCAACCCTCTGGACGCTATGGTCTATGCGTTTTACAAGTTGACCGGCTTCCCCAAAAACCAGGTCGTCGGCATGGCCGGGACATTGGACACGGCCCGCTGGCGGGCCTTCATCGCCATGGAACTCGGCGTGTCGGTCGCCGACGTTGCCGGAACGGTCCTGGGCGGCCACGGACCGGATATGGTTCCTCTTCCCCGGCTGACCACCGTAGGCGGCGTTCCTCTGACCGAGATCGCCACCAAAGAACAGATCGACAAGCTTGTCCTCCGCACCCGCGAGGCCGGAACCGAAATCGTCAAGCTCTTCGGCAAGGGGTCTGCCTTCTTCAGCCCCGCCTGGAGCGCCATCATCATGGCCGAATCCTTCCTCAAGGATAAGAAGCGGGTTCTGGCGGCAGCGGCCCTCTGCGAGGGCGAATACGGAATTAACGGACTGTTCATCGGGGTTCCTGTCATGATCGGGGCCCAGGGCGTCGAAAAAATCTTCGAGATTAAGCTCACGGAAGAAGAAAACGCCATGCTCCAGAAGACGGCCGGTGTTGTCAGGAACACCGTCGCTGAAACTAAGCTGTAGACGATGGCCGAGCACAGAATCACGACACCGGTTTCGGACGAGGTCATTGCTAAGCTGCGGGCGGGGGATAAAGTCTTCATCAGCGGTTACATCTTGACCGGACGCGACGCAGCCCACAAGAAGCTCATTGACCTGATCAAAGAGGGCAAGGACCTGCCCATCGACATCAAGGGCCAGCTCATTTACTATGTCGGGCCGACGCCGGCTCGACCGGGAAAGCCGATCGGCTCAGCCGGACCGACCACGAGTTACCGGATGGACTCCTATGCTCCGACGCTGCACAGCCTGGGCCTCAAGGGATCCATCGGGAAAGGGCAGCGTTCAAAGGAAGTCAAGGAAGCGCTCAAAAAGTACAGGGCAGTCTACTTGGCCTCCTCCGGAGGCACCGGTGCCCTCATCTCCAAGAGCATCGAAGCCTCCGAGGTCGTGGCCTATCCCGAGCTTGGCCCGGAGGCCATCATCCGGCTCAAGGTCAAGGACTTTCCCGCCATTGTGATTAACGATATGTACGGCGGTGACCTCTACGAGGAAGGCAAAAAAAAGTACCGGATCGAATAGGGAACGCAAACGGGTTGTTCGTGGATCCTGTCACGCCGCCCCACCCGGAGGTCTGCTCTGAGATACTTGACGATCCCAGGCCTGCTCTTAGGAGGGGAGAAGGAGACCAATCGCCTCCGAACAGAGTCTTGAGAGTATCTCAGAGGCGGCGGGCGACATGTCACCCGTTTCAAAACCCCTTTTATATCGGGAAAAATTGAGAGAGGCAGAGGCAAAATGAAAATCCATGAATTCCAAGCCAAGCAAATCCTAAGCCAATTCGGGGTGGCCATCCCCCGCGGCGAAGTCGCCGAAACGGCCTCGGCAGCCGCAGCGATCGCTCGAAAGCTCGGCGGACCGGTTGTCCTTAAAGCCCAGATCCATGCCGGTGGGCGCGGCAAAGGCGGCGGCATCAAAGTCGCTCAAACTCCCGAGCAGGCCGAAGATCTGGCTCAGAAGATGATCGGGATGACTCTCGTCACTCATCAGACAGGGCCCGAAGGAAGGCGGGTCAAGCGTTTGCTCGTTGAAGAAGCTTTGGGCATTGCCAAGGAGCTTTATCTCGGGATCGTCATCGACCGGGCCAGGGAATGCCCGGTGGTCATGGCTTCGACGGAGGGCGGAGTTGAGATTGAGAAGGTCGCTGCGGAGCACCCCGAACTCATCTTCAAGGAATGGGTGGACCCCGACACGGGTTTGGCCGGCTTTCAGGCCCGCAAACTGGCCTTTAAGCTCGGGCTGAGCGGCGAGACCTTTAAGCAGGGAGTGAAATTCCTGTCGAGCCTGTATAAGGCCTTTCAGTCGACCGACGCCTCTCTGGCCGAGATCAATCCCCTGATTATCACCACCCAGGGGAATGTCCTGGCCCTCGACGCCAAAATGAACTTCGACGACAACGCTGTGCCTCGGCATCCCGAAATCCAGGCCCTGCGGGACCTGGACGAGGAAGATCCGCTCGAGGTCGAAGCCTCCAAATACAACCTCAACTACATCAAGCTCGACGGGAATGTGGGTTGCATGGTGAACGGCGCTGGCCTGGCCATGGCCACCATGGACATTATCAAGTATTCCGGCGGCATGCCGGCCAACTTTTTGGACGTGGGCGGCGGCGTCACTGAGGAGGCCGTCACCAACGCATTCAAAATCCTGGTCGCGGACACGGACGTCAAGGCGGCCCTGGTCAACATTTTTGGCGGAATCGTCCGCTGTGATATGATCGCCAGCGGGATCGTCAAGGCGGCCAAGGAACTCGGCACCAAGATCCCTATCGTCGTCCGGTTGGAGGGGACCAACGTCGACCTGGGCAAGCAGATCCTCAAGGAGTCTGGACTGGCTTTCACCCCGGCTTTGAACATGAAGGAAGCGGCCGAAAAGGTCGTAGCCCTGGCCCGATGACAGGATCAAAAGGAGAAGACGATGAGCATCCTGATTGACGAGAAGACGCGAGTTGTCGTTATGGGAATCACCGGTGGCGAAGGGACTTTCCACGCCCAGCGGATGATCGAGTACGGCACCAAGGTCGTGGCGGGCATGACCCCGGGCAAAGGCGGGCTAACCCACCTCGGCGTCCCCGTTTACAATACTGTGGCCGAAGCCGTGGACAAGGAAGGGGCCAACGCCGCAGCGATTTTTGTGCCGCCTTTCGCCGGCGCCGACGCCATCATGGAAGCGGCCGATGCCGGAGTGAAGGTTATTGTCTGCATCACCGAAGGAATTCCCACTTTCGATATGATCAGGGCCAAGGCCTACCTGAAGTCCCGGCCGGCTGCGCTCATCGGCCCCAACACGCCGGGAATCATATCCCCCGGAAAATGCAAGATCGGCATCATGCCAGGACATATCCACACGCCGGGGACAATCGGGATCATCAGCCGCTCAGGGACGCTCACCTATGAGGCCGTTCAACAGGTCGGTCAGGTCGGACTCGGTCAGTCCACGGCCGTCGGAATCGGAGGTGATCCGATCGTCGGGATGAAATACATCGATCTTTTGAAGCTTTTCCAAGAGGACAAGGGAACCGAAGCCGTCATCCTGATCGGCGAGATCGGCGGGACAGCGGAAGAAGAGGCGGCCGAATTTATCAAGAAAAAATTCAATAAGCCGGTGGTGAGCTTTATCGCCGGCCAGACCGCTCCTCCTGGACGCCGGATGGGCCATGCAGGTGCCATCATTGCCGGCGGCAAGGGAACAGCCAAGGAGAAAATGGAGGCCCTTGAAGCGGCTGGTGTTTGGGTGGCCAAAAGCCCGGCCGAGATTGGCCTCAAGGTCAAAGAGGCCCTGAAATAGGGTCCGGGTCTCACCCTTCAGCAAATCAGGAGAAAGCAAAAGCCGGATAATTGATTGTTGAGACTCGAGTTATGGACCGGAGATGCTCAAGGTAGATTTTCATGCACATACTCGGGACGACCCCAAAGACTATATCGACTTCAGCGCCAGGCAACTCATCGACCGGGCCGCCGAACGGGGCCTTGATGCGCTGGCCATCACGAACCATGATGTCGTAACCTTCAATTCCAAACTCCAGGATTATGCAACCCGACGAAATCTGCTGCTCATCCCCGGCATCGAGCTAACGCTCTCCAACAGGCATGTGGTTGTCATCAACCCCGAGTTCCGGGAGGCCCCGGGAGGCCTGTCGCTCGACAACCTGGACTTGATCCGAAGCGATCGAAACCTCATCATCGCCCCTCATCCCTTCTATCCGGGCTCTAGATGCCTCAAGAAAAAGCTTGAGGAGTATGCCGATTTTTTTGACGCCGTTGAATTCTCATTCTTCTATTGCCGCCTGGTCAATCCGAACGAAAGGGCCGTCCGGACCGCAGCTCGGCTCAAAAAGCCCCTGGTCGGTTCTTCCGATTGCCACAATATCTGGCAGGTCGGCACCACTTTTTCGCTCGTTGAGGCCGAAAAAACGGTTGCCTCCATCATCGCCGCAGTCAAACGAGGTGCGGTCCGGATTGGTTCGAGTCCCCTTTCCGTGCCGACCATGATGAGGGTGGCGGTCAACTGGATGCTAGGGGACAAGCTGCGCATCCACCTCCGAATATGAGAGACGGCTAGTGAGCGCAGCCAGCGCCGGTAGGTGGACCCCAGTTCTTGAGCCTGCCTGAGGGGGTCTGGTCGCCACCTTCGGCAAAATAGGGGGACGCTCCCCAGGGTGCCACCCCAACATGTTGGTCAGGCCTCGAAAGCGCCGCTCCCTTGACGCAGCCGGGGGATTTAGGGAGCATCCCCAGCAAAGAAAAAGAAATCGTAGGCCAGACGGCTGATTTCGGCGATGATCCTCTCGACATCCTCGGCTTCAGACTCAAAGTCCTTGGTGAAAACCGTGAGAGCGACATGACCGAGGTTGTCAGGAAGTGTGATAATCCCCGCATCGTTGAAAGTGCCGGCGATCGTGCCTGTCTTATGAGCAACCGGTGTCCCCGGCGGGAGCATTCCTCGGATCCGCCGCTCGCCTGTTTGGCAGCGGGACATAATGGACATTATAAGCTCACAACTCTCCGCATCGAGGATTTCCTTCCGATGGATTTTTTCGAGAAGAAGCGTCATGGCCGCTGGCGTGCTCTGGTCCCGGGGGTCCAGAATAAACTTGCGCCGGGATTCGTGTCTTTGCTCAAGGCTTCGCCAGAGCCCCTTTCGGGATTCCGCCTCAATTTGCTCGAGGGTCAACTCGCGGTATTCTTGATCATCGATCCCCATCCAGTCCATGATGAGCTCTTGACACGACCGGTTCACCGAAATTCCCATGATTCCATATTCCTTAAGGCGCTTGTTCACATTCTCGCGACCGACTTTGGCAAGCAGAATGTCAGTCGCAGAATTATCGCTGACCATCATCATCAGATTGACCAGGTTTCGAATGCTGAGTCTAATCCCGGGAGCCGTCAGGCTCGAAAGAATCCCACTTCCCAGATGCTGGTCGGACTTTTGCACGCTGACTTCATCGTCAAGAGAGAAGTTCTTCGCCTTGACCTGGGCCATGACCTCGATCAGGAGGGGAAGCTTGAAAGTGCTGGCCATGGGAAAAGGAGTTTCCGCGTTGATCGCAAGGGACTGGCCGGATTCGATGTGTTTGAGCGCAACACCTACCTCCCCCTCGGCTCCGCTGATGATATCCTCGATTCGGCGGCGCAAACGCTCGAGGCGACTTCCATCACGGAGGGCGTCTGGGAACGCCTTGCCTTGGCTCCCCAGCGCTTTTTCCCCATCAGCCCGGTCTTCAACCGGCGTCTCAAACCCGAACTTGACCCTCAACTCCCGGGATTCGCCGTTTCTTGGAAGCGGGTCGACCTTCTGGAGAGCCAGGCCGATGGACGCCGTCATCAGCCCCATCGTCACAACGATAAAAAGCGTTTGTCGTTTGGAATTCATCATGGCCTCCTGTTCTTGTTCTTGGCGGGGCCGTATCATAGCGCCTGTTGCGGCCCCCCGTCAAACCCACCTGCCCGGGATAAAGTCCTCCGCTAACTTGACAGCGGGATGCCAGACCTATAGAATCCAAAAACCAATGAAAAGAGGCGATCTTCAGGCCAAAAAGACAGTCCGGGTCTTCTCGGCCGCCTCATTCCTCAATGACCTGGGGTCAGACATCATCTATCCGGTCTGGCCGCTGTTTGTGACCGAAATCCTCAAGGCCAACATGGCCGTTCTCGGTTTCCTCGACGGCCTGGGAGACGCCCTCATTTCTCTTTCCCAGGCGGCCTCCGGCTACCTCTCCGACCGCATCAAGCGCCGCAAGATCTTCATCTGGACTGGGTATCTCTGTGGCTCCATAGCGCGGGCCGGCTACGCCGTTTCGGCCGCATGGCCGCATCTTATCCCCTTCCGGATCCTTGACCGGGTCGGCAAGATCCGGAGTGCGCCCCGCGACGCCCTGGTCGCCGACGTCACGACGGAGGAGAACCGTGGGCGGACCTTCGGCCTGATCCGCGCGATGGACAACCTGGGGGCAGTCTGTGGAATCCTTCTCTGCCTAATTCTTCTGCCCCTTCTGGGCTATCGCCTGCTTTTTGCCCTGGCCGCGCTTCCCTCACTGGTCGGCGCCTATCTCATTTTATTAACGATCCGCGAGGACAAAGACCAAAGGGAAGGGATTTTCAAGGGCCTGTCGCTGCGGGACATCGGGCCGAACTTGCGTCTCTACATGGTGCTCAGCGCGCTCTTTGCCCTAGGGGCCTTTAGCTATTCATTCCTGCTAATCTCCGCTAAAGCATGCGGGTTTAGGACGGCCTTCATCCCCGTCCTCTACCTGATCTTCACAGCAACGGCCTCTCTCCTATCTTTCCCCTTCGGCCGGCTTTCCGACAGAATCGGAAGAAAACGGGTGCTGGGGCTGGCCTTCCTTATTTGGGCGGCCGTCTGCATCGCCTTCTTGACCGTACGCACTCCGGCCCTTTTGCCTTTAGTCTTCGTTTTCTATGGAGCCCACAAAGCCGCTCTCGAGCCGGTGCAAAGAACTCTAGTCTGCGATCTCTCCCCGTCCACCTTCCGAGCGAGCTGCCTGGGAGGCTTCCAGATGGTGATCGGCCTCTGCGCCCTTCCAGCCTCCCTTGTTGCCGGATGGCTCTGGGAACACGCGGGTCGCTTGGCGCCCTTCTATCTAAGTCTCGGTCTCACGGCGGGAGCCTTCCTGCTTCTCTTATTTGTCAAAGAGCATGAACCGTTGAACGGCTGATTTGACTTTCGCTATCGCCCCGCTTAACATGGGAAATGATTTCAGCCGCGCGGCCAGAAAAGAGGAGAAAACCGCTCATGGAAAAAACCGAAACCCTCAAGGACGGAAAAGAAGTCACCATCCGGGCGCTCGAGAGCAAAGACCTGGACCGTCTCCTGGCCTTTTACCGTTCCCTCCCGCTTGAAGATAGGAGATACCTCCGGGTCGATGTCACCGACCGCAAGGTCGTCGCCGAGCGTATCCGGTTTATCGAAAAAGGGCAGGTCTTCCGAATTATCGCGCTTTATAAAGACCGGATAGTCGCCGATGGCGCCTTGGAGCTCAGCGGCGAGGATTGGCGACGGCACCAGGGAGAAGTCCGGGTGATCGTCGCCCGGCCCTTCCGAAGAAAAGGTCTCGGAACGATCATGATTAGGGAGCTTTATTTCCTGGCCGCGGCCAGAAATGTGGCCACGATCGTCGCCAAGATGATGCGGCCGCAGAAGGAAGCCCAGCACATCTTCCATCGGCTCGGTTTCCGGGAGGAGGCGCTGCTGCCTGACTATGTTAGAGACCTTACGGGGAAAACTCAGGACCTCCTGATTATGGTCTGCCCTCTCCAAGACATGTGGACCGAACTCGAACATTTCACCAGCGACTCCGACTGGGAGCGCTGCCGCTAGACCGCTATTCCTCTTCCGGCCTGACCCGGCCTTCTTTGACTGCCTCGGCGATAATTTTCTGCTGGAGATGGGAGGGGACTTCTTCGTAATGAGAAAACTCCATCATGAAAGACCCGCGACCGCCCGTAATTGAGGTGAGCGTCGGTTCGAAATCCAGCATCTCGGCCATGGGAACCACCGCCTTGATGATCCGCATGTTGCCCTTCTGCTCCATCCCCTGCAATTTGCCCCGCCGGCCGTTGAGGTTCCCCATAATGTCCCCCATATAGGCTTCTGGGGTATAGACCTCAACACTCATAACGGGCTCAAGGATGGTCGGCTTGGCCTCTCTCATGGCCAGCTTAAAGGCCTTTGAAGCGGCGATTTTGAAGGCAATGTCTGAGGAATCGACTTCATGGTAAGACCCGTCGTAGAGCGTAACTTTGAAGTCGATCGCCGGATAGCCGGCCAAGACCCCTTTTTTTCGCGCCTCCTGGATGCCTTTTTCGACCGAAGGGATAAAATTCCGAGGGATCGCCCCGCCAAAAATCTTGTCCTCGAAAACGAAGTCCTGGCCTCGGGGCAAGGGCTCCATCTTGATCCAGACATCGCCGAACTGACCCCTCCCGCCGGTTTGTTTCTTGTGCCGACCCTGCACATCCGCCCTCCCCTTAATTGTTTCCTTATAGGAAATTTTGGGCGGCTTGAGGTCGATATCGACGTTGTAACGCTTTTTCAGTTTGTCAGTGATAATCCGGACGTGGAGCTCGCCTCCGCCGGAAATGAGCAGCTGATTGGTATCCGGATCTCGTTCGAAGCGGACGGTCGGGTCCTCTTCCATGATCCTATGCGACGCCTGAGAAATCCGGTCCTCGTCGGCCCTCGACTTGGGCTCAATGGCGAAGGAGATTGAAGGTTCAGGGAACCTAATGGAGGGCAGGAGAATCTCAGCTCCCTTGGCAGAAAGAGTATCGCCGGTGGAGGTCACCTTAAGCTTGGCCGTGGCCACGATATCTCCGCACTTGGCCTGGCCCGCCGGAATCTGATCCTTTCCTTGGAGGAAGAAGAGACCTCCCAGCTTCTCATCATTCTCTTTGGTGGAATTGGTGACAACACTATCTGGATTGAGTTTTCCGGAAAAAACACGGAGGAGAGAGATTCGCCCGGTGTAGGGATCGGAGATTGTCTTAAACACAAGGGCGGCCAGCGGCTCGTCAACGGACGTTCTGACGCTCCCCGGTTGTCCTTTTACTGTGGCCTGAATAGACGCCTTATCCAACGGGTTCGGGAGCAACTCGACGACACCGGCTGCCAGCGCCTGGACGCCAATGTTAAGCAGGGCCGAGCAAGCGAATACGGGATAGAGCTGGCGGCTGAAGACCGCCTTTTTCAGGCCAGAATGGATCTCTTCGGGAGTGAGCTCTCCTTTCTCCAGATATTTCTCCATGAGCTTTTCATCGTTCTCGGCAATCATCTCGATGAGCTCCTCCCTCTTCTTTGCCGCCTCGGCTTTCAAGGGGGCGGGCACATCTTCTTCCCTGAACTTCCCGCTCTCGTCCGGCTCAAAAATAAGGGCCTTCATCCGGATGAGGTCGATGACGCCGACAAAATCTTTCTCTTCCCCGACGGGCAGCTGGACGGGTACAGCGCTCCGGCCAAAGAACTGGCTGACCGACTCCAAGGCCCGCTTGAAATTGGCATTCTCCCGATCGAGCTTGTTGATGACGACCAGACGGGGAAGCTCATCTTCCTCGAGCATCTCCCAGACCTTTTCCGTGCCCACCTCGACTCCGGAAACCCCGTCGACCAGGACGACCGCGCCATCCACGGCCCGCAGAGCGGCCTTGGCGTCCCAGAGAAAATGGCTGTAGCCCGGAGTATCGACGCATGTGATCTTGTGGTCGTTGGCCTCAAAGAAACAGACAGCCGCGTTGATTGAAATCTTACGCTCGACCTCTTCCGGCTCGTAGTCCGTGACGGTATTCCCCTTGTCCACTTTGGTCAGCCGGCTGGTGGCTCCATAATCAAACAGCAGGGCGGCGGCCAGCGATGTCTTGCCCGAAGACCCGTGGCCGATCAGGGCAACATTTCTGACCTTGTCCGGGGCATAATCTTTCATCACAAAGCCTCCCAAGGGTTGGTGAAAAAAGCTCTGGCTCGCGACTCTGGCTCAGCGGGGTGCGAGAAAAGAGCAGGGGACATATTACACCAAGACCGGGGGCTATCTCAAGAGGAGGCTCCAAGCATGGGCTCAAGGGCCCGTGAATTTGCCCCGCACGTCTAGGAGCGGATGATGTCCTGGAATTCGGGCGGAAGAGGAGCCAAAAACTCCAATAAAGTTTTGGTCGCAGGGTGGGCGAAGACGATGCGCCAAGCGTGGAGGAAAAGCCGCTTCTCCTTGCTCCTTCCCTCCTTCCCGCCATAGCGCACATCACCGACGATCGGATGCCCGGAGGCGGCGAAATGAACCCGAATCTGATGGGTCCGGCCCGTCACTGGCTTGATCTCAAGCAGCGTGAAATCGGGAAATCTTTTTTTCACGGAATAGAGGGTCAAAGCGGGTTTCGGCTTTTTGGTCCGGACGGAGATCCGCTGCCGGTGGCGGGGATGGCGGCCCAGCGCCCAGTCAATCCTCCCCTCCGGGACCTGAACTTCCCCCCGGACAAGCCCCAGATAAACTTTCTCCACCTCCCGCGCTTTAAACTGGCGCTTGAGCTCAGTATAAGCCCTATTTGTCCGGGCGACAACCATAACTCCCGATGTCTCCTTGTCCAAACGGTGCACAATGCCCGGTCGCTCTGGGTGCCCAACCCGCTCGATCCCGGGAAAATGATGAATAAGGGCGTTGACCAGGGTGCCTGTCTCTACACCCGCTCCGGGATGAACGACCAGCCCCGCCGGCTTGTTTAGGACGACGATATCCTCGTCGCAGTGAATGATATTTAAAGGGATATTTTCCGGCAGAAGGGCTCCTTTCCGGATTGGCTCCCCGGCCTCGACCTGGACGATATCCCCCTCCTTCAGCCTGTGCGATGGCTTTGTCCAGGTATTGTTGAGCCGGACCTTCTGGTCAGCGATGAGCTTCTGGATTTGTGCCCGGCTCAATTCCCTAAGGTGCGCCGAGAGAAAAATGTCCAGTCTCCGGCCCGCCCCGTGGGCTTGACTGATATGAAATGTCTTCTCAGGCAATCTTTTTTCTTTTCAGCCAGAAATGGAGTGCCAGACCAGCGCTCAGGCCAACGATACAAACAACCTGGGGCCAACTTAGGCTGAGAAAGGGGGACGCACCCCGAAGGAGAAAAACCCCCTCCCGATGATCTCCCCTGAAGTACTCCGTGAAGAAGCGGATGACCGAATAGTTTATGATGTAAAAAGAGAAGACCTGGCCGTCAAAGGTCCGGCGCCGCAACAGGAAGAAAAGTATGAAGAAATTCAGAAAGTTGAGCGCCGACTCAACGAGCTGGACCGGGTAAAGAGGTTTTCCGACTGGAATACCGGTGAGCTCGTGAGCGTATTCGCTCTGGAAGACAACCCCAAGCGGCAGCGGGCATTCGCGGCCGTAGCAGCAACCGGCCATGAAGCACCCGATCCGGCCGAACCCGTGCCCCAGGGCCAGGGCGGGACCGGCCAGGTCAGCCACCTTCCATGTGGGGATGCGGCGCCGGCGGAAATACCATAAAGCAAATGTAGCCCCAAAGACGAGCCCCCCCTGGAAGACTCCTCCGGACCGGGCCAAACTCACCAGCTCGCCGGGGTATTGCATATAGTAGGAGAAATTCCCCAGAAGCATAACGAGTTTGGCGCCCAGGAGCGAGATGAGGATGATATAGAAGCCGGCGTCAACGATTCTCGGCGCATCGAGTCCGTACTTTTTAGCCTGGACGGCCAGAAACCAAAGCCCAAGTCCGACTCCGAGGGCAACGAGAAAGCCGTATGTATGGATCGTCAGCGGGCCGAATCGGACGAGGACTGGGAACATGCGGGTTTCCTTTTCATGAGTGAAAAGAGGAGAAGTATCGCGCCAATCGTGATGCAGGAGTCGGCCACATTGAAGAACGGCCAATGCCGACCCCGGACATGGAGGTCAATAAAATCAATCACAAATCCGCGCCCCACCCTGTCGATCTGGTTGCCCAGCGCTCCCGCCAGGATCAAAGAAAGGGCCAGCTTCATACCCCTTTCGTCTGCCGGCGTTTTGACGAAATAATAGATGACAAGCGCCAAGGCGAGAATTGAAGCCGCGATAAGGGCCGGGAAAACCATCTGGCTCCCGGAATGAGAGAAGAACCCAAAGATGGCCCCCTTATTGCGAATATGGGTGAGGTTTAAAAACCCGGGGATTATGGTCCGGCGGCCGTCAAGGGGAATCGAGCGGGCGATTAGCCACTTTGTCAATTGGTCGAAGACGAGAAGGAGGACAACATAGGCCAGGTAGGGCAGGTTCTTCTTCATGCGATTTCCCGCACGACATCCGCACAGCGCCGGCAGAGCTCGGGATGATCCCGGTCCTGGCCGACATGGATAGAGTAATTCCAGCATCTTTGACACTTTCCGCCAGGGGCTCGGGACACGCGGACGGCGAATTCCTGGGCCAGTTCGATCGACACTGCGGAAACGATAAAAAGCGCGGGCAGATCGTTCGCATACTTGCGGGCCAGCTCCGCCTCGGGCTCGGGAAGAAAGAGGTGGACTTGAGCTTCGAGGGAGTTGCCGATGAGTTTTTCCCCCCGGGCTTTTTCCAATTCTTTGAGCACTGCCTCCCGCAGGGCGATCAACCGATCCATTACCCGGCTGGCCTCCTCATCCAGCCATTTCTCCCTGAGCGAAGGGAAGGACTCCAAATGAATCGAGTCCTCTTTCCCCTTATAGGCAGGGAGACTCAGCCAGGCTTCTTCGGTCGTGAAAGGCAGGATCGGAGCCATCAGGACAAGGGTGGTGCGCAGAATTTCAAAAAGAGCGGTCTGGGCCGACCGGCGGAGCCGGGAGTCCCGGGCCGAGCAGTAGAGTCGATCCTTCAGAACATCCAGGTAAAACGCGCTGAGCTCGATTGTAAAAAAGCTGTAGATCGAATGAAAAACCGTGTGGTATTCGTACTCTTCGTAGGCTTTGAGGATGCGCCTGCCGACCTCCGCGGCCTTCTCGAGCGCCCAGCGATCGAGAAGGAGCAGGTTCTCGGCCTCGACGGAATCCCTCTCAGGGCTAAAATCGAAAATATTCCCCAGGATAAACCGCCAGGTGTTCCGGATCTTCCGGTAGGCGTCCTCGAGGCGCAGAAGGATTTCCGGGCCAAACCGGGCGTCCTCCTTGTAATTGAGCATGGCCGCCCAGAGCCGCAAAACCTCAGCCCCGTCCTTGGAAATGATCTCCTCTGGATCGATGAAGTTTCCCAGCGACTTCGACATCGCCCTCCCCTGTTCATCAAGGATGAATCCGTGGGTGATGCAGGTCCTGTAAGGGGCGGACCCCTTGGCGCCGACGCCGATGATCAGGGAGCTATTGAACCAACCGCGGTATTGATCGTGGCCTTCAATATAGACATCGGAGGGCCAGGGGAGATCCGAACGCTTCCCGAGTACGGAATGGCTGGCCCCGGACTCGAACCAGACATCGAGGATGTTGTGCTCTTTTTCAAATTGGGCCGAGCCGCACTGGGGGCACTTGGTCCCGGGCGGAAGGAGCTCATCGGTTCCTTTGGTAAACCAGGAGTTTGAACCCTCCCGGGAAAACAATTCGGCCACCCTCAGCGTAATACCGGCCGAGGCCAGAACCTCTCCGCAAGACCGGCACTCGAAGGCCGGGATGGGGACACCCCATTTTCTCTGACGGGAGATGCACCAGTCGGGACGGGCGCTGACCATGTTGGCGATCCGCTCTTCTCCCCATGGGGGAATCCAACGAACGTTCCGGATGGACTCCAGTGCCTTTTTCCTGAGGTCGTTCTGGTCCATGGAGATGAACCACTGCGAGGTGGCCCGGAAGATGACGGGGTTCTTGCAGCGCCAGCAATGAGGGTACGAATGGCTGATTTTCCCTTCCTTGAGGAGACTCCCGTCTTTGGCCATGTCGGCGGTGATCAGCGGGTTCGCGGCGAAGACATTCAACCCGCCGTAACGCTCGACCTGGGGGACGAACCTGCCCTCGCTATCAACGGGAGTGTATATCTCCAGCCCGTAGGCGATTCCGGTCAGATAGTCCTCATGCCCATGGCCGGGAGCCGTATGGACACACCCCGTCCCGTCCTCGAGGGTGACGTAGTTGGCAAGAACAAGCAGGGATTCGCGGTCAATCCAAGGGTGCCGCGCTTTGAGACGCTCCATGAGCTTCCCGGGAAAAGTGGCCAGGACCCGCTGCGTCTTGAACCCGAGCTCCTCAGAAACAACGGGCAACAACCTTTGGGCCAGAATATAAACTTCCTCTCCGACTTCGACGGCCACATATTCATACTCGGGGTGAAACGCAACGGCCAGGTTCGCCGGGAGCGTCCACGGCGTGGTGGTCCAGATCAGAACAAAGACCCGCTTTCCGGCCAGGGTGGGAAACTTTTTTGAAAGGTCGGAAACGAGCGGAAATTTCACGTAGATTGAGGGCGAGCTCCGGTCTTTGTATTCAATCTCAGCCTCGGCAAGAGCCGTCTGGCAGTGCGGGCACCAATGGACCGGCCGCAGCCCCTTGTAGATATTTCCGGCAGCAAAAAAGGCGGCCAAGAGCCGCAAGACGTCCGACTCGTAGTCCGGATTCATGGTCAAGTAGGGCTCTGCCCATTCGCCGAACACACCCAGTCGGACGAACTCCTGGCGCTGGATGTCAATAAACTTCAGGGCATACTTCTTGCATTCCTCCCGGAAGTCGATAATGGACATCTCCTTTTTTTTCGCTCCCAAGAGCTTATCCACGTGGATCTCAATGGGCAGTCCGTGGCAGTCCCATCCGGGAAGATAGGGCGCCAGATATCCCTGCATGGTCTTGGACTTGACGATGAAATCCTTCAGAATCTTGTTCAACGCTGTGCCGAGGTGGATCCGGCCGTTGGCATATGGCGGCCCGTCATGGAGAATGAAAGTCGGGGCGCTTTTCCTTTTCTGGAGGATCCGGGTATAAAGGCCCATGGCCGCCCATCTTTGGAGCATCTCCGGCTCCTTCTCTGCAAGCTTGGCCTTCATCGAGAAAGACGTCTGGGGAAGGTTGAGTGTCGCCTTGAAATCCAGTTTGTCGGGCACTTTTTTTGTCGAATCCGGCATTGCGTGATTATAGTCGATCTCCTCCGAACAGACAATACCTCGTCGGCCATTGTTAGCCTCCCTTATCGTGTGATGAGCAAGTAGACAACTTGGGGATGTCAGCGCTCCCGCTCAGGTTTTTTACGCCGTTGCCTCGGCGTTTTCTCGGCGCTGCGGAACTCCGCATGCAAGATCTCCTGTTTCACTT
>Ga0172364_10002314_pt1 | contig 15106 bp, 23 predicted proteins | sample LakKivSesite10cm_FD_114545 | JGI IMG/M metagenome (GOLD analysis project Ga0172364, IMG submission 114545) | Sediment microbial communities from Lake Kivu, Rwanda - Sediment site 10cm | ecosystem: Environmental > Aquatic > Freshwater > Lake > Sediment | place: Rwanda: Western Province, Lake... | reverse complement strand
TCTTTCAGATCCTGATATGTTTAGGGTTTTTAAGGAAAAATGTGATCTCGCTCTGTATTCCGAAGATCTTCGGTCCGAATTTAAACAAACATTACAACGACCTGACCTTCCTATCATTGAACGAGCTTTTTGCTTCTTTTATGTAAACAGGACATCGCATAATGGCGTAGGTGGATTTTCTAAGAACACATATATCCGAAGAGGTATGAGTAAATCAATATCTGATTTTCTTTCATCCATTGATAGGCTAGATGTACTTCATGATAGGTTATCAAGAGTCATTGTGACTAATATGGACGGAATCAAAATGATACGTAAATATAATACTCCAAATGTGTTTCTTTATTGTGATCCTCCATATGAACAATCTACTAGAACTTCTACTAGATATAAAGTGGATATGGATAGGAATGGACATATTGATTTTCTAAATGCTGTAGTTGAAAGTCACGCTAAGATATTAATTAGTGGATATGAATGTGAACTTTATAACGACGCATTACGTGATAAAGGGTTTAAAATGGCGAGTTTTGAAGTAAAAACTATAAGTGGGAACTTTACCCCAAAGACAAAAAGAGAATATTTATATTATAACTATGAAACTCTTACCGCTACTAACTGAAGATCATAAACATGATTATGGATGTGTGATGTTATATTTCAATTTTCCAGAAATGTACAAAATACAGGACATGATTAATCCTGATGACATTTATGAGGACGAAACTGATGATTCTTATGGATTAGAGACACAACCACACGTTACAATCCTTTATGGGTTGCATGATAATGTTCCAACTGAAGATGTTCAGAAAGCAATAGGTAATTTTGAATATGGATTATGTAGACTTGATAATCCTTCGGTATTTCAAAATGAAAAATATGATGTTCTTAAATATGATGTTAATTATGTAACTCGTGGCGGAGCATTTTTACATAAAGCAAACAATGAACTCAAGAAACTTCCATACACAAGCGATTTTCCTGAATATAATCCTCATTTAACAATAGCATATTTAAAACCCAAAACGGGCGGAAGATATGTTAAAGCACTAAAAGGTAGCAGTTTTACTTTACCTCCAAAATATGCCGAATATTCCAAGACAGACGGTACAAAAGAAAAATTAAAAATCAATGTAAGAAAGTAATTAAAAAAATTACTATATTTGTTTCACTTTTAAATAGGAATTATGGAATATATTCTTAAACAAAGTTTCGACTACGCCCTAATCAAGTTATATAAAAATTATTCAAACATTCAAGAAAAAAAAGACATTCTTGGATTGTTAAAACCTGATGATTCGACATTTCTAGGAGATGAAGAAGAAATGGAACTTGATCCTCACACAAGAAGATTAACAACATCTAAGGTAAGCGCAGTTGTAAAACGTAATATTCATGCAATGAGATTATATCCTAAGAAAACTGGCCGTAAGTTTTTTTATGATGATGGAATTGACAGACCTACTGATGTAATGCGTGGCGATGAAAGAGTTAAAATTATACCATTAACACATGTTAGTGCAATAAAAACAGATCCAGGACTATTATCAGGAGTTACGATGTGTAATGATTACGTATTTACAACAAGAGAAGATAGGCACATCAAACACCATTATAATAACCCATTTGCAGGATTACAACTTATTAGAATTGAGAGATGGATTAGAAAAGATGGAGATAAAATAACAATAAAACTTTATTCAAAATGCAGAACAAGAAATGTTAATAACATATATTTTACTAAAAGTTCCAGTAGTACGACATTAACGTTTAATTTAAGGACTGGAAATTTTTTAGTGACAGATTATACTCAAGTACGAAAATCGAAAGTAAAGCATTTTTATTCTAACACATTTTCATCTTTAAAGGCTGCTCTTTCTACTATATATCGAATAGAGAGTAAGATGATGCCGAGTAGTTCACCCCTTTGTAATGATTATATAAAAGAATTCGATAATAATTCATTCCGTAATGGATTAAAAAAAGCGTTTGGTATTACTACAATAGAATATGATGAGGTTTTTAATGTAGATTCCGCTGTTAATAAATTTGTAGATAAATGGATACCAATGTTTGCTGAAATCAGAAAAATAAAGCTTCCAAATTACGGTGGAAAACTACTCACTAATTTTTATCCAACTGAAAGATACCTTAAAAAGAATGATAGGAAATTAATTGCAGCTATTTTGGATAGATTTGGAATAAAATCGAAAATTACTATTAAGTTATTACATGAAAATCCAGATTTGAATATGATAACGTTAGTTCATCTATGTCAAATGTTGGGTGAGAGCTATCCAAAATATATTGGTAACGTGCCTTCTAAATTTTTCGATAAAGTAAAAGGAATGAATAATCATGACGATATGTATGTTAAATGTATGTTATTGGATAATGAAAATAATGAATATCGAAATATAGAAATTAAAAACAACGAAAAAGATAGTATAATGAAAATAATATTAAATTTTTCGTTGGATTATAATAACACGTTTAAAATAATGGATGGAAATGATTTACTACATGAAATTTCAGACCATTTTAAAATGTTAGAAAGGGTTAAAGTATATTACCCTGATATGTCACTAAGATCTAAAACATATAAAAATTTTGATGCTGAGCATAGAAATTTAGCAGCCATCGAACGCCAAATCAAGAGAGGATGGATGATTGAATATATTTTTGACGACTATCTTATTAAACAAATTGAAAAGCCAATAGAAATCAGTCGTCTTGGTGATTTGCCATCGCCAGATCAAACTTTTATTGATTTTGCGAATACCTATCAGGATATTTATCATCCTGTATTATTGAAAAATAGTGAAGATTATGGTGAAGAGGGCGCGTTCATGCACCATTGTGTTTCAGGATACATTAACACCGAAACTTCAATAATAATTTCTTTAAGGCATAAAAACGAAAGAGTTACATGTGAATTTGATATAAAAACTAGTCATTGTATTCAAGCAAGGGCAATACTTAATCAAAATCCGCCCGACCACTATAAAGAAGCTCTTGAAGAATTATATAGAAGAGTTAGAACGTTTAGAGATAATCTTCAACCAATTGAAAGGAGAAAGACACGAATTAAAATAAATGGTAAAGAGGTAATTCAGCCTGCTGATTTACCTATTGTTGCAGAACCATTTTAAATAATCTGTTTATATAAAACATAAAATGAGTAGAAGTAGAAAAAAACCAATAGTAAAAGACGCTCCTAAGAGTGAAAAGAAGGGCTCAAGATATTGGAGAGCAGTTAGGAGAGTTACAAATCAAAGAGTTAAGTATTTAAACGAAGAATTAGACGAAGGAATTTTACCAGTTCCAAAAGAAATCGTTAATGATTATGACTATTCAGATTACACATCCGACATGAGATTTATTGATAATGATGAAATGTCTGAAAAGTATAGTCGTAAATGAAAATTGGATATATTTATAGAATAAACGTTTAAATATGGCAAAAACTAGTGTGGATAAGTTAGTATCCCTTATCCTAGAAGAGATTAAAGGGCGTTTATCGCCAGATAAGCCCGTGTTTCTATCAAGTTGGGGTGACGTAATGAAATTTTTTAGTATAGGGGCACCAGAACAAGCTCAAGAAATTGAGATGGGTGAAATGGCCAACATCAAAAAAATACCAAGAAAATTAGACACTCCTCTTAAACTTAATATCAATGAATTAGATCAATCACAATCAACAGCATTACCAAAAATCGTATCTCTGGATCCCGACACCAATGAGTTTGTTGAAGATGTAATTATCGGAGATGAAGTTATAACGATGCCAAATGGAGTTGAAGTATTGAAATTCTTTAACTATGGTGAAGAAGAAAAATTAGATAGAGCAAAGAAGGTTTCAGCATATGTTGTTTTGCCAGAAAACATATTTTATAAGCATCCTCCAAGGAACGTTAAAATGGGCACAAAATATGTTCCAACAAATTTAAATATTGAGCCTGAAGGTGAATCAGAAGAAGAAAGGGATGCTAGATTAAAAAAACTCGCGCGTCAAAATGAAGCTTACGCCAAAAAATATGTGATTTATCCGTCAATAAACAATTTCTTTTCTAGACGAGATATATTAAATCGCTTGGACGTTTCCTTAGTACCCGAAACATGGGCTGGTCCATTAAGAACAGAAAGAACAACAAACAAAGAAATACGTTTTCATTTCGGTGGTAACGGAAAAGCGATTAATATTGAATTCTATGCTGTAAGAGACCTTTCTAGTATTGAAGAAGCACTAGATGAGATATTAAAAACCCGTATGGATATTGAAGATGGTGCTGATGCTGAAAACAGACAAAGGAAAAGATCGAGCACCAAACCAAGAGAATATGCTAACTACATATACACAAGAGGTGGAAATTGGGACGCTATTCAAAGGATATATGATGAAGAAAACTTCAAACAGGCTGGAGAATATACAAGAATATTAAAACTTTTAAAACAAAATATTCAGAAAGGTCAAATGGGCCTCAATACCTTTAGTAAATTAGTTATTGATGGTGATGTTAGTGGTAACGATTACATACTTAGGGGTAAATTTGATTGTACCTTAAACTATAGAACAGTTGAAAAAGGTACAGGAAACAAAGCAGGTGAAATTGTTCCGCCTCTTTACGCTGAAATAAGAAGAGCGTTACCGCCAGAAGTAAGGAACGATCCCGATTTTTCGATAAGAAAGAACAAAAATTTCTTTGGAACGAGAGATGGAGAGGGAATATTTGCAGATCTTATGAAAAAGCTCGGAGATGAAATGATGACTAAAATCAATCCCGATGAAGTACTTAATAAAATAATGACTCTATTAATTCCAACAAATGTTAGTAGAGACTTTTTACCAAGTGAAGACTAATATGGCAAAAAAAATCAGACTAACCGAAGGACAACTAAAAAAAGTTGTTAACGTTGTATCAGAGCAACAATTTGACGAAGTTATAACCAAATATGAAAGAGAAAAACGCCAAGGCATTGAGTTACCATTGGATGAAGTAAAATTATTGTTAAATCTGAGTATGAACTGGTGCCGAGATAAAGATGATCATCCTGATTGTGAAGAAGTGTTAAAAATCAGATCTAAACTGAGTTTATATTAATTAGTTTTTTCCACTTAGTTCCAATATATTTCACCCCCATTGAGAAATCGATGGGGTTATTTTTTGCAAAATGTTTTGGAAATTTGAAAAATAGTGTTATATTTGTACAAAACTTATTATAAACATGGGAACAAATTTTTATAGAATACCGACAGAAGATGAGATGGCATCTCGAAAGAAGCTTCTCATAGACCGTATCAATGATATGGAGTTATCTTCTCGTAATATTGAGGGCGGTTTCGAATACGTTGTACTCAATAATATCCCAAACGATATTCCCGTACCCGATTGCTTTGATACTGTATCGCCATGGGCTGAATTTCTTAATGATATGAAAGTCCATTTAGGTAAACAAAGTTCTGGATGGAAATTTACTTGGAATTTTCATAACAATCATTATTTTTCTAACAAAGAAGAACTCTTCAAATTCATTCGAAGTGGTAGAGTTGTAGATGAATATGGCGATTTAATCGATAATGAGGAATTTATTAAAGAAGCTCTCGAATGGGGTCAACCAGACGGCCATGTTTTCAACGAAGAATACGTTCGTACGCATGAAGAATTTCTTTACGGCCCCGAATATTATGATAAAACAATAGACGGATTAAATGTTTCGTCACATACAGATTTTTGTTAATATGCTTACAGGTAAAACAAAGCAAAATATATGGATAACCGCAGATACGCATTACAATCACAAAAACATTTGTCGCGGAGTTACCGACTGGCGAAATCCTGACGGTACTATCCCTATTGCTCAGACCAGAGATTTTCCTAACCTTATTAAAATGAATGATTCAATGGTAAACAACATTAATAATGTTGTTATGCCTGATGATATTCTTATTCATTTAGGTGATTGGTCCTTTGGCGGATACGATTCAATTCGTGAGCTCTGGGATAGATTAACATGTAAAAATATTCATATATTTCTTGGAAATCACGACCACCATATTAAAAAGAATAAAGGTGATGTGCGTGAATTATTTCTAAGTGTTGAAAAAATGGATGACGAATTTAAATTCAATGGTATTATCTTTACACTCGTTCATTATCCAATGCTGTCGTGGAAGAACATAAAACAAGGAACAATACATCTTCATGGACACACACACTTTATGGGTGATGATAGGTTTGGGGTTGGAAGGAGAATGGATATTGGAATCGATGGTCATCCTGAATTCAGGCCATACAATTTAGAGACTGAAATAATTCCATTAATGATGAAACGTCCTATCGGCTACGAATTAGGAAAATTAGATCATCATGGAGACAGAATACAAAATAAAATGAGATGAACGAAACTCTAGAACAGTATTATAACGATGGATGGTTGATAAAACAAGTTCATCCAACAAAAGACCTTACTATATGGAATTATTCTAGAAAAACTCAATGGGAAAAACATTGGGACGATATTACTTTAATGTGCCGTGGTCTGGTCACAAATAGTAAAGGAGAAATAGTTTCTAGATGTTTCAAAAAGTTCTTTAATATGGAAGAACTTGAGCCATCTCAAATCCCAAATGAGCCATTTGATATAACAGAAAAAATGGACGGACAGTTGGGATTACTCTTTTTCTATGACAATGAATGGATTTTAGCTTCACGAGGATCCTTCACTTCAATTTATGCTGAAAAAGGATGGAAACTACTTCAAAAATACAAATACAAAAAACTAGACACTAGATATACCTATATCTTTGAGATCATATTCAAAGAAGGCCGAATTGTTTGTAAATATGATTTTGAAGATCTGATAATGATTGGATGTATCAATATTGAGACAGGAATCGAGAAATTAATCCATAATACAGATTTGTCAGGCTTCGGATTTAAGCTTGTGAAGAAATATGACAGTGTAAACGATTTTAAGGTACTTAAATCAATGATAGCTGACGATGCTGAGGGTTATGTAGTCCGCTTTAGATCGGGTTTCAGAATGAAGATAAAAGGGGAAGAATACTGTCGCTTACATGCTATAATAACAGGTATTTCCAGCAGGGATGTTTGGGAACACTTAAAAAACGACAAACCCCTTGACGAACTTCTCATTAATGTTCCTGATGAATTTGATAATTGGGTAAGAGAACAAGCGTATACGCTGAGAGAAACATTTCTTTTAACTAAACTTCAAGCCCAATTAAAATACGATAGAGAAATTAAACCCATCAAAGATCTACCAAGAAAAGATATTGCGGCAAAAGTTTTAACATTTGATAAAAGTCTTCAGCCAATATTTTTTCATATTTACGATAATAAAAACTTTGATCATTTGATTTGGGATAAATTATACCCGCCTTATACGAAACCGTTTAATTCGAATGATGAAGAAGGAGATAATTAATAATAAAAGCCTATGAAGCAAAAGTATAAAATATATTGTGATATGGATGGTGTCTTAACGGACTTCATTAAAGGATATCACGATCTAACTGGACGTGATATTACAGGACAATTTCATGATGATGAAAAATTTTGGGAGCCGATAAATAAGGCAGGATATGATTTTTGGGTAAATCTCGATTGGACTAAAGACGGTAAAAAATTATGGAAATATATTGAGAAATACGAGCCCGAAATATTATCATCACCATCTAGAGAAAACGATTCAAGAGTTGGAAAACATGATTGGATTAAAAAAGAACTACCAGACGTTCATTTAATTTTGCGTTCTCCCGAACATAAGAAAGAATTTGCAACGTCAACTACCATACTAATTGATGATAGAGAAAAGAACATCGATAGTTGGAAAGAAGCTGGCGGTATTGGAATTCTCCATACTTCAGCAAATGACACCATCAAAGAATTAAAAAAATTAGACCTATAAAAAACACTAAGCCATGTGTATACTCGAAGATGAAAATGTGGATCTCGATGAGATATTGAATTATTATATGAAAAGAATTGATAAAGAAAACAAAAACATTAGCCGTATTAAAAGATTTTACCATGATGAAGAAACATTTAACAATTTAATGAACATAATCATCGAAAAAGATGCAAAACGAATCTTCAAGTTTCTTCATAGCAAAGTGTCAACTCCAAATATCGAAAACAATCTACCAACTCCCTGGCAAATCTTCTATATCATCCTTGATATTGTTCAAAATGAGGGAGAAATTATTCCACCTTTCGATAAATTAACAAGTATGTTCCTAAGCCGCACAATGGTATATATGGGATGGACGTTCTCATGGGTTCATGGTGAAAATACTATTATCTCCATCTATAATAAATCTGATGACTTAGTTTACAGATTTTAGTTAAAAAATTTGGAAAATCCGTTTTTTTAATTATCTTTGTACAATGAAAAAATTAATTTTACTTTTCGTCTTAATGACAATAGGTGTATCCTCTTGTACGCAATCTCCAGAAGAGCAGGCGAAAGAAACAGAGAAAATTGTTGAGACAACATTTTATTATAGAGACTCGCGAACAGGATTATGCTTTGCGGGAATTTATAGCCGTAACGTATATGGCGATGTCGTATCAATAACATGTGTTCCTTGTGATTCACTTAAAAAAATTGGAATAAAATGAAAAAGTATAGCCTTATTGTAATGTATCCAGGGATGAGTTCTATTCGTCCCACGATATATGCTCATAACTTTGATGTTAAAGATGGTGGATACTATTTTTATCAAAACAAATCAGGTGAATTCGAAGTAGGTAAAAACACACGAATTTTAATATGTGTATATCCAATTTGTTCAACAATAATTGATTCAATAGAAGAAGAAAAATGAAAAAATTAGTTAGAAAAGGTTGTTTTGAAACCAACAGTTCATCTACACATTCAATTGTAGTAGCAAGAGATGATCAGGACTTTGTTATGGATACAATTTATCCCGACCAAGACGGACTTATTGTTATTCCTGGGGAAGAATATGAATTCGGATGGGAATGGAAAAAATATAATGATGCGATAACTAAATTGGCATACGCACTTCATGACAAGGTTGACTTCGATATGTTGAAAGAAGTCGTTATTGAGCAAACAGGAGCCGTTGACGTGATTTTTGATGCGGATTCAGAATATAGTAACATTGACCATCAATCAGTTGGCACGGCAAAGGAAGTTTGTATCGATAAAGAATCAACCAAAAATTTCATTTTCAATAAGAACTCATGGTTGTTCACAGGTAATGATAACAGTACACCCAGCCCAACGTTTTATGACGTTCCTGAAATTAAAGGTGGAAAAATGATTATGCCGAGGTACAAATTCAAGTTGGTAATTGAAGGATTTGATGAAGTTGCCAGGTTCAAAAGTTGGCCAAATGATGAAGATATCAGTAATGCAATCGAATCTCTTCTGGAAGGTGTTTATCTTAATGAAGATGGATATTTTTATCCAAAAGATGATAGTATCTGCTGGCAATTATCAAGGCCAAGAAATCTTTATGAGAAAACTTGGAGGATTGACCAGGATTATTCAAATATGGAGATTTTGTTTATGAAGGAGAGAGATGACCGCTTTAATGAACTTGAAAAAGAAGTGGATCCTGACAAGAAAATGAATTATCTCGATAAACATATACTTGTAACAAAAAAAGCTCGTGAAATCCCAGGCTTAGTAAAAGCAGTCAAGTTTGAGATCACGAAAATTTAATGAACACTATTGCATCATATCATAATGGTAACGCGGTTGTAAAACTATATGAGGACGGAACCAGAGAAATTTATACTCTGGATTCCGACTTCAAATTTGATTTTCCATTGAATATTGATATCAGATGCTCAACTAAATGTTCATTCGGATTTAATCCAAAAAAAGGTAAATCCACTTGCGAATTCTGTCATGAAAGTTCAAGGACTAATGGTAAAGAATGTGATTATACAGCATTAAGGCAAAAACTTGTCGGATTACCAAAAGGAATTGAATTGGCTGTTGGATGTAATGAACTAACAGGTCAAATGGAAGCCTTTCTTTTTTGGTGTGCCGTCAATGATTATATCGTTAATTTGACTATTAATCAAGGACATCTTAGAAAGAACCATACAGCCTTAAAATCTATGATTAATCGTGGATTTGTTAAAGGTCTTGGCGTTTCATATAGAAGTTCATTACCGTGGGATGTTCGTTCAGGTATATTGGAATATCCGAATACAGTTTTTCATGTAATCGCTGGTATTGATAAATTTGATGATGTTTGTTCTCTTAAAGATAGAGGAGTAAAGAAGATACTCGTATTGGGTGAAAAAGATTTTGGATTTAATAAAGGTAAAGTAGATCTTACTTCTCGAACACATAGAGAATGGTATTGGTGGGTAAAGAAGCTCTTTGATGATTTTGAAACGGTTTCTTTTGATAATCTAGCTCTTGAACAACTTAATGTCAAGAGGTTTTTAACAGATGAACAATGGAAAACGTTTAATCAGGGTGAATATTCATTTTACATCAATGCAGTTGAGCAATATTTTGCGCCTTCTAGTAGAAGTGATGAAAAAAGAAATTGGAACAATATAACGGTTAAAGATTATTTTAAATCACTTAATAAATAAAACAATGGGATGTGATATTCATTGCTACGTTCAGTACAAAAATAAAAATGAGGGGGACGGATGGTGGTCAGACTTTGGTGGCCGAATACCCCCTGGAAGAAACTATGCGATGTTTGGCGTTCTTGCTGGCGTTCGTGTTCATTTTCCCCCAAAACATTTTGATCCTAAAGGTGTGTTACCAATAGAAAAACAAAGTTGGACGGTGAGAGACGATCTTTATCTTGTGATTACTGAAGATGGTAAAGGTCATCACGAAGCAACATTGGAGGATGCGAAACGTTGGTCGAGAGAATCCCAATTAATCAAAAATGAAGAGGGTAAACCAATAAGAGTTTTACATCCCGACTGGCACTCACATAGTTGGATGACTACTGAAGAGTATGAAAAAGCGTTAAAATGGTATAAAGAATACGCTAAGATTGATGGTATAACAGGCGGAATACCTTTTGAATATAAAGTCATTCTCAGATTGATGAAAATTCTTGAGAAGAATGGTAAAAATGATGTTTTATTAGTATTTTGGTTCGATAATTAAAATTATGTATAGTTTATTTCTTGACGACTGGAGAAATCCTGTAGATTGTTTCGAATACACACATCAAACTGTGTATATTGATGAGGAGTGGGTAATTGTTCGCAATTATGATGAATTTGTGAAAACAATTCAGGAAAAAGGAATTCCTGAAATAGTTTCATTTGATCATGATTTAGCTGATGCTCACTACGATCATACTAATGACGTGCCTGGAATATTACCATACGATCAATATACTGAAAAGACAGGATATCAATGCGCCAAATGGTTACTTGATTATTGTATCGATAATAAGTTAGAAATTCCAAAATTTATATTCATTCATTCAATGAATGTAGTTGGAGCACAAAATATTGCTTCATTGTTTAACACATATAGAAAGGCTTATGGTAAATAACGCAGCTCAAATAAGACCAATGTTATCTTTTGATGATAAGGATGATTTTTATTTTATTCAAATATTCAAGCGCAGGAAGGATAATCCAGACCTTGGAAAAGACCAGGTAGTGCTCGGTAACTATTATATTGATTCTTTTGAAGATTTCGATAAAAAATTACCATTTATTATAAGTGCTTGTGATTCGGAAAATGCTAGGGCATACCTAAGAGTAAATAAGAGAAATTATAAGAAACTTGCTCCTCATTTTCTTAAACGAGTAGTAGCTATTACCTTTACAAAAAATTGTAGAGCGTTAAGAAGTACATTCGATTCCATTTCTGGAGAATTTCATTCGGACCCCGATAAAAAATGGATTGTTGATGTTGATAGCGATAAAGATGTGGCCTTTGGCGATTTATGTGCAACATTAACTCAATTACAAAGAGACGCAAAAAGAACGCCGATGATGATACATATTCCAACAAAAAATGGACTTCATATTATTACTCGGCCATTTAGTTTAGAGGAATTTAGAAAATCATTTTCAACCATTGATGTACATAAAGACAATCCAACTCTTCTTTATTGTCCCTGATTTTTGGTTTTGTAATTTTTTTTGATTATATTTTCATTATGATTGCATATAAACTTTGTAGACAGCGAAAGGATGGAAAAATAACATCTCTTTTCATCAATAAGAAAAGAGAGTTGCCATTTGATGAATGGTTGGAATCCGAAAACCACCCAACAAAAGGATTCAAAGGTCGTCCTTTTTGGCATTGTACAGCAAATCCACGCGCGCCACATTTATCAATGAAAGAAAGAGTATGGGTGATGGTGGAAATGGAAGGATTTGAAGAATTTCAGAGACCCGAATCACAGGGCGGTTTATGGTATCTTGCCAAGAAAATAAAACTCATAGATTGGTATAGAGAATTTAATAGGGGTGATGTTGTAGTGTGCAGATACGGATACAATAATATAACCAAAAGACCATTCACGTTTCTTTATGAATTCGGATATTATACAAAATACGGATGTGTGGTTTATAATGAAGGTGAACGAAATATGCAGGATTCACATGCGTTTAGAATTCACCAAGTTCATTTAGCAACAGAAAAAGATAAAGAAGAGTATTATTGGGGAAACTAAAATGAAACAGGGTGACAAATTACGATGTTTGAGAACCATCAACAATGTTTATGGTCAGCCCTTATTCTTAAAAAATGAAATTTATGACGTATTGTATGTGGACACGGAAAATGTTAAAGTGTATGTTACTTTGAACCACATATTATATGCAAATGAATACGCCCAATACGAGATTGAATGGGTAGGAAAGAATTTTAAATCAATATAGATGGGTAGTGTCTATTATCATGGAACAACCGAAGCCAATGCTCTCATAATCTCTCAAAAAGGATTTAAAAAGGGGACTTATTTTACGTGGGATTTACATAGTGCCTTAGTAATGGGAGGAATGTGGGTGTTTGGCGTTTATTTTGAAGATAAGGATCCTAATAGTTATTGGGAATACATTACCCCAAAATTAATCAATAAAAATAAGATTTTATATTTACGAAAATTTGATGTTCAATGCATCTATGATAGTGAAGATGAACAGGCTAAAATTCGTGATATTAACGCTAAGGAATATTGGAAACAAAATGTAATTCAATGTAAATCATGCCGTGGTAAAGGGCAATTAAATGAGGCACCGAAATATGGTGGATGGAAAGATCCATCATATAAAATTCAAGTATGTGAAGTATGCGGTGGTCATGGATGTCTAAAACCTAACGGTAAAAAAATGTATGAAGAATGAGATATGTATCTATTGACATCGAAACATCAGGACTGGATTCAGAAAACAATCAAGTTCTATCAATTGGAGCCATCATTGAGGATACCAAGTTAAAACTACCGTGGGATGAAGTTCCAAAATTTAATGCAATCGTCCTTCAAAGACAAATTAGTGGTTCTCCGCGAGCTTTAACTATGAATAAAGGAATTGTTGAACTGATGGGTGAATACCTTGAAGGAGATAATGAATTGAAAGAGAAGCATAGAAAATATTCGGGATATAATTTTTATTATCCTGAAGAAGTTATTAAAGAATTTTATTATTTTCTTTATAATAACTATGGGGCAATTAAAGGCGAATATGAAACTCCTCCGATCACCAGCAATACCAAATTTATATTGATAAATGTCGCTGGTAAGAACTTTGGTACATTCGATCAAATGTTCTTACAAAAACTTCCATGGTGGCAAAAAATTATTAGGGTTAAACAAAGAATTATAGACCCAGCTGTGTTATGCTGTGATTGGAATATGGATGATGAATTACCTTCTTTAAAGAAATGTAAAGAACGATTGAAAGTAGAAGGTGTTGTCACGCATAATGCTCTTGAAGATGCTTGGGATGTCATTCAGGTATTAAGAAAATTTTATTAATAATAAACATATAAACACAAAAAACTATGCCGTATTTTAATGTAGAAGACGTAGATATTTCTCCAGATGAATTCCTAGAGAAATGTTCAAAAAAAGACTTAGACGAAACATTCAACCAATTAACAGAAAACTATGGTTATGGATTAGACGAAGGTGAAAATGAAGATGATATCCGAAGTGAAGGCCATAGAATTTTCATTAAAAATCTTCTAGCTCTAAAAGCTGCTTGGTATTCCATAGGTAAGGAAGATGTACAGATAATTGAGGTATTAGCTAAAAAACACGGAGCTCTGTAAATTATTTCCTATTTTTCATATATTTATAGCAAAATCAAATATATGAAAAGAGTAGTTAGATTAACTGAGTCCGAACTCAATAATATTATCAAAAAGGTTATAAGTGAACAGCCTCTAGCCGATCCAGCAAAATACGCTGAACAATTAAAGAAAAATCAGCCAGCCCCTAGACCCCCAGAAATGGCGGGTACAAAAACTATAGGTAAAAGTGTATCAGAAATTCAAGGATATTTACAATCTTTAGGATATGATCTTGGGCCAAAAGGAGTTGACGGATATAATGGTCCGTTGACACAAAAAGCGCTTCAAGATTTTCAAGCAAGTCTAATGCAGGCACCTACAGGACAACTTACTCTTAAACAATATCAACAGTTACAATATAAAGCGAGAACAGAAGGAACAGAGGTTAAACAACCATCTGTAAAAGAAATTCAAAAGGCATTGGTGGCAAAAGGATATCCTCTTAAAGTGGACGGTATTAATGGTCCAAAGACAATGGCGGCAGTTAAAGATTTTCAAACGAAATCTAATTTAAAACCAACAGGATATCTTGATAAAGTGACAGCACATAACATAGTATTTAAAGCTCCTGACAAGCCATTAATAGCTAGGCCAGAACAAAAAACTCCAGTCAACCCTGTACAATCAATAACTAATATAATTAAGCCAAATCAAGTGTAGGCTATTCTGAGAAACCAATATATATAAAAATTAACGGTAAAGCGTTCTTAACGTTTCAAATAGCCGAGTGGTACACGTAAACTACCAGTACCCCCTGACATAGGGGGTATTTTTTTGTGCCCTCAGTAGGACTCGAACCTACATC
>Ga0172364_10002311_pt1 | contig 15111 bp, 22 predicted proteins | sample LakKivSesite10cm_FD_114545 | JGI IMG/M metagenome (GOLD analysis project Ga0172364, IMG submission 114545) | Sediment microbial communities from Lake Kivu, Rwanda - Sediment site 10cm | ecosystem: Environmental > Aquatic > Freshwater > Lake > Sediment | place: Rwanda: Western Province, Lake... | reverse complement strand
GCCATGGCGGAGATTGCTTATTCGCCCAAGAAAATTTGAATGAGAAGGTTTTAAATCAACTATTTGGCAATGAAGAGGGACAGGGCCAGATTGTGGCTGAGAGCTGCAAGGCATATTAATTCATAAGAACGACTTTAAAAAGCAGTCGCCAGAGGCGACTGCTTTTTGACAAACTAAAATCAAGCGATAAAATATAATCAGCCAATCATTTTGCTTAAAAATTTAAAAAAGGAGGTTTAAATCCCATGAAAAAAGGTTGTATTTTTGATATCAGAGGATATTCCATTCACGATGGTCCTGGCATCAGAACCACCGTCTTTTTCAAAGGATGTTATTTGCATTGCCCCTGGTGTCATAATCCTGAAGGCCAATCGCCGAAAATTGAGCTGATTTTCACCGAGACGAGATGCCGGGGCTGCCAAGAGTGCCTAAAAAATTGTCCTCGGCAGGCGCTTTCCCGCTCCGCTAGCGAGACCCTGATTAACCGGGAAAAATGCGACCTCTGCGGAATTTGCGTTGAGGGCTGCTTCAGCCAAGCTCTGGAGTTTGTCGGCAAAGAGATGACTGTTCAAGAGGTAATGGAAGCGGTTGAAAAAGACAGGATTTTTTATGAACAATCAAATGGCGGAGTAACCTTTTCTGGCGGCGAACCTCTGCGGCAAGCCGATTTTCTGGAAGCGCTTCTTATTGAATGCCGTAAAAGAGATATTCACACTTGCCTTGATACTTCTGGTTATGTTTCCTCCGAGATTTTCAACAAAATCAGCGCCAAGGTTGATCTCTTCTTGTACGATTTGAAAATTATGGATGAGGAGAAACACAGAAGATACACCGGCGCCTCCAATAAACTGATTCTGGAAAATCTGAAAACATTAGCGGCCGAAAACAAAAACATTATCATCCGCATCCCCTTGATCGCCGCTATAAACGACACAAGCGAGAATATCCTTCAAACCGCCGAATTTGTGAAATCCTTAAAAGTTGTCACTGAAATTTCCCTTCTACCGTATCATCGCCTGGGAAGCCAGAAATACAGGAAGCTGAATAGGCCCGACCCTTCCAATAAATTTGAGATTCCTTCTGAGGAAAAGATGCAAGAAATCAAGAAAACATTGGAGAACCTCGGTTTTAAAGTAAAAATCGGGGGTTAAACAAAACAGCGTTCGTTAAAGAGCTGCTTTTTGCCGGGCAAAAAGCAGCTCTTTTCGTCTCTTTGCCCCACGCCTATAATTAAGTGTGGAGCTTTGAAAATTCCAATTAAAGAGGTAAAATTAAGAAAAGTATGTAACTTCTGCCGAAAGCAGACCTTGCAAAAAGAAACTAAAAATAGTAACTTATGTCTTTGTTGAGAGACTAAGGAATAGCCGTCTTTTATATAAATTATGATTTCTTATAAGGAGATTCAAAAAATTGCAAAGACAAGACTAGAAGACTCGAAAATACTTTGTAAAAAAGGGAGATATAGTGGTGCGATTTATATTTGTGGTTATGCTAATGAATTAGCGCTCAAGGCAATTATATGTAAAAAATTAAAGCTAAGAGGGATTCCTAATTATAGCAATGAATTTAAAATTATTCAGGATATCAAAACACATAATTTAGAATATTTATTAAATTTATTATCAAAATTAGATAAAAATATTTCAGACGAAATTCTTATTAATAAAAAGGGCGATTGGAATATAATTCTTGACTGGGATCCTGAGCAAAGATATATCCCTATTGATGAAAAATCGCAAAAGCAATGGAAACAAGAGGCCAAAGACCTAATTAATTCTACTAGTAAAATATTAAATTATCTTTGGGAAAATTTATAGAATATTATGGAGTTAGATATTACTATTATTGAAAAATTAAAAAGATTATTATCAGAAATTATTTCATTAAAAAGGAAAATATCTTTATTTGCGGTTATTCAACGAGAAGATGCTGACACATGGGATTTAGTGGTGGGGGGTGATAATTTAAGGACAAAAGAAAATCTTGATTTAATAATAAAAATTAGCAAAAAGATATTCGAGCAAAATGAAATCATTGGATTCCCTCGTTTAATTTTACTAAATTCAAATCACCCCCTTCTAAGTAGTATTAATAGAGCATTTGCAGTAGAGGGGGAGGCAGTAAAAATAGCAAATATAAGAATAGATAATATTTTTATAAGAAATGCATATTTGTTTTATAGTAAAAATTTAGGTTATCCCACAGAAAAGGAAGAATATGAGATAGAAGAAAAAAATGTTAAGATTAAAGATACTGCAACGGGCTTAACAACCCAAACAAGCATTGATATCAGTGATAAATATTAAACTTATGTTAAAAGACAATATTAAAAAAGTTACCAATTCAATTATTGCTGTTGGTTTTAAGCCCACACAAAATCAAGTCACGATAGTGGGTAGCGGGTTCGCCATAGATAAAAGTGGAAGAATTTTAACCGCCGCACATTTATACAATCAATTTACACAAGAAAAAATAAGGAATCTCGTTGGTATGGCAATCACAAAACAGGAAAAAAATGGATTAAATTATTATACGTGGTTACCTCTGGAATTAATAAAGAAAGATGATAAAAACGATATAGCTTTATTCCAGCTCAAAGATTATGACAAAACCCTTATAACCCCATTAGAATTAGGCGATTCTGAAAAAATGGAGGTTGGAAATGAGGTTTATTTTGTAGGATTTCCTTATGCTGCCCAATTAATAAATGATGGATTCGGCATTACTCTTATAGTTAATAAGGCTATTATTAGTAATATAAAACAAGATGGAATTGATCCTAAGCATCCGAAAAACTGGTTCATAATTGATGCCATAGGTAATCCAGGAAATAGCGGCTGTCCTCTTATTAATATAGAGACCAATAAAGTTATAGGAGTAATGACAATTGCTTTCCGTATCAAATCCCAAACGGTTCAGAATTTAGATATAAGAGAACCAATGCACATAGCTGGTGCAAAGCCTATAAATTTAGCTAAAGATTTATTAAAATAAATAAAAAATATGGATTTTCAACATTTGATAAAACTTTACGAGGAAAAGAAAAAACAATACCAAACAGATGCTTTTAAGCACGTTTCAGAATTATTAAGAGAAGCCAAAGAATTACACAAAAAAGATTGGCAAAAATCGCCAACCCCCGATAAAGATCACGAGCAATCTTGGCGGGCATTTAAGGGGAAAAATTTAGAAAAACTTGTTATTCATATCATAAAAGATGAAGTAGAGAGCTTAGGTTTAAAAATTATTGAGGGCAACACATTGGAAAGAACAAATAGCAACAATTTATCAGAAGAATTAAATCGTGTTAAGAGAAATCTTTTAATTGACTATGGAGAATTCGGCTCTCATTTGCCTGATGTTGATATAGTTATTTACGAACCCAAAACCTATGAAATTATTGCTGTAATTTCAAGTAAAGTTACATTAAGAGAAAGAATTGCTCAGACGGGCTATTGGAAGATAAAACTTAGTCAAGACGAAGTAACAAAACATATTAAAGTTTTCTTTATTACGCCTGACGAAGATAAAACTTTGAGTATTAAAAAACCAGCAAAGAAAGGGAGGGCAATAGTTGAAGTGGATACCGATGGAAGTTATGTTATGAGCGAAGAAGAAATTGAAGAAAGTAATAAAGTTAAAAAATTCGATAAATTTTTAATGGATTTACAAAATTTGATCTATGCAAAAAGAAATAAATCATAAAAACAATAAAGTATTGCCATTAGATTTGTCTCTGAAGCATATAAAGCAGAATTCAAAAAAGGAGGAAATAGAAGGAGAAAAACCCCCTTTTGAGACAACCACTCTTTGGGATTATCCTAGACAAAGCTATGGCGAGAAGGCAAAAGGAAATAATAAATTTCAAGGTGTAACCCCAGCTTTTATAATTTGGAATATGATCCAGCGTTATACAAAAGAAGGAGATTTAGTGGTTGATCCGATGTGCGGAAGTGGTACAACAATTGACGTATGCGAAGAGGAGGGGAGAAAAGTAATTGGTTATGATATAAACCCTCAGCACCCGAAGGCTATAAAGAATGATTCGCGAAAAATACCGCTTAAAGATAATTCGGTAGATATGGTTTTTATAGATTCCCCTTATGGCGATAATGTCAGTTATTCTAATGAACCGGCAGATATTGGCAAGATTTCTGCTGAAGACTCGAAATTTTATGAGGAATTAGAAAAAGTTGCCAGAGAGATTTACAGAATTTTGAAACCAGGCAAGGTAATAGGATGGCTTATTGGTGACCAATGGGTAAAAAGAAAATTTACTCCCGTTGGATTAAAAATCTATCAGATGTTAGTTGACAATGTAAAATTTGAGCCAATAGATTTAATATGTGTTACAAGGAGAAATCAAAGCTCCAATACTCGAGTTTGGCATTATCGAGCCCAGAAGTTTAATTTTTTCTTAAGAGGATTTAAATATTTAATTCTAGCCAAAAAACCGCTTGGTGAGATAAGTAAAATAAACCAAACCGAAAAAGTAAAATGGCAACGTTATAAGTAATTTAAAATAATAAATCCTTTTGTGGATTATCCCATTAAAGATCTGCTTTAAAATTCCTGGATTGAGTTGGAAAAATTTTTGAATTTAGAATAGTATGTGTTATGACTGTTGAAATTGACGATTTATGGAGGTAAGAGCCAACCAAAAAGTCGAAGAAATAATTGAGAAATAAATTTATGGCGAATATTCTTAATATTTTGAAAGCCATTTGGAATGCAATTGTGGCATGGAAATATTTGTGGGGGGCTTTACTAATAATATTTCTAATGCGACTTTTACCTGATGTTATAAATAATATAAGAGACGGATTTAGATTAAGACGAAAATTCCGGCATGGCCAGAGCTGGCGCTCAGATAGAGAATTATTATGGATGCTTCGCGGCATGAGACCAGATGAATTTGAAGACTATATCGCCGATTTATTTTCGAGAATGGGTTATAAAACAGAAACTACTGGCGGTGCTTATGATGAGGGCGTTGATATAATTGCCGAAAAAGATGGTATCGAACATTATATTCAGTGTAAAAAATATTTTGGTAAACACGAGGTGGGCGTTGGAGAAATACGAGATTTTTATGGTGCCATAGCTGACCATTTAGCCAGTGGCAAAGGATATTTTATCACCACTAATAAATTTACTCTTGAAGCCGAAAGATTTGCCGAAGATAAACCAATCGAATTGGTAGACAGTTTTAAGTTAATTGATTATATAAAATCAGTTGGAGATTAATCAGCTAACAAAAATGAGGCGAATAAATTTATGGAAGATTTTGATAAATATAAAATTAAAGATTATAAATATTGGACGATTTTTGTTCATCAAAACCAGAACTATCTAGGAAGGTGTGTGGTTTGGTGCAAAAGAGAAGATGCGTTGGACTTAACTGATGCGACCAAAGAAGAACAAAAAGAATTGTTTTTTGTGTTAAATGAGTTAAGAAAAGCCATAAAAGAGGTTTTTCAGCCGGATTGGTTTAATTATTCATTTTTAGGCAATAATACACAGCATCTGCATGCTCATTTTGTTCCTCGTTATGCAAAGCCGAAAGTTTTTGAAGGAATAACATTTGAAGATAAATTATACGGACATAATTATAAGACAGATCAGAGTTTTATTACGCCAGAGCCGGTTTTAGAAAAGATCAGGTTACTTATAGTCGACGCTTTAAAATAAATTAAAAAATAAATTTATGACATTTAATCCGGAAAATATTTTAAAAGGAAGGATGGCGGAGGTGTTGGTTGGTGAATTATTGCGGGAAGCTGGTAATCAGGTTTATCGATTTGGCTATGAATCAACATTACAGAATCTAACACAAATTGAGAGGGTTTTTGATCGGCACAGCGAGATAGGGGAGAAAGTAAGGTCAATTCCTGATTTATTAGTAATAAATAAAGAAGGTAAGCCATTCTTTATTGAAGTGAAGTTTCGTTGGCATGCAGAGTGGCACAAAAATGATTTTAAGATGCTTGATCGTCTAAATAAATTTTGGCAGCCAATCATAATTTTTGTTAATTGTTATACTAAGCCCTATTTTCTTATTACAAAACCGCCTTATTATAATCGAAAAACAAAGAAATTAGCCGGTTGGCCATTGGAAGGGGCAGATTATTTATATCTCTCCAAGAATATTATTGAGAAATACGATGCTTTGATTAAAAAATATTTAACCCCAACCCTGACCTTGAAGAAAAATATCTAACCAAAACCTAATCCTGAAATAATTTTATGATTACCGCAGAAGTTAAAAAGATAATTGAAGAAAATGCCGTTGCTTTTGCAACAAGTGATAAAAATAGAAATCCTCATTGTATTGCCGTTGGCGATGTCAAAGTTGTTTCAAAGAACCAAATACTAATTGGTGATGTTTATTTAAGAAAAACAATTGAAAATATTAAGCGAAATAACAATGTCGCTTTAGCTGTTTGGAGCAGAGATTGGAAGAAAAGATGTGTTGGCTATCAATTAAAAGGAAAAGCCCAACATTTCACCTCAGGAAAATGGTATGAAAAAATTAAGAAAATCCACAAAGGGTTTTTACCCAAGGGCGCAATCTTGGTCACAATTTCAAAATTGATTAAATTAGGTTAATTTTAATTTGTGTTATAATGCCAATAGTCGAATTAATTAAGGTTATTAAAAATATGAAAGGATTTGTTGATAATATCGGTAGTTTAACTAATGAAAACGGCAATTTTCGCCAAGTGCTTTATACTGGCAAAAACTCCCAGCTCGTTTTAATGAGTTTAAAGCCGGGCGAAGAGATTGGCGAAGAAATTCACGAGGCCGTTGACCAATTTTTCCGTTTTGAATCAGGAGTCGGCAAAGTTGTGATTGATGGCGTTGAGCATATGATTGAAGCGGAATTCGCCGTGATTGTTCCTGCTGGCGCCAAACACAATATCATTAACACCTCGCCAACCGAACCCCTGAAGCTTTACACCATTTATTCTCCGCCCAACCATCGAGATGGAGTTGTTCACGCCACCAAAGACATCGCCGAAGTTGATTCTGAGCATTTTGACGGCCAAACCACCGAATAAAAAACATTCCAACATTCTGCAGAATGTTGGAATGTTTTAAAATAGCATGGTAATATAAAAATATGGCTCAAAAAACCGCCAGACAATTGGAGAGGCACTTTAAAGGCGTTGCCAATCATCATCGCATTGATATTTTACTCCTGATTGCCAAAAACGAGGGATTGACGGTGGAACAAATTGCCGAGGCATTGAATGCTAATTTTAAGACAATTTCTCAGCACACTCTTAAACTGGTTCAATCCGGGTTATTAAACAAGCGATATCAAGGTCGCTCCGTCGTTCATTATTTATCTCCTTACGGAAAAACTTTCATCCGTTTCATCCAAACCTTCAAACAATAACATTCTAACATTCTGCAGAATGTTAGAATGTTATTAGGGAGATTAAGGGTTTTATAAAAATTAGCAATGAAATCTTTTAATCGCCAAAATAAAATCACCGCTATTTTTCCGGGAAGTTTTAATCCTCCCACTAAAGGCCATTTAGATATCATCAGGAAGGCCTCGGTGATGTTTGATAAGGTTATCTGGGCAATCGGGGTTAATCCAAGAAAAAAGCAGGAGATGTTCAGCAGTTCCGAATGTTTGGAAATGATGAAAAGTTCGGTCAAGGGGTTCAAAAATGTCGAGGTCGCTCATTTTAAGGAGGCCTTGGTTGATTTTGCCAAAAAGAAAAGGGCCTTGATTATGATTCGTAGTTTTAGAACGATAATGGATATGGAATTTGAAAAGGAAATGGTTTCAGTCAATGAGGACCTGGCTCCGAATATTTTTACCATTTTTATTTTAGTGGATAAAAGATATTCTTATATCTCCAGCTCTATGGTTCGGGAATTGATTGGTTTGGGCAAAGACGTGAGCCGATACGTCCCCGATTGCGTCAACAAAGTGATAAAGAAAAAGTTTAAATTATGAGCCGAGAAGAATTTGAGGAAATTGTGACTGAAGGGATAGCAGCCATCCCCGAGAAATTTTTGAAAAAATTAAAAAATGTGGCGATTGTCATTGAAGATGAACCAACGCCGATTCAGGAAAAGAAATTAAAGGTTCGGCGGGGCTGGAGCATCTTCGGTCTTTATGAAGGTGTGCCGCAGTTAGCCAGGGGCAGCAATTACACTGCTGTTTTGCCGGATAAAATTACCATTTTTAAAAAAGCCATTGAAGTTGCCGCTCGCAATGAAGAAGAGATTAAAGAAATAGTTAAAAACACGGTCTGGCACGAAATTGCCCATCATTTCGGGATGGATGAGATTGAGGTTCGCCGGGCCGAGGCCGAAAGAAGAAAGATTGAAAATAATCGAGGTTGATGTTAAAATAGAATCAAGGGAATTAATTGAGAAATAAGTTTATGGAAAAATTTCCAGAGAAAACAATTGAATCAACGCCAGAAGAAGTGGAATTATCCATTGAGGCGCTTTTGGGAGCTTTGGATGAGGAATTCGGTGAATCTTACAACGATTTGAGCCCAGAGCTTCAAGACCGATGGTATGATGCAGAAATGGAAGCTAAGGTCGGAAAGGATCGTCTGGCTGCCAAGACTCACCTTGAGCAATTCATTGATATTTTGCGTAAGAATTTACCAAAACCCGAAATCGAAAAATAATAAAAAGGATTTTATTTATGCTAAACAAAAATTTTAGCCGCCGGTTTTTAGGCAAGGGCTGGAAGGCGACAATGAAATCGCCAGTGCCTTTGCGTAAACCCCGCGTTTAGATGGAAGAGTGATGAAAAAAGGAATCACCAAAATTCGCAAAAAATCGCAAGCATAAAAATTAACATCTATTTGAGTGTTTTAATTTATGACAAAGGGGCCGCCTCAAGGGAAGCGGCCCCTTTTATTTTTGGTTTAATGAACGGTGTTGGGGTGGAAATTGGGAACTATCGGGATAGACGGACTGCAAGCCCCGTGCCTGTTTAAGTCGCGCGCTGCTTGATGGAGCTCGGGTGTGAGGCTGATAAAGCGCTGCACTAAGGGGTGGTTGTATAACTGAAGCAGCTCATCAATCTCCTCATCGGAGAAGCGGTAGTCAAGAACTGCGAGAGCGCCGACAATGAGGTCAGATAGGACTTTTGTAAAAACTGCGGAAACTTGTTCAGGGGAGAGACCAGCATATTGGTTATTCATCTCCCCATTGCGTCGGACATTGATGCAGGCCCTCCAGAACATATCTCCTATACCGCTCAGAGTGATTAGGTGTTCGATCTTTTCCATTTTTTCCTCGGTCATATTTTCCTCCTTATAAAAGAGCTTTTTGGCGATAAGGCGCCGAATAAAACTTCAAAACTACCCCTATCTTAACATAAAATATTTTATTTGGCAAGGAGTTGGAGCTGAGTCAAAAAAATGGTAGAATTAAATAATGCCTATGACGATTGCGGTTTCCAAAAAAGAGTGGCTGCTGGCCTTAATTTTTCTTTTTGTTATTGCTTTTTACACTTTTAATTCCATTTCCGACAGCGATGTCTACTATCATTTAAAAACCGGTGAATACATTTGGGAGACCAAAACCATTCCCATTCACGACATTTTTTCTTACGCGGCCGAAGGGGCGCACTGGGTCAATTCTGAGTGGTTGGCTGCTTTAATTTTCTTTTTAATTTATCATCTATTCAACAGCATCTGGTCAGTGATGATTTTAGCCGCGATTTTTTGCTTTTTGACTTACTGGCTGGTTTTGAAAAATGCTTTATTGCGGGGCGCTAATTTTTATCTGACCCTGATTTTAATTTTTGTAGTGGCTTTTTTAACTTTGGGGCTGTGGGTTCCGCGACCCCAAGTTTTTTCTTATTTTTTGATGGCGCTCCTTTTGTTTTTGCTGGAGAAGTGGCGGCGCGATAAGAAAAATGCCGTTCTTTATTCTTTGCCTTTTATTTTTTTGATTTGGGCCAATCTGCACTCAAGCGTAATTTTGGGTTTGGTCATTTTTGCCTTTTATCTGATAGCGAGCCTCATCAAGCCGGCTGCTTATTCTGAACAATCGGAAAAAATTTTCAGCCGGCCGCTCTTTTTCGTTTTTGTTGCGAGTTTGGCCTTGTGTTTCGTCAACCCCAATACTTATCGCAGCCTGACTTATTTTTTGACCATTTCGCCATCAATCCAATTTTTGGGAGTGATGGACTGGAAATCAATTTTATCCTATCTTTATGTTCCCCAAAATATCGTTTTCTTGACTTTAATGGTGATAGTAGCCGGTTTTATTTTTTGGCGTTCCATTGTCAGCAAAAAATTCACTTGGCGCGATTTGGGATTAGTGGCCGCATTTTTCATTCTGCCGCTGATTTCTCTTCGTCACCTTAGCTATTTCCCGCTGGTGGTTTTTCCGATTTTTGTCCAGCAATTGTCCGAATATATTCCAACGCAAAAGTTTTTATCAAAAAATTCCGCCAAAAAAGTGGCTTATCAAATTTTGATTGTTATCGCAGTTATTTGCTTGATTATTAAGCTGTTCATCTTTCCCGGCCAAGCAGTTAATAAACATTTTTTGCCGGTGGGCGCTGCCAATTTTATTGAACAAAACCATATTAGCGGCCCGATGTTTAATTTGGAGATGGCGGGATATTTGATTTGGCGGCTCTGGCCGCAGCAGAAAGTTTTTCTAAACGACTCTAGCGAGGTTTTCAGCGGCCAAGCAGCCGAGAATTACAAAAAAATTGCCCTGACCCAGGACAATTGGCTGGAGCTGGTGAAAAATTACAACATCAATTATTTTGTGTTCGGTTATAAAACCCCTTTGGTTAGTTTGGCTAAAAATTTGACCAAGGGACTTCGGGAACAGTTAGATTTTCGTTTGGTTTATTGGGACGACGCCTCGGTCATCTATTTAAAAAGCAGCGAAATAAACAAGCTGATTATCGATCGTTTTGAATACAAAGTGATTCAGCCTTTTTATAATCCAAACTCCATTAAAAAAGAAGAGTTTAAGACGGCGGCTCAGGAAATTATGAGGGCCCTGGATATGAATCCGGACTCCAATCTATTAATGGAATATGGTAAAATATTATCTCAGCGAGTCAAAGTGGAATAAATTAAATTATGTTCTTTGTTATCATTTACGGACTTTTATTTTTGGCAATGATTGTGATGGGCGAGGAGGCGATTCTCTTTGCCGGCTCTTTGAGTTATCTGGGTTTTATGGATTTTTGGGTGATGATGCTGATTGCCTTGGCTGGCGCCTATGTCGGTGATTTGCTGTTTTTTTGGCTGGGCTGGCATTATGGCGAGCAGGTTGTTAATAAGTTCGGAAAATACCTTCTGATTCCGCACAAGCGCTTTGCCAAAATCAGCCACATTTTCCATAATAACGGCCGGTGGATTCTCGCTATTTCCAAATTTATTTACGGCTTAAGCCACCTGACTTTGATGGCGGCCGGAGCAGCTAAGATGCCGCCGAAAAGAGTGGCTAAAAATCAGCTTTGGAGTTCTCTGGTTTGGGTTTTTGTTTTCGGCGGATTGGGTTATTTATTTTCCTCGGCGGTTAATTCAGTTACCCACGACCTAAAAATCATCGGTCTGGTTTTAATCGTTATTTTGGCGATTTCCATAGCGGTTAGCCGACTGATGGATTACGTCATTGATAAAGTTTATCCTTGATTTATGCTGCGAGCCATTCATAAAAATAATTTGGCAAAATTGATAAAATTTCTCAGCACGAAGACTGCTGTTTTTGCGCCGTTTAAAAAAGAAGGAGAAATCGTATTTGATTCAGTTTCCGGCAGAGATTCGGATAAAAGCTTTGACTTTAAAAACGGCTCTTCTCTTTTGCCTCCGAAATTTTTATTTCTGCCGCCAGAAGAGAAAATTTTCTCCGTAGTCAAGAATAAAATCAAGCCATTGACCAAAATAAAACCATTTGTCTTATTCTGCTCTTATCCGGATTTATTCGGGATTTTGGAACTGGATGAAGTAATGCAAAAAGAGCCGACTGATTTCTTTTATAGCCGGCGGCGGGAGGCGGCGACTCTTGTGGCGGTCAGCGAATGGAAGGCGGAGTCGGCGATTGGCGGCGATTTGATTTTAGAAAAAATCAATCCCAATTATTATCGAACCATTGTTTTGACGGCCAAGGGCAAAAAAATCAGCCAGACGAAATTTTTTGAAAATAAAAATCTGGAACCGAAAGCCCCTTGGCCGGAGCGTTCGGCTTTGAGACGGCTGCTCTTAGACAGCGAATTATTGAAAGAAGCTGTTGTCTGGTCGCGCCATCATTTGATTTGGGAAGAGCTGGCCAAAACATGCTTGGGTTGCGGAATTTGCACTTATGTTTGCCCTTTATGTTATTGTTTTTCCATAAATGACAAAAAGTCTTTTGACGGCTCCAATTGCAGCCGCTGTCGAAAATGGGATGCCTGCACCTTGCCGGATTTTGCAATGGTGGCTGGCGGCAAGAATTTTCGCCCAACTCTCCAAGAAAGATATTATAACTGGTATTACCATAAATTTGTTCGAGGCTATAAGGAATTTGGACGGCCGCATTGCGTGGCTTGCGGCCGCTGCCAAAAATACTGTCCAGCTGGCATTGATATTTTTAAAGTTTTAAGTCGGATTGTGGAGGATTACAAAAAATCAAAAAAGTGACGATTATGAAAAACATTTATTTGCCTCAGTCGGCAAAAATAGCCGCCATTCAGGATTTATCCCATAATGTTAAGTTGTTTCGCCTGAAGCTCCGCCAGAATTTGCTTTCAAAAAACGGTTTATGCTTCATACCGGGCCAGTTTGCTTTGATTGGCGTCTGGGGATATGGAGAAGCGCCCTTTGGCATTGCTTCTGCGCCTTGGGAAAACAAATATGCGGAAGTAATAGTGAGAAGGGTGGGAATTTTGACTAACCAACTTCACCGGATGAAGGCAGGCGATGAAATAACTTTTCGCGGCCCTTACGGCCGGGGCTTCCCTTTGGAATTTTTTCAAGGAAAGGATTTGATAATGGTGACTGGCGGCTGCGGTATCCCGCCAATTGCCAGCTTAATTGAATATATTATTAAAAATCGGGAGCTTTTTAACGAGGTTTTTTTGCTTTATGGCGCAGCTACCCCTTTAGATATTTTATTAAAGGAAAAAATAAAACAATGGGAGAAGAAGATTAAAGTAATTTTAACAGTGGATCAGCCGGACAAAAATTGGCGCGGTCACATAGGAATGGTGAGCAATTTGATTCCCTATATTCACGTTGATCCGCAAAATACAGTTGTTGCTATGTGTGGCCCCGGGCCGATGACCAAGGCATTAGAAAATATTTTAAGGCCTCTCGGCATTTCCGATCGCCGGATTTTTGTGAGCGAGGAGCGTCGGATGCAATGCGGCATTGGCAAATGCCAGCACTGCACTTCTGGCGAAAAATACGTCTGTTTAGACGGGCCGGTGTTTAATTTTGATGAAATTGACCAAAATTGGGATTAATTTATGAAAAATCAAAAGATCAAAATAGCGATCATTGATTTGACTGATTGCGAAGGATGTCAGGTGGAATTGTTCTCCCTTCGGGAAAAACTCCTAAAATTAACGAACAATGTTGAAATCGTTAATTGGCGTCTGGCTCAGGGGAAAAATCAAAAAGGCCCGTACGATTTGGCTTTGATTGAGGGTTCGGCTCTGACTTCTGAAGAAATGGAAATTCTGACCAAGGTTCGTCAAGAGAGCAAATTTTTAATGGCTTTGGGGACTTGCGCGACTTTGGCTGGGATTCCGGGAATGTTGGATAAAAATAAAAGAGGGTACTGGTATAAAAAAATTTACGGCCCGAAGTATAAGCCAACAACTATTGATGCCCTGCCGATTGCTGCGATTGTAAAAGTTGATTATTTGATTCATGGCTGTCCAACTAAAGCCGAAGAGGTATTGAGAGTGGTGGGAGAATTTTTGGCTGGCCGTTTGCCAGAGAGTCCCGATGATTCCGTTTGTTTTGAATGCAAAGCCCAAGCCAACCCCTGCCGTCTCATCAACAAGCAGCCCTGTTTGGGCCCTATTACCCAAGCTGGCTGCGGAGCGATTTGCGTTTCTGGGGGCCAAATGTGCTGGGGCTGTTTTGGGCCAAGAAGGCAGCATAATAAAAGGGCCTTAATGAAAATTTTGGAAAAAATTTCCAAACCCCAGGATATTGAAAGATATTTTTCAATGTTTTGGCATCGGCTTGAGGGCGATAATAATAAAAAGAAAAAAGTATGACGGATAAACAATTTATTACAAAAATTGAAGGGCACGGTCGGCTGCATATCAATTGGGCCAAAAACAAGGTTGCCTTGGAAATTTTGGAAGGGGAGCGGCTGTTTGAAGGTCTTTTAGTCGGTCGAAGTATTACTGAGGCTCCTTGGATTACTTCGCGAATTTGCGGCGTTTGTCCGATTGCCCATAATCTGGCCTCAGTTAAAGCAGTTGAGGCGCTGCTTCATTTGAAAATTTCTGGCTCAGTGAGGGAATTAAGGAAATTGATGATTGTTAGCCAAATGATTCAAAGCCACGTTTTGCATTTGTATTTTTTGGCTCTGCCCGATTATCTAAATTTGGATAGCGGCTTGGAAATTTCCAAAAAATATCCGAAAATTTTTAAAGATGCTTTGATGCTGAAGGAATTTTCCGATGAGCTGGCAAAAGTTGTAGCTGGCCGGCGAGTGCACCCGACAACCACGGCTTTGGCCGGATTTTATCGCCACCCGGAAAAAGTTGGACTGGAAAAATTAGCAAAAAAAACCGCGGCGGCGCTGAAAGCGGCGGAAAACACCGTTAAACTTTTCTTGAACCTAAAATACCCCAAAGCAGAATTGCCGCTGGTTTTTTTCTCATTGTTTAATGGCCGAGAATACGCAGTTTACGATGGCGACTGGATAGTTTCCAGTGGCGGCAAAAGATTTAAACCCGCGATTTACAAAAAATTTATTCAGGAAAAAATTAGAAAGCACTCCACTGCCAAATTTGGCCAGCACCAAGGCAAGGGTTTTATGGTGGGCGCCATGGCCAGATTGAATTTGCAAAATAAATTTTTGAATCCCTTGGCCAAAAAATATTTTGCGATAAGTCAATTTAATTTTAAAAACCCCTATTATAATAATTTAGGG